>Ga0066846_10001184_pt1 | contig 12502 bp, 11 predicted proteins | sample ETNtaG_33_FD_65489 | JGI IMG/M metagenome (GOLD analysis project Ga0066846, IMG submission 65489) | Marine microbial and viral communities from oxygen minimum zone, Eastern Pacific Ocean - ETNP201310SV76 | ecosystem: Environmental > Aquatic > Marine > Oceanic | place: Pacific Ocean: Eastern... | reverse complement strand
TATATGACCACAGCACAGATCAAAGGGGGTACAAATGGGGCAGCGAAAAAACCCTAGAAACCTTAAACATTTCGAAAATGCCTGATTATGTTGTTGATAACTTAAAAAAATATTCTAATTGGCTTCAATCTTAATGTGTGCTTCCAGGAGCAGTTTTTTCAGAACTTTTTGATTTTGGTAAATTTTCAACTTCTATCCATTCAACAGGTTTCAAATCTTTTGTTAAAGCAATCTTTAATACTTCATCGACAGTTTTAACTGTGATTACTTCAATATTGCTCAATATATTTTTTGGAATGTCTGCTAAATCCTTTTTATTATCCTCTGGTATTATAACTTTTGGAATTCCTGCTCTATGAGCTGCTAAAAGTTTTTCCTTTAATCCCCCAATACCTAAAACATGTCCTCTTAGAGTAACCTCGCCAGTCATAGCTATATTTTTATTAACTGATATGCCAGTTATAGATGATATTATTGAAGTCACCATAGCTATACCCGCTGATGGTCCATCTTTTGGTGTAGCTCCTTCAGGTACATGTATATGAAAATCTTTTTTTTCAAAAATTGGTGGAATAATTCCAAACTCCAGAGATTTAGATCTAACATAAGATTTTGCAGCTTTAACGGATTCTTGCATTACATCTCCCAGTTTACCTGTTATTTGCATTTTTCCTTTTCCAGGCATTACTGCCGATTCTATTTTTAGTATTTCTCCTCCAAATTCAGTCCACGCTAGACCTGTAACGATTCCAATTTTATTGTCCGGTTCTATTTCTCCATATTTATATTTTTTAACACCCAAATACTCATATAAATTTTCTGAGTTAATTAAAGTTTTACTACTTTCATCTATTAAAATTTTCTTTACAGTTTTTCTAGCTAATTTTGAAATTTCTCTTTCCAAATTACGCACGCCCGCTTCTTTTGTATAGTTTTGTATTATTTCTCTAAGAGCAGCATTATCTAGATTCCATTCTTCTTTCTTAAGTCCATTATCCTTAATTTGTTTTGGTATTAAATAATTACTTGCAATACTAATTTTTTCATCCTCTGTATAACCGGGGATTCTAATAACTTCCAATCTATCAAGTAAAGGCGGCAAAATATTAAGTGTGTTAGCAGTAGTTACAAACATCACATCAGAAAGATCGTAATCAACTTCTAAATAATGATCATTAAAATTTACATTCTGTTCAGGATCCAACGCTTCAAGTAAAGCTGATGAAGGATCTCCTCTATAGTCAGAGCCTACTTTATCTATTTCATCTAATAAAAATAAAGGATTCTTTGTTCCTGCTTTTTTCATTTGTTGGATAATTTTTCCTGGAAGAGAACCTATATATGTTCTTCTGTGGCCTCTTATTTCAGCTTCATCTCTTATTCCCCCAAGAGACATTCGAACAAATTTTCTTCCTGTTGCTCTTGCTATCGATTTTCCAAGTGAAGTTTTTCCTACTCCTGGAGGCCCAACCAAACATAGTATAGCTCCTTTAATTTTTCCAACTCTATTTTGCACCGCTAAGTATTCAAGTATTCTTTCTTTTACTTTCTCTAACCCATAATGATCTTCATCTAATATTTTTTTAGCATCATTTATATTTGTGTTCTCTATTTTTTTATCTTTAAAATCCCAAGGTAGAGCTACCATCCAATCTAAATAATTTCTTACTACTGTAGCTTCAGCAGACATAGAGCTCATTGATTTTAATTTTTTTAATTCTGCTAAGCATTTTTTTAGAGCTTCCTTGGGCATTCTGGCCTTAGTTATAGATTTGTGAAGGAAAGTTATTTCATCTTTACCTTCTTCAATTTCTCCAAGTTCTCTTTGGATAGCTTTTAATTGTTCATTTAAATAATATTCTCTTTGGGTTTTTTCCATTTGATTTTTTACTCTACCTCTAATCCTTTTTTCAACTCCTATTACATTAATTTCATTGTTTATATGTTCCATTATTTTTTCTAATCTTAATTTCAAATTTATAGTTTCAAGAAGTTTTTGCTTTTCTGGAATTGAAATATTCAATTGCGCTGAAATATGATCGGCTATTTTGATAGGTTCTTTAATTTCTTTTAAATTTGTCATTAAATCTGAAGACATTTTTTTGCTTAGATTAGTAAGTTTTTCTAATTTTCTTACCATTGCTGTAGAGAAAGCTAAAGAATCCTCTTTTGAATCAATTTTATCTTTAATAACTTCAAATTTTGTTGATAAATATTCTTTTTCTTCATTATCAATTTCTAATATTTTTATTCGGTCCGTGCCCTCTGCTAGAACTTTTACTGTACCATCTGGCAATTTCAAAAGTTGGAGGATTTTACTTTCACACCCAATAAAATACAGATCTTCTGAGTTTGGGTCATCTACTTCGGGATTTTTTTGTGTAACTAAGACTATTTTTTTGTTTGTCTTCATTACTTCATTAAGCGCTTTTATTGATTTTTCTCTTCCAACAAATAGAGGCACTATCATTCCCGGAAAAACCACTATGTCTCTTAGTGGTAATGTTGGTGTGTACTGAGTCTTGCTCATATAAGTCTAATATATGATGATTATTATGAAAATTTCAACTAAATTTTTTAATATACTAGGCTGCGGAAATTTTTTTACCCTTTGAGTAAATAATTAAAGGTTCACTTTTGTTCTTTACTACCGTTTGATCTATAATCACTTCCTTCACATTCTCCATTGTGGGAAGTTTGAACATTGTTTTTAACAATAATGCCTCAATAATAGATCTCAATCCTCTGGCTCCAGTCTTTTTTCTTATTGCTTTCTTTGCTATCTCTAAGATCGCATCGTCTTTGAAAGTAAGCTGGACATTCTCAAATTCAAAAAGTCTTTTATATTGTTTTATTAGAGAATTTTTTGGCTCTTTCAAAATTTTTATTAGTGATTTTTCATCTAATTCTTGAAGTGTAGCTAGTATTGGCATTCTGCCTACAAACTCTGGTATTAAACCATATTTGATTAAATCTTCGGGTTCTAAATTTTTTATAAGCTCACTTGTTGCTTGATCTTGAAAATGTTTTACCTTTGCTCCAAATCCTATTGAGGTCTCCGATCCTCTTCTTGCGATAACTTTTTCTAATCCTGCAAAAGCTCCTCCACAAATAAATAAAATATTTGTAGTATCTACTTGCAAAAATTCTTGTTGAGGATGTTTTCTTCCTCCTTGAGGAGGAACGCTAGCAATAGTACCTTCCATAATTTTTAATAAAGCTTGCTGAACTCCTTCACCAGAAACATCTCTGGTTATTGAAGGATTTTCAGATTTTCTGCTAATTTTATCAACTTCATCAATATAAACTATTCCTCTTTGTGCCTTTTCCACATTATAGTCTGCTGCCTGTAATAATTTTAATATTATATTTTCAACATCTTCTCCAACGTAGCCGGCTTCGGTTAATGTTGTTGCGTCCGCCATCGTAAAGGGCACGTCTAATATTCGTGCTAATGTTTGAGCAAGTAAAGTTTTACCACATCCTGTGGGACCAACTAATAATATGTTTGATTTTGATAATTCAACATCTTTATTACTTTTTGATTCATAATTTAATCTCTTATAATGGTTGTGGACTGCAACAGATAGAACTTCCTTTGCATAGATCTGACCAATAACATAATCATCTAAAACTTTACAAATTTCTTGTGGGGTAGGAACTCCTTCTTGACTTTTTGAAAAAGTATCTTTGCTTTCCTCTTTTATAATATCCATACAAAGCTCAACACATTCATCACAAATGAAAACTGTTGGACCAGCGATTAATTTTCTTACTTCGTGCTGGCTTTTTCCACAAAAAGAACAATACAAGATATTTTTGTTATTTTTTTCTGACATAATTTTTCTAACGAATCACTATTTTGAAAATAAACTAATGTTTGAACTTATCAAGTAGAAGTTGATCTCATAAACCAAATGTAGTGCTTCAAGATCTTTTTTCCACAACTTCATCTATTAAGCCAAATGTTTTTGCTTCAGACGGAGTCATAAAATTATCTCTTTCTAGAGCCTTTTTTATTTCTTCTTCATTCTTTTTAGTATGTTTAGAATAAATCTTATTTAACCTATTTTTTAAAGCTATAATTTCTTTTGCATGTATTTCGATGTCCGTAGCTTGTCCTTGATAACCGGCCGAAGGCTGATGAACCATTATTCTAGAATTGGGAAGCGAAAATCTTTTTCCTTTTTCACCTGCCGCTAAAAGAAAGGATCCCATTGAAGATGCTTGGCCTATGCATAAAGTGGATACTGGAGGTTTTATATACTGCATTGTATCATAAATTCCCAGTCCAGCAGTAACTAGACCTCCGGGGCTATTAATGTAAAAAGATATTTCTTTTTTTGGATTTTCAGATTCTAAAAATAATAGTTGAGCAGTTACCAAAGTTGCAACATTGTCGTTTACTGGGCCTACTAGAAAAATTATTCTTTCTTTAAGTAGTCTTGAATAAATATCATAAGCTCTTTCTCCTCGGTTTGATTGTTCAACAACCATAGGAATTAAATTGTTCATGTTTTCTTCAATTTTATCTTTCATAACGAATCAACGAATTGAAGTTATACAACTTATGATTACTTTTTTCTAATTTTTTTCGATTTTTGAGAAGTTTTAAGTGTTTTTTTTGCTTTTTTAGTATCTTCTTCTTCATGTGAATGTTTGTGGGTCTCGTGATGATTATGAATCAGTTCTTCTGCTTCTTTTGTAGAAACTGTCTTTTTGGTTTTTTTGCACTTATCTTTAATTAGATTAATAATTTTTTCTTCATATATAGATCCTCTCAAAGTTGTAGCTGCAGATGGGTTTTTTTGATAATATTCTATTACTTGCTTTTGTTGACCAGGCATAGATTGTATTTGTTTTTGAATTTCATTTTTTAACTCGTTTTCGTCAACTTTAAGATTATTTTTTTCACCCAGCTCATTTAATATAAGTCCTAATTTAATTCTTTTTTTTGCAATTTTTTCACTCTCCTTTTTATTTTTTTCAAAATCTTCTCTTTTTAAACCTTGAGATATCAAAGTCATTTCCTGTTGAACCAAATTATCCGGAGGATCTATTTTGTGAAGTTTTTCAATTTGATCTAATATATTCTCTTTTGATAAAGAATCTAAATTCATTTTATACTGATTTTGAATTTGTTTGTTTATCAATTCTCTCAGATTATTGAGATCTTTAGCTCCAAGATTTTTTGCAAATTGATCATCAATTTTTATTGATTCTGGTTTTTTAACATTTAAAATTTTGCACTTAAAATTTGCTTCTTTGTTAGCTAATTCTTTTTTAGGATAATTTTCAGGTAATTTTGCTTTAACATATTTTTCTTCATTTTTCTTAACTCCTAATAATTGTTTATCAAAACCTTTGATGAATAAATCTTTTCCTAAAACTATTTGAGTATTTTTGCCTTCTCCTCCTTCAAAATTTTTATTTTCTATAGTTGCATTATAATTAAACACAACCATGTCTCCATTTTGTGAAGTCTCATTTTCTTTTTTATCTATAAAATTTTTTTGATTTTTGGCAATATCATCTATTCTTTTTTTAACTTCTTCATCGGTTACTTTAATTTCATAATCTGTAAACTTTATATTTTCTAATGATTGAATTTTAATTGTAGGTAATTCATCTATTTCTAGAGTATAATTTAAATCTTTCCCTTCTCCATATGATTTAAGATCAAGTTTAGGTTGTCCTGCAACTTTAATTTTTTTTTCCTCTAGAGCCTTCGTTGATGTTTCTTTTAATATTTTTTCTAACACCTCGCCATAGACAGCTTTTCCAAATTGTCTCTTTATAACATCGGCAGGAACCTTTCCTGGACGGAATCCTTTCATGTTAACTGTTTTGCTTAATTCATTTAACCTCAAAACAATTTTTTCATCTATAGTTTTTTTATCTACAAAAACTTTTAGATTTGTTTTCAATCCTTTTTTGGAATCCACTGTTACTTTCATATTTTTGGTGGGCAAGAAGAGACTCGAACTCTTAAACCTTTCGGTACTAGTTCCTAAGACTAGCGCGTATACCAATTCCGCCACTTGCCCGTGCACGTGTTATTATCAAATAAAGAGATAATGTCCAAGGCAATTAAACTAATTTAATTTTACTACCTTTTTTTACAATATAAATTCCAATTATTACAGCTATCAATGAAATTATTACTTTTGAAGTAATAACTTCATTTAAAAATAAAAAACCTAAAATTACTCCAAAAATTGGTATTAGATAAGCAACCTGAGCCTGAAAAACTAAACCGTTGTGCTTTAAAATATAAAATCTTAAGAGCCATGCAATTCCAGTAGAAAAAATTCCCAAATATATTAGGGACAATGTTGAATCTAGTCTTGGATTTAAATTCCAAGGTTGTTCTAAAAATAAACAAATAGGCATCAAAACTAATGCACCCCAAATTAAAATTGATGCAGTAACATTTTCATTTTTTTTATTACTAATTTTTATAGTAAGCAAACCTCCAATAACATAGAAGCATGAACCAAAAAGAATTACAAAAGCAGAAAAAATATTGTTTTCATTAATTAAAATATTGTCTGAAAATAAAAAAACAATTCCTGAAAAACCTATTAGTACACCTATAGATTTAGTTAAATTAATTTTTTCATTTTTAGTAAAAAAATGTGCCAATCCCGCGGCAGTCAATGGAGTGCTTGCCATTAAAATAGCAGCTAAATTACTTTGTATTTTTTGAACACCATAAGCTATTAAAAAAAAAGGTATTACTAGATTTATTATTCCTATAGCTGCAAACCAGTACCAATCTTTTGAAAAAGCTTCTATCTTAATTTTTTTTATATAACACAACAAAACTACAGGAATCGCCCCAAACAAAATTCTTAAAAATGCAATGGTTAACGCTCCATAGGAATAAGTTGCTATTTTTATATTAAAAAAAGCAGATGCCCAAATAAGAGCTAACACTACAAGCAGAAAATAGTCGAAGGATTTTGTTTCTCTCATTCTGATATTTCTTTCTCAACACCTTTTGTAATTTTAACCAATTCGTTGTAAGTAATTTTAAATACGCAATTAGGATGACCGGCAGCGGCAAAGATATATGGAAACCTATTCAAAGATTTATCAACTAAAACATCCAAACTAATTGTGTGAGCAACTGGCGCTACTCCACCAATTGAAAAACCAGTATTTTCTTTAACTTCATCAGCGTTCGCCATTGAAACATCTTTTTTCCGTAAAATTTTTTTTAATTTATTCAAAGAACATTTTCTATCACCTGCAATTAAGCAAATTAAAAAGCTACCTTCGGCCTTAAATAATAAACTTTTAACAATTGCTCCTACTTCACACTGTAAAGAATTAGCGGCATCTTTAGCTGTTCTTGCTGTAGAATCTAAAATTAAAACTTCAAGCTTAGAATCAAATTTTTTTATAAATTCTTGTACCCTCTTTACTGTTTCTTTTTTAATCAATGTTTCCATATTTTATTTTAATCTATTTAAAGAGGCAGGTATTCCTTTAACTATATCTTCAGCTATTAATCCTCTTTTAAATTTTTTTGATATATCTCCATGCAACCAGGTAGCGGCACATCCAGCCAAAAAGGGATTCATTTTTTTTTCACCAATTAAACTAACAAGCAATCCACTAAGCACATCACCTGATCCGATAACAGCTAATTCAGGAGAGGAGTGAGTATTAATTACAATTTTTCTATCGTGAGAAACAATAATAGTATTTGCTCCTTTCAAAATTATATTTGATTTAGTTAACTTTGATGCTTTTATAGCTTTATCAACATTATTAATTTTTTTTTTAATTTTTGGAAAAACTTTATGAAACTCTCCCATATGTGGAGTGATTATCTTATTTTTATCAAGTAGAGAATAAAAAGATTTTAAATCATTTTTAAAGCAAGTTATTGCATCAGCATCTAAAACTACATATTTAACATTTTTGAGTATTAGTTTTGTAATTTCTTTTATTTTTTTATTTTTTCCTGCTCCAGGACCAATAAGCATAGAAGTAATTTTTTCTCTTTTAAGAAAAGATTTTAATTGATTTATATTATTTATTTCTGTCTTTAAAACTGATGGAAATTTAATTGAATAAATTTGCAAAGTACCCTTTGAACACAAAATTTTTGCTGAACCTACTCCGGTTCTTAAAGCTGCTTCGGCTGCAAGTATAGTAGCGCCAGTAAACTCTTTTGCTCCACCAAAAATTACAACTTTTCCTCTGCTATACTTATGATGAAATGACTTTTTTGAAGGAAATTTTTTTATCCATAAATTAGGAGAGTTTATCAAAAAAGTTTTTTTCATTTTTTTCTTCTTAAAACCTATATCGACTATCTTGAGTTTTCCACTAAACTCTTTTCCTGAATTAATACAATGTCCCAACTTTTTTTTGTGAAATGTTACTGTATAGTGGGCTTTGATAGCGGATCCCATTATTTTACCCGTATCAGAAGATATTCCTGAAGGGATATCAATGGATACCACCCTATTATTACTTTTTTTAATTTGATTAAATACTTTTATTAATTTTCCTTTAATATCTCTTCTAAGACCTATTCCAAATAATGCATCTATGATCAATGCATTTTTTATAATTTTTAATGAAGAAATTTTTCTAATTTTTCCGTTATAATCATTTAAGGCTCTAAGGGCATCTCCTTTATAATTTCTTTTATTAGACAAAACATATACTCCAGTTAAGTATCCTTTATTTTTTAAAAGCTTAGCAATTACAAAACCATCTCCCCCATTATTTCCTGGTCCGCACAGAACAATTGCTGGTTGTTTATTTTTTAAAATTGTAGTTATAAATTTAAATGATTGTTTGCCAGCATTTTTCATAAAAAAATAAGATTTTTTTTTTATAAAATGCTCTCTTTCAAAACGCATCATTTCAGCTGATGAAATGACTTCACTTTTTGTGTCATGCTTTAACTGCATACCTGCTCTTTAAAAAATTCAATTTATTAACTACTTTTCTTTGATAATGATACAACTAGAAAGTTTAAATAAAAACATTTAGTTACACGTGAAAATGTATATATAAGAAAATTATAAATGAGCTCAAATAAAATACTTAAATTAATGAAGGACAGGGAGATTGAGTACGTAGATCTTCGTTTTACGGATCCGAGAGGAAAGCTTCAACATTTAACCATGGATGGAAAGATGGTTGATGAGGAAATGTTAAATGAAGGAGTATTCTTTGATGGATCTTCTATAGCAGGTTGGAAAGCTATTAATGAATCCGACATGATATTAAAACCAGATCTCAATAGACAAGTTATAGATCCTTTTACTTCACATAATACACTTATTTTATTTTGCGATGTCCTCGATGCTGTAAAAAAAGATCCATATGAAAGAGATCCTAGAAGTATAGCAAAAAAAGCTGAGGCTTATTTAAAAAAAACAGGCATTGGAGATAAAGCATATTTTGGACCTGAAGCAGAATTTTTTGTATTCGATGATGTTAAATTCAAAAATGATATGAATGAAACCGGATTTAAAATAGATAGTTCAGAAGGACCTTATAATACAGGAAAAAACTATGATAATGGAAACATGGGTCACAGACCAGGAATAAAAGGTGGTTATTTTCCAGTTCCTCCAGTTGATAGTGCTCAAGACATGAGAGGCGAATTTTTAAAAGCTTTAAAAGATATGGGAATTAAAGTTGAAAAGCATCACCACGAAGTAGCGCCAAGTCAGCATGAGCTTGGTATGTATTTTGGAACTTTAACTGATCAAGCTGATAACATGCAGCTTTATAAATACGGTGTTCATATGGTAGCTCACTCATTTGGAAAGACAGCAACATTTATGCCTAAACCAGTTAAAGGTGATAATGGTTCAGGTATGCACACACACCAATCGTTATGGAAAGGAAGTACTGCATTATTTTCTGGAGATAAATATGCTGGACTATCTGATACAGCTTTACATTATATAGGTGGAATTTTAAAACATGCAAAAGCAATAAATGCTTTTTCTAATTCAACTACTAACAGCTATAAAAGATTAATACCTGGTTTTGAAGCACCTGTTTTGTTGTGTTACTCAGCTAGAAATAGATCAGCTTCATGTAGAATACCAATAACTTTGAGTAAAAAAGCGGCTAGATGTGAAATAAGATTTCCTGATGCGGCCGGTAACCCTTATTTAACTTTTGCTGCAATGTTAATGGCAGGATTAGATGGAATTAAAAATAAAATTAATCCAGGAAAACCTGTAGATGAAGATTTGTATGCAATGCCTGAAGATAAGGTAAAAAATATTCCTACTGTTTGTGGTTCTTTAAGAGAGGCTATGGAAAGTCTTGATAGAGATAGAAAATTTCTTACTCAAGGTGGGGTTTTCACTGATGACCAAATCGATGCTTATATTGCCTTAAAGTTTGAGGAAATTTACAAACTCGAACATACCCCACATCCTATAGAGTTTGATATGTACTATAGCTGTTAATATTATTTTTTACTTTTTATAATTTTATCGTCAGCGATTTTGTTTTTGTTTACACCTTCTTTAATAGTGTAATCTAAAGTTCCGTGAGCACCAGCTTCTACGGCTTTGCGCTGCGTTCTGAACAATGCTTTCTCCTTAGCCTCTTCAGCTAATTTATTTGCATGTTTTCCTAAATGCTTAGTATCTCTCATTGTTGATATTATATACAATTCTGAATTGTACAGCAATACTATGTTAATTAGCTTTGATTTTAATCAAATTTTAAATGATTCGCCGCATCCACAACGTTCAGTTTCGTTAGGATTTTTAAACACAAATGATGAAGAAAGCTCTTCTTTCTTATAATCCATTTCAGTTCCCAAAAGATACATGATTGCTTTTGGATCTATTAAAACTTTAACACCTTTGTCTTCAATAATTTCATCATTTGGATTAGCTTCTTTAGCGTATTCCATTACATAAGACATACCTGCACATCCTCCTGACTCGACTCCAACTCTAACACCAACGATAGGTTCTTTTGCTTGAGCCATAATTTCTTTAACTCTTTCGGCAGCTTTATCGCTTAATGTAATTACTTGTTTACTCATAAATTCAATTCTAGTTTTGCAGCTTCTGACATTTTATCTTTATCCCAAGGTGGTTCCCACACTAAATTAAGATTAACGTCAGAAACACCTTCTACTTTCTTTATACTATCTTTAACTTGATTAGGCAAACTTTCGGCTACTGGACAATTAGGTGAAGTAAGTGTCATATCTATATTTACTTTGTTTTTATCATCCACCTCTATTTTATAAATGAGACCTAATTCATAAATATTTACTGGAATCTCAGGATCATAAATTTTTTTAATTTCTTCAATTATTTTATTTTTAATATTACTCATTAATCTATAGTTTCTGTATTTACTTCTTCTTTTTTTCTTTCTATGGCAGATGTTAATGTGTGCCAAGCTAAAGTAGCGCATTTTACTCTCATTGGGTACTTCTTAACACCTGATAAAGACATTACTGTCGTTTTTTGATCTTCGTTCAGATCATTTGATTTAATTTCAGATGTGCTCTTAACCATATTTAAAAAATCGATTATTATTTTTTTTGCGATTTCTGTAGATTTTCCCTTTACCAATTCAGTCATTATGGAAGTTGATGCAATAGAAATGGCGCAACCACTTCCTTCAAAAGTTAAATCCTCAACTTTTTTTTCATTATTTAATTTTAAATACACTTGAACCTGATCGCCACAGAGTGGATTATAACCTTTGGCTTGATGCGTATATTTTTCACACTTTCCAAAATTTCTGGGATTTTTTCCATGTTCTAAAATTATATCTTGATATAATTCTTTTAAATCCATTATCTTAACTCAAAAACTTTCCTACAATTTTCTACTGCTGAGCAAAGTACATCTATATCTTCTTTGGTGTTGTAAATTCCAATTGAGGCTCTAGCTGTTGCGGTTAAATTTAATCTTTCATGTAAAATTTGACAACAGTGATGACCAGCTCTTATGGCCACTCCATTTTCATCTACGATTGTTGAAATATCATGAGGATGAATTCCTTTTATTGTAAATGAAATTACTCCAGCTTTATTTTTGGGGTTTCCTATAATATTAACAGAATTAATTTTTTTAAGTTTTTCTAAAGTATAATTTGTAAGTTCTTTTTCGTGCTTTATTATATTTTCAATTCCAACTGATTGCATAAATTTAATTGATTCATTAAATGCCACTACCTCTGCTGTAGGCATTGTTCCTGCCTCATACTTTTCAGGAATAGGTGCGTAAGTAATTTTATCTTTCTTAACTTCGCTGATCATGCCTCCCCCTCCTATATATGGAGGTAATTTTTCTAACCATTTTTTTTTTGCATATAATAGTCCTACTCCTGTTGGTCCATAAACTTTATGTGCTGAAAATGCAAAAAAATCACAATCTAAATCTCTTACATCAATTTTTATATGTGGAGCGCTTTGACACCCGTCCACTAAAACAGGAATATTTTTTTTTCTAGCAATTTCTACAATTTCCTTAATAGG
>Ga0066846_10001174_pt1 | contig 12563 bp, 10 predicted proteins | sample ETNtaG_33_FD_65489 | JGI IMG/M metagenome (GOLD analysis project Ga0066846, IMG submission 65489) | Marine microbial and viral communities from oxygen minimum zone, Eastern Pacific Ocean - ETNP201310SV76 | ecosystem: Environmental > Aquatic > Marine > Oceanic | place: Pacific Ocean: Eastern... | reverse complement strand
GCAAATGGTTCTGGTGGAATCGATGAAATTCTTTCTCTTCAAGTCGAGGTTCGTCATAACTTGGGCGCTGCAGTTACTGGTGGAGTAGATGCAAATCTAAGCGTTGGCTCAAACGTCTTTACTCCAATAAATACTGGAGGAAATAACGAAGCTGTTCGTTGGGGTGCAACTGTTACGCCAGATTCGGTCTCCGCTTTACAAATCGGTGAAATTTTCCAATCTTGGCTTGGGATAGATGGGCCCGGAGATGAACTTCCATTGGCGGGTACACTGGTGCTGCCAGTAACCGCTACTCCAATTCTAACTGCGGGCCAGCAAGCAAATGGTGTACTCGCAAGTGCTGTTACCCGTAATATCAGTATCATCATCCCTTCAATAATAGATGGTGCCATTCTAACTGAAGGTCCATTGGATGCAGATGTTGGAAATGAAACAAACTTCACAATCGACCTCGCAAATACAGGTAATGACCTCTCGAGTTATCGCCTTTCAATCGTCGATGATCTTCCAGATGATTGGTCTGCTACACTAGACACACTTGAAACGGACAATCCTAACGTCATTTCCAATCTTACACCGTCGATGGCTGACCACCCAGCAACAGGAAATACTCACATCAAGTCATTCAATCTTTCAATTATTACTGACCCTCAGGCTCCTGCTGACACATTCCAGCCTCTGAATATCACCATTGAAGACCGGTTGACTGGAGAAGTTCTAGATGTACATACTCTAATGATTAGAGTACAAGAATCAGTAAATTTTGAACTATACCCAACAAATGACACGGTATATCTCTCAATTTATGAGAATCCACTCACGCGCGTATACATCAACAATACAGGAAATGTAGCAACAACATTCACTCTATGGCTTGATGAATCTCAAGCAGGAGACATTGATTTCACCATCGAGTCTGCGACGGAAGTCTTAGTTGCTCCTGGATATTCTGAATCAATAAAAATCAGATTGAATCCGAATGAGTATGCGAGTGCAGACGACTTCCACATGGCAACTTTGTGGGTAATAGCACAGAACGGAATGAACCTCTCAGCAGCCATTGTCGGAAATATTAGTGGTGATCATAGCCTTCAGATTGATGGCCCAAGCAGTATCGAAGTAACGCCTGGAATCAATGAAGTGATACCATTTACATTCTCCAATGATGGTAATCTTGAAGAAACTCTCAATGTGACTGCAGTTATCGAAGGCAATTGGTCTTCCTCTTGGGTATTAGATCAAATTGTATTGCCAATTAATGGTTCTCTTGGCAATGACCTGATAGTAAATGTCCCAGCACTTGGAGGAGAACAAGAGCTTGCAAATGGTGACATCCACAACCTAACAGTCACTCTCTATCAATCAAGTGATGGTGCTTACCTCAACTCAAGGATCATCCAATTAGTGGTAGCACCACTATTCCTTGTCGAAGTTGAAGATTGGCCAGAGGACATGTATTTCCATCGCAATTGGGATAGAGATTGGAAAGCGAGTATCACAAATGTTGGCAATAAAGATGTCGTTGTCAATTTGTCGTGGGACATTCTCAAACCAGGACTCGAGGTACCAAGCAGTTCTTGGGAGATGGTTGGTGGTGCACCAACCGCCCTTATTCTTCCTCGGGGCGTTAGTATTGAATTAACATTCACTGTCGAAGCGAAAGACTTCGAACCAGATATCAATCTCCAAGCATTACTCAGGGTTTCACTAACACCTGTGAATGAGAATGTTAGTGGAACATCAGTACTTGAGACCAATCTCAAGATGTCACGATTATTCTCATATTGGGATTTCCCATTGCAACCATCAGAAGACGATAGCGATCTCACTCAGGAAATAATTTGGTCTCACATCCCTGAAGGAACTGATACAAATGCAGCATATATGATTGAGTTGTGCAATGCCAGTAGAATTGTCAATCTAAGTGCACTTGGATTATCCGAAGAGAATTACTCATGGGAATTCGCTCTCGATACTGGTGATTCAAAACCTGAATTCAATCTTACCAATGATTGCGATTCAGGTGGTTCACATCAAGCGGTTACTCTTCCATCAAGAGCAAGTTGGGTTACAGATAATCCACTACTCGTCGTAATCGATACACCCGATAGGCCAAATATCCTACAAAATGATGGATATGATTTGACTTTCCGCTTATACCATCCTGATGACCACAATGGATTTACCGTCTATACTGAAGCGACATTCCGCTTTTTCTTTGATACATATTCTGAGCCGGTAATTGAGGATTTAAAATTCGTAGATGGTGAATTGATCGAAGGCTCTACAACAAAGATAACAGCTACTCTGAGGAATACTGGGACATCAATCGCAGTAAATGTTCAAGCCGTATTAACCTGTGATGGAATTACGGTCACAAAACCAGTTATCTACAAAGCACTTCTACTTTCATCAGAATCAGAAGAAATCGAATGGGTCGTAAAATCTGACCACTTAGACTGGTGGATACAAGGAAGAGATGTAGAGTGCAGTGCTATAATAATCGCACAGAACTGGGATGGTGAACTCATTGAGAATGATCCGATAATACTCTCAGGAGAAGTTGACTCTTGGTCACCAGGAATAACCATTTCATTCATCGCTGTCATTGCACTAATTCTCGCGTCCATTGGTCTCTTGAGACTTGTTGGTCAATCAGAGAAATTCCGTTTGGCTGCCGTGTATAGCGGAGTACTTGCACTCGGATTTGCATTCCATATAGTGAATCTCACTTGGTGGGGTCCACTAATCTTGATACTCGCAGCGATTTGGGTCTGGGGCATGACTTGGCGTTCAACTGAAGAATTCCAGTTAATCCATGAGGATTATCAACGCGCTCGCAAAGGTATCTCAACCCTATACAGTGATCACTTCGAGGCTCTTAACGATGCAAAGAGACAACTTTCCATTATTCTAGCAATGCCGATACTCGGCATGGTAATCGTCATCTTGGGAATCCCTCCACAGATGTCTCCTGATGCGAATAATCTCAGTAGTCTCATCGGCTATATCGCCGTGGTACTTCTTGGAGTTTGGTTCCTGATTTGGCAGGCTAACAAGATGTACGGAGGCCTCTATGGACGCCTAACCGATGTAGAGGTCAAGGCAACACGAATAGAACGTGATTTGGGTGACCCTGCGCGATTGCTTACCGAGTTAGCAGTCGGAGGAATCGACCTTTCCAGTATTATGTCCACCCCACGGCCGACAATTCAGGCTGAAGGAGAAGCTAGCACTGATGAAGTCAATGCTTGGGATGAGGACATGAACGCCTTACTCGAATTCGACGACGAAACTGAAGCAGAAGTCGTATCCGAAACCGATTCCGAAGAAGAGGAGGTGAGCGACGATGCCTGAAGAAGAAGGAGGGGAAGTTGAAGTCGGCGCATCGGACCTAGAACAGGCACGTAGTGCTATTCGTGATTCACAGATGGGTGCAGACCGCTTGATGCAAGCGAGTCGTCAGTTGGAGCACATGGTTTTCGGAGTTTCAATCGATGATGCTTCTTCCCTTGCTGCAACCGAGTATGATATTGTGGATGCGAGGACAAACCTCGAACAGCATAAATTGCATCGTGCACACCGTTCTGTACGCCGTGCTGAGAAGGCACTCAAGATTCTGGAAGGAGATGTAATCGAGCTGCGTAGAAATATCGCTATGCTCAACCGTCTACTCATGGAAAAGACGGTAACTGAGGCAGAAGTTGAAACAGTATTGCGCCGATTACGTAATGCTACTAGTGCTGCAGAAATTGGCGATGTTGGCGTCGCTGCTGTAGAAGTGGAGAGCCTAATTGGTGATCTAATCGTAGATTCAGCAAGCGCTCTCAATCCATTCTTATTCCGTTCGTTCTGGATGGGCATCGATACTCGATGGCCAGCTGGTGGAGACGATGGTGTACTCATGGTACGCATCATCAATGACGGAGACAGGCCTTTGCCTGAAATGCGCCTAAAGCCTCCAATTCCAGAGGGATGGCAATGCTCACCATCATTCATAGATTTGCCTTCGATTAGGCCGGGCGGATTCCTTCCAGTCAGATTTGAAGTCAAACCAGGCTTGAGATTCTCTCTCGATGAAGTTCCACTTTCACGAAAACTTGCAATTCAGACCGCATACGAGGTCAGGTCAGGTCAGGTCAATGTGATGGTCCGTGCTCAAAACCGAAGCATGGAAACCTTGCGCGACGTTCTACTCCAACCATGGATGCCTCCGGGCTACATTAGCGGTGCATTACCTCTCATGGAGAGGCTAGCACCAGACGAAATCGGTGTGATTAGAATACCTCTAATCATCGACATGGGCGTCGGAGGTGAAGCCGGCGCCTGACATCCTGTTCCACCCTGCAGGCGGTTTCGCCGGTAAGGGAGGATTGTAGAGATACGAGAATAATAAAAAAGAAAAGAAATAGAGGTGAAAACCAAATGCAAAATGAAAAGAGAAACGAAGAAAGCGATGACCTAGCGGCTATCGGCATCGGTGCGATGATTGTATTCATCGCTCTGATTCTTGTAGCTGCTGTTGCGTCCGCAGTCATCATCCAAACGGGTGAAAAACTGCAACAAAACGCACAGCAAGCAGGGTCTGATACACAGCAAGAGATTTCAGGTAAGGTGTCAATTGTCACTATCTGGGTCGGTGCTCAAACAGGTGGTGCTGAAGAGATCACAATGGTCTTTGAATTGGCACCAGGTTCCGAACCAATAGATTCAGACCAAATTCACTGGGCAGTCATTTGTGATGATGGAGCAGGTACACCGTCTTTAATTGATGATGATCTAGCAGCAGCAACTGAACTTGATGGAGCCACACTTGTGACTACATTTAACCCTGGAGAAACCTACATGATCGACTTGGTAGTCGGTGGTGGCGCAGGTGCATCTTGCGCTCCAGCATTAAATGAAGTGCATCAGATGGTGATTTCTGCTAATCTCGGTGGCACTACTTACGAGTCGCTATCATACATTAGCGTAACACAGGGAGACATCGTAGTTTGAGGTGATTATCATGAAGAATCAAAATAATGAAAATGTTCAGAAAGACGACATTGCAGCAATTGGAATTGGTGCAATGATTGTCTTTATCGCTTTGATCCTAGTTGCAGCAGTAGCATCCGCAGTTATCATCCAGACGGGTGAGAAATTGCAGCAAAATGCACAACAGACAGGGTCTGATACAGAGCAAGAAATTTCAGGTAAGATTTCCGTAAATGCGGTATTTGTCTGGGATGATGCCGCATCATATCTGGTATACTTTGAAACCTCTCCAGGATCAGGAATCTTGGATGAGGCTAATATTGACTACCAGTTGACCTGCGAAACAGCAGCTGGCGCATATCAATATGTGTCAGGTACATTAGCAGCGGCAACAGAGTTCGATGGGGCAGCGTTAACTAACAATCTTGAGCCAGGTGTTTCCTACTCAATGATTATGGACGCAACTCTTGGTGACGATTGTTCAGCAACATCTGTTGGCATTAATTCCAAGGTTACGCTTTGGATACACGTGGAAAGCGGTGGCTCAACTTATGAGTCACTTATCATCTCTGATACAACTAGAGGTTCAAGCGTTATCTGATTCAAACCGAACCCCAATTATTGTTCTACGGAGCAAAGGGGTTCGATGTGAATCAGGAGGTGACACGGAATGGCATGGCCATTCTCCAATAGCGGTCGGCCCGCAGAAGGTGAGGGCGACCTCTCCGAGGAGCGCTTGCGCATGATGGCGAATATCGCTATCGAGCAAGTGCCTTTGCCCGAAGAGGGCGAACTCTCGGAAGAGGACGCTTGGACAATTTCTCCCGGACCGACGAGAGCGAAGCTCAACAGCATGGGATCTATTCCCAGTCTGGCAGCAGCACCGGCGCAAACACAAGTAAATGCTCAGGTAGATACATCTGGCCTCGAACGGTTGATTTCCAGCCGTCTCGATATGGTCGAGGACGTCCTGCGCAATGTGGAGCACCGACTGGTGGAAACACCAGGAGTGTCTGAAGAGAGCGGCGAGCAAGAGGAAGGAAAACCTGCAGAAGACGGCGACGTGATTGTCACCGCTTCTGGAGAAGCGATCTCCGTAGAAACTGGATCAGACCGCCTAATGGGCGCCGATGCAGCACCATTGCTCGAACTGTACGAGGCGCAAGCCCTAGCATCGAACCCATTCCTAGTCGCTCCGGCGCACTTAGGCGATGGTGGAGATGGCTCGGTAGGTGCCCCAACAGTGGCCGCACTTTTGCTGGATAACCTCTCAGGCATGGCTTCAGTTTCCTTCACACAGAAGGCGACCAGTTCAGGAATGCTCTCTGCCGAAGAAGGCAAAGAAGTTCTTGCAATTGTCCACATGGCAGCTCCCGGTGACCCCGAGAGTGCGCTTGAAGACCATTTGCCACATAGAGAGTTGTTGACCTTCTCTGCCCTAGTCAGTAATTGGCGAAGGGCAAGATCACTCAGAGGTGGAATCTGAGATGGGGTCGGTGGCGGTAGGAGCCATGGTCGTGGGGACCAGTATGCTCGTCGTTTTCGCATTAGCGATGGCGACATTAGAGCAGCAGGTCGATAACTCACTGGCTGAGCTTGAAAACGCCGCCGAACCTATTCCAGGTTTCACAATTGAAGATGCAACGAATGTGGAAGGAGCAGTTGTGTCATTTACCATAAATAACGGCGGGACTGGCTATGGAGCCGGTCAAGTCGAGGTAAATGGCAGTGCTGGCTCATTCCTAGCGGATTTAGTAATTACATTAGGGGTAGTAACCGGACTCGATATTATTGATCATGGATCATCGTATCTCTACACCTCCACGTACTACCTAGAACTAACTGGACCCAATATCGGGAGTAGCCTGAATATCACGGCTACTCTCGGTAACATCGTTTACACTAATATCACGAATACGGGAAGTGTTGATCTCAACACGGAACATTCGTGGGTATTTTCTGATGGAAGCAATCCTCACAATTTGAGTGACGACTTCCAAGGTTATCTCCCGGAGACAATTTTCCCAGGGGAAACTTACACCCACCACTACTACAGTGATTCTCAATCCACTGTTACTAGAATCGCCGTCAGCAATGATGGCGTGACTAAGGTAGCCCGAGTAGTCTGAGGTGAAATAATGGCAGATGGTGGCGCTTCAACTATGATTATTCTCGTCGCGTCACTTATTGTCAGTGGACTCGCATCCGTAGTTCTAATCGATTCATGGGGGGAGGTTGCTGATACCAGCGGCAAGATATCCAGTTCGCGTCTCGCCGATATTGAAACTGACTTTGCATTCAGTGGTGACAGAGGAATGGTTCTTCTTGATACATCGGGAGCAAATCAAGAAATCACTTTATTCTTCCAAAATACAGGTGAGCGAACCCTCGATAAAAACACAATTGCAATCTTTGTCGATGGAGTTGCCGTAGGTTCAGGTAGTGGCTCAACGTTGCATCCTGCATCAGGTGATTGGGCCCCAGGCACTGTTCTTGAGGTAGATGTAGACGACCCTTCATTTTCATACAATGATAGTGACCGCGTAATCGTGACAATGATTGCACAATCTGAAGTCAGAGATGGAGTAAAGGGAACTGCATCGGAAACCGTCGAGGTGAGATTAAGTGTCTGAAGCACCAAAACCAATAGAGGATGGATATCCATTCGAGTTAGAACAAGATAGTTTGTCTAATGCAATGGGGGCACGTCTTCCTAATCGCGCACTGTGGACTATCCAAGGAGAGGTTGGTTCAGGTAAATCTCTAGTCAGTCAAAGACTGATATTTGGATTGCTGGAGAATGGTTCCAAAGTATTGGTTGTCACTACTGAACTCACTACTAGAGGTTGGATTGAGCAGATGGAGTCCATCGGATATCCTGTAACCGAACACATAGGCTCAGGACGCTTACTAGTATTCAGCCGCTACGGCGTAATTGCTGAGGCACGTGCAGATGTCGGATTATTCGATGTCCTTGAAAGTGAAGCGGTTGAAAAAGCTGACATCATTGTTATCGACAGCGCTTCTTCACTAATGCCTGATGGACTTTCAGATTCTGAAAGAATAGGTTTCATGCAGAGACTACGTCGAATATGTTCCGATTCACATTCACTCTTACTCACCATCGATTCATCCGAAATGGATGAACGCTTACTCCATACTCTCAGAAATTCTAGCGAAGTCTTGCTCGACATGAAAGCAGGTTTCGTTGGAGGTGAAATCAAACGCAATCTCGTCGTTACTAGATTCCTTAGGGCCGCAGGCCCTGTTCAAGCCACGGTCGGCTGGCGTGTTGAGCCATACATGGGCTTCATCGTTGACATTACGGCGGTGAGTTGAGATGGACGAAGAACAACGCTTCCAAAAAGGAGATCTTGGAGCCGTAATGGCTGCATACCCACATATCGCAGACTGGGTAAATGACTTCGAGGCTCAATATGGGTCCCGTCCTTACTACTACGGCCCATTGGATAGAGATGCAAGAAAAATGGAACCATTGAATCTCATCTATTTGGCAAAGGAGCCGATTTTTGTTCATATGTACCGGCCAATTGATGAAAGCGGCGATGAAAGTGGGCAGACATTGTGGTTTGGACTAGAACCACAACTAACCGATGAGGAGGAGAATATCCGTCGAATCCTAACGGAAATATTGCTGCAAGAAGCACCCGCTGCTCCGTCTTTTACCACAGATGATGAGTTTGAGAATATCCTGACTGGAATGATTGACCGTTATACTATGCTCGAAAGTGAAGCACGTGGATTAAGTCGTCGCCAAGGGCGTATGTGGGAAGCACTTGGAATGGACGACAAGAGAATTGTTGTCACAGGAGAACAAAGGGAGAGGCTGCGTTACATCATCATTCGAGATTTGATTCGAAATGGGCCACTAGAACCCTTGCTCAGCGATGAGATGCTTGAGGATATTCACTCGGTGGGTTTGAAGCATGTTCACATGGATCACAAGGTATTCGGTATGGTAACTTCGAATATTAGATTCCGTGAACGCGATATGCTTGCGAGATATCTACGTGCAATGAGTGAGCGTATTGGCCGCCCTGTATCGGACAATAAGCCAATTATCGATGGGGCTCTCCTCGACGGTTCCCGTATCAATATCATTTTCTCTGACGACGTGAGTATGCTCGGTCCGTCATTCACAATTCGTAAATTCGCTGAGGAGACAATTTCCATAACCCAATTGATACAATGGGGGACGATGAGCGCACAGGTAGCGGCTTATGTCTGGATTTGTCTCGAATACGGAATGTCGTTATTGGTGAGTGGAGAAACTGCATCTGGAAAGACAACGACTCTCAATGCAATCCTACCATTCATCGACCACAATGTCAAGATTTACTCAGCTGAAGATACACCTGAAGTGAAAGTACGACACAAGATTTGGCAGAGATTGGTTACTCGAGATTCAAAGAATGAGGATTCTAGAGTAGAGATGTTCGATCTATTGAAGGCCGCATTACGTTCCCGTCCTCGTTACATCATCATTGGTGAAATTCGTGGTGTCGAAGGAGCGACTGCTTTCCAAGCAATGCAGACTGGTCACCCGGTAATTGCGACATTCCACGCATCATCAATCGTAAAGATGATTCAGAGATTTACTGGTGATCCAATCAATGTACCAATTCGTTTCTTCGACAACTTGAACTTTGCAATGTTCCAAGAAGTTGTAGAAGCCCCAGGTGGAGGAATTGCCCGTAGAATCACAGGAATCGATGAGATTATTGGTTACAATAAGCACTCTGATGGTGTTCTAACACGTGGAATGTTTGAATGGGACCCGGTCAAGGATAAGCATTACTTCAGAGGAATGTTCCAATCTCACCTGATGGAGAATAAAATTGCTGCACAGATGGGCTTTGAAAACAAGCGTGAAGTTTACGATGAACTTTCAAGAAGAGCGGAAGCGATTCAGAGAATGACAGACCGAGGATTAACTCATTATGACGATGTTTTTGATTTGTTAGATATTTACTATAGTACCGATTTCGATACATTCAGTGCCGCGATTGACACTTGGGTCAGCATTACTGAGCGCTGAATACAGGAGTAGGGGTGAATTACAATGGAGCGCATGGCGACATGGCAAATCGCCTTACGCCGCTTGGAAATGCCCATTGGCAAATTTGCTCTTACGTACATACTTCCTGCTGTTCTAGCCGGATTAGGAACAGCCGGTCTGATGATTTGGATGACTGGAGGTTTTTCAGATGGCGGATTATTTTCTGGTTTTTCTGGAATATTCCTACTATTGCTTCTCCCATTACTAACCGGTGCGGCAGCAGTATATTTCCCAGTACTAGAGGTAAAAAAATCTGCAATGATGATTGAGAAAGAGATGCACATGTTCATCACAAGAATGGGAATTCTTTCACTTGGAGAAGTTGGCGCTGACACGATTTTTGATATTCTACGGCAGATGAAAGATTACGGCGAATTGGCCCAAGAGGTCAAGAGAATCGAGACCCTTGTTGAGAAATGGCATACCTCTTTACCCGAGGCTGCAAGAATTGTCGGCCAGCAATCTCCTTCGCCGATATGGTCTGATTTCCTTGACAGGATGGCATTCTCAATTGAAGCAGGCCAACCAATTGATGATTTCATGCGAGCTGAGCAGGAGACCGTTGCTGAGCAGTATAACACTCTGTATGATACTCGCCTCGAGAGCGTAGATATGTTGAAGGAGATTTATGTCTCTCTAGTATCGGCAGGTCTTTTCGGCTTGGTAATTGCTGGAATCCACTTGGTTCTTTTCGAAGTTGGTCAAAATGACGATGCTCCAATTGAGATAGCGAGCCGTATTCGATGGCTACTATTGTCTGGTTTGGTTTTCGTTGTGATTCAACTTGGAGCGTACTTTGCTTTCCGTGCTACAATTCCTGACGACCAGATATTTGCAAGAGATGAATTTACTACTCAATTCAGATCGCTTTTCCGCCAGACTTGGATCGGCGCAGGAATTGTCAGTTTTGTATTATTGATATTGACAATAATAGTGGTAATTTCCTACTGGAGTGAATTGGGTTCGACTTGGGATAAATATGGATTAATATTGATTGCAGTTCCACTTTCACCACTCCTCGTTCCAGCAACATTGGTTCGGCGTGAGGAGAAAAGAGTACTACGTCGAGATGAAGCATACCCCGATTTCGTTCGCGCACTTGGAGGCACGGCTCAAGCCCGTAGTGCAGAGCCTTCAGCAACGGTTAGAGCATTGAGAGGAATCGATTTCGGTATGCTTGATAGTTCAATCGACCGACTCGAAAAGAGATTGTCAACCCGAATAGATTCTGAACGTGCGTGGGATTATTTCAGCGCAGATACCAATTCCTCAATCATTAGTCGTTTCAACCGTATTTACATCGAGGGTAGTCAGTCGAGTGGCGAGCCAGCAGCTACTGCTGACATGGTTTCCAAATCGGTATCCAATATCCTGTCATTGCGCCGAAGACGCTCTCTTTCTGCTTCAACGATGTGGGGTGTAGCGCTTGGTTTGCTCATCAGTACAGTCACAAGCCTCAACGTTACTATTACGATTGTTTTGAAACTTGGAGAGTCAATTGCAGGCGTTGCTCAAGGGATAGCAGATAATACTGATGTCAGCCAATTGACCGAAGCCGCAGGCGGCTTCGCTTTACCTGTAATGGAAGACCCAGGAGGAGTTGCTGACAATATCATGATGTTCAAAATCATCGCTTCTATTCTTATCTTAATTCAGGTACTTGCAGTATCTTTGATTTCAACTCGTTTGCGTGGCGGTGGCTTCACAAGTGCAATTGGTCAGACTGTGCAATTACTTTGGATAGCAGCAATTACCAGTCTTGTTTCCGCATATATTCTTGAAGGCGCATCATCGCTATTCGGTGCTTAACGCCGTGCTTCTTCCAGTATTTTCTTCTTAGTTGCAGCCCAGCCACATATTGGGCAGTCGAGTAATTTGTGCCCTCTTGCAGGGCATTGTTCACGACCAAAGAAGATAATTTGCAAGTGTAGTTGATTCCAAGAATCACGGGGAAATAATTTCTTCAGGTCCTTTTCGGTTTGCTCGACATTCTTACCATTTGTTAGGCCCCAACGAGTTGCTAGTCGGTGGATATGTGTGTCAACTGGGAATGCAGGTACTCCAAATGCTTGAGCCATTACTACTGATGCGGTTTTATGCCCGACTCCAGGTAGGGCTTCTAATCCATCAAAGGATGCGGGAACTACTCCATCGTACTTGTCTACAAGCATCAAAGAAAGGCCCTTGATGTTTCGCGCTTTTGTTGGAGCAAGACCAATTTCGCGAATAATCACTTTGATTTCTTCAGCATCGAGTATTGCCATCGAATGGGCATCAGGACCACGGCGGAATAATTCTGGCGTAACTTGATTCACTTTTTTGTCAGTAGTTTGTGCACTCATCAGCACGGCTACCAATAATTGGAATGGTGACTTATGATCAAGAGGAATTGGAGTTTCAGGATGCAATTCATTGAGAATCTCCATGATGCGTACAGCCTTATCAGCACGCTTCATTCTTGCTCACCCTTGGTAGTCTACGCCGTATTCTTCACCGGTCTTCCAAG
>Ga0066846_10001171_pt1 | contig 12567 bp, 8 predicted proteins | sample ETNtaG_33_FD_65489 | JGI IMG/M metagenome (GOLD analysis project Ga0066846, IMG submission 65489) | Marine microbial and viral communities from oxygen minimum zone, Eastern Pacific Ocean - ETNP201310SV76 | ecosystem: Environmental > Aquatic > Marine > Oceanic | place: Pacific Ocean: Eastern... | reverse complement strand
GCCGGCGGAAGGGCCGCCAGCACGAAGCTGCGTTCGGCAGCCGAGGGCCATGCGACGCCCTCCCAACGTTCGAGAATGCCGGGATCAACCAGGTCGTCGTCGCTGCGGACGCTGACCCTCCTGAGGGTCTCCCCTCCCCTGAACCACCTGGAGTCGCCTGCACGGCACCCGAGGGTGACCGCGTACGGGGTGCGCTCGGTGGCGTTTTCGATGTAGGAGACGCACCAGAACTCGCCGGCCTCGGTGTTCGTGAACTGGTAGTGGAGGATCTCGGACCCGCCCCATGCCTGGCGTGCGCCCCACCGTCTGCCCAACCGGGCACCTTCGAGGGCACCGTCGGGATCGCACGGAAACTCAATTCCGTCGTTTTCGTAGGCCTTGGTGATGGTTCCCTCCGGGTCGGTTCGAAGGAAGTGAACCGGTATGTCCAGCTTGGCCGTTGCAAGGTTGGTGAACCTGTGTGCCGCCATTTCGTAGGACACGTAGTACCTCTCCTTGAGGTCCTCGATGGAGAGGTCGTGGTCTGCTTTGGCTGGCTCGAGAAAGCCAAGCGCTGCTTCTTCGGGAACCAGCACGGCGGCGGCGAAGTAATTGGATTCGATGCGCTGTCGGAGGTAGCCCTCGAAGTCGGTCGTCTCGGCATGTTCGAGCACGAAGTGTCCGAGCGTCTGGAGGATGACCGATCTGGCTGCCCGTACGGTCAGGTCGTCACGCTGTGGGATGTAGATGACGCGTTGGTGGGTGTCGGTGACAGAGCGTGCTGTCCTGGGCATGCCCTTGACGCGTTCGACCGTGAACCCGTAGTGGGTTGCGAGGTCGGTCAGGTGCCTTTCTGATGGTGGGCCCTCGCCGGCGTAGCCGACGGCGGCGAGGCCCTCTGCGGCCACCTCTTCGATTCCTGCGAAGTAGTTGTCCCTCGCCCGCATCTCGGTGCGCAGGGCCAGGTTGGCACTGCGTGCACGGTCGCCGGCTTGCAGGTTGGCAAGCCCTGTTCTAGTCACGGCAAGCTCGGGCAGGGCCGCGTATAGGCCGACGAGTGCCTCGAGGACGTCATCGTCGAGGCGGGCTCCGGCCCTTACCTCGGGCAGGTCGAGGGCAGCTCTCCAGTCGCCGGCCTGGAGGCGTTCAAGGTCGATTTCGAGGGCAGCCCGCCGGGTCGGGGGTGTCGGATCGAGGAGGTCTGCGGTTGCGCACTCGAGTGCGCTGGCGAGCCCGGCCAGCACACCCAGCTTGGGTTCGACGCGGCCGTTCTCAATCTGGGAGAGGTAGGAGGCTGGTCGACCGATCAGATCGCCCAACTCAGCCAGGGTCAGTCCGGCGGTGCGTCGCTGGTGCCGCAGGCGGTGGCCGAGTACCACCGGGTCGTAGTTGCCGACATCAGGTCTGATCTCGAGCATCTTCTTCCCTCCAAGGCTGGCTGGCAGTGCGTCTGCCGGGACGAAGCCCACGGTATCCGAACAGGCAGAATATCTCCAGATCTTCTGGCCAAGGGATATCTGGAGCAAACTTCACCTCTCCCAGAGTCGATCATTGTCCGAATACTGGCGAATACTCGTGCCAACGAGACTTTGTAGGGGGGTTATTTCGTGGGCGACACACCAATTCTTGACGGAGTACAGATCAGCGACCACCCCCGGCGTGACGAGGTGTTCACCGCCGAAGCCACCGCATTCATCGCCGACCTGGTCCGGACCTTCGGCTCCCGACGGGGCCAACTGCTTGAGGACCGACGCCATCGCCAGGACCGCCTGAACTCCGGCCAACGGCCCGACTTCCTCCCGGAGACCGCCGACGTCAGGAACGGCTCATGGAGCGTGGCCTCACCGCCTGCGGACCTGCTGGACAGACGGGTCGAGATCACCGGCCCGACCGACCGGAAGATGATGATCAACGCCCTCAACTCCGGAGCGCGGGTGTTCATGGCGGACCTGGAGGACTCCACCAGCCCTACCTGGGACAACGTGGTCGAAGGCCAGGTGAACCTGCGCGATGCGGCCCGGCACCACCTCAGCTTGAGCACCGGAGACAAGGAGTACAACCTCAACGACGAGATCGCCACCCTCATGGTCCGGCCCCGCGGATGGCACCTCGACGAGGCCCACGTCATTGTCGACGGCCGTACCGCCCCTGCCAGCCTCGTTGACTTCGGCCTGGCTTTCTTCCACAACGCACGTGAGGCCCTGGACCGTAGCACCGGCCCCTACTTCTACCTCCCGAAACTGGAGGGCTACCTCGAGGCCCGCCTCTGGAACGACGTGTTCTGCCACGCCCAGGATGCAATGGGTATTCCAAGGGGATCTGTAAGGGCGACGGTGCTCATCGAGACGATCCTGGCTGCCTTCGAGATGGAGGAGATCCTCTACGAGTTGAGGGAGCACTCGGCAGGCCTGAATGCGGGGCGCTGGGACTACATATTCAGCGTCGCCAAGAAGTTTGCAAACGACCCAGGGTTCGTGCTTCCCGACCGCGCTGACGTGACGATGACAGTTCCGTTCATGAGGGCCTACACGGAGTTGATGGTCTCCACCTGTCACAGGCGTGGGGCTCACGCCATCGGCGGCATGGCGGCGTTCATCCCGAACCGACGCGACCCCGAGGTGACCGCCGTGGCCCTGTCGCAGGTGACAGCGGACAAGCGACGCGAGGCAACCGACGGTTGCGACGGAACCTGGGTGGCACACCCTGACCTGATCTCCGTGGCCAGGGCCGAGTTCGACGCAGTCCTCGCCGATCAGGCGAACCAGGTCGGCCGACAGCGTTCGGATGTGTCGGTGACAGCCGAGGACCTGCTCTCGGTCGATCAAACCGGTGGTGCCGTCACAGCCGGCGGCCTCGACACAAACGTCTATGTGGGACTCCGGTACCTGGCCTCATGGCTGGCAGGGACCGGTGCGGCCGCCATCAACAACCTCATGGAGGACGCCGCCACCGCCGAGATCAGCAGAGCCCAGGTCTGGCAGTGGATCCGACACGGCTCCGAACTCGAGGATGGGCGCACCATCACACCTGATCTCGTGAGAGGTGTCATCGACACCCAGATCGCCGTGATTGCCGAGGACCTCGGGCCCGAGGCCTTCACCGACCTCCCCTTCGATTCGGCTCGCGAGGTGTTCGAACTGGTGGTCCTTGCCGACAATTTCATCGAGTTCCTCACCCTGCCCGCATACCAGCTCCTCAACTGAGGGGACACGCACAGTTCATCCCTGAGCAGCCCCGACAAGAACGACCCATCTCCCACAAGAACAACAACTGAGGATCCGCCATCCGGCCGGGCACCAGACCAAAGGAAAGAGAGCACCCGATGCGAAACAGCTTCCAGGAGCAGGTCGAGGACCTGGAGAAGGACTGGGCCGAGAACTCCCGCTGGGCGGGCACGGCCCGCGACTACAGCGCAGCCGACGTGGTGCGCCTCCGCGGCTCCTACCTTCCAGCGTGTTCGCTGGCCCGCCACGGTTCAGAGCAGTTGTGGGGGCAACTGCACGACATGGCCTACGTGCACGCACTTGGGGCCATGAGCGGCGGCCAGGCTATCCAGTACGTCAAGGGTGGCCTTCCCGCCCTCTACCTTTCCGGCTGGCAGGTTGCCGGTGACGCCAACACCGCCGGCCACGTGTACCCGGACCAGAGCCTCTACCCGGTCAACTCGGTGCCCGCCCTCGTCGAACGCCTCAACAACGCCCTCAGGCGTGCCGACCAGATCGAGTGGTACGAAAACGACGGTGAGGTCCTGCGTGACTGGCTAGTTCCGATCGTGGCAGACGGCGAGGCCGGCTTCGGCGGCGCCCTGAACGTCTACGAGTTGATGAAGCGCATGCTGCGTGCCGGGGCTGCGGGCGTGCACTTCGAGGACCAATTGGCATCTGAGAAGAAGTGCGGCCACATGGGTGGCAAGGTCCTGATCCCGACCCAGCAGCACGTTCGTACGCTCACCGCGGCCCGCCTGGCTGCAGACGTGCTGGGTGTTCCTTCGATCCTGATTGCACGCACCGACGCCCTGGCGGCGACGCTCATAACGAGCGATGTCGACGAACGCGACCGTCCGTTCCTGACCGGCGGCCGCACAGCCGAGGGGTTCTTTGACACCGAACCAGGAATGGCCACACCGATTGTGAGGGGCCTCGCCTACGCCCCCTACTGCGACCTCATCTGGTGTGAGACGGGAACCCCCGACCTGGATCAGGCCCGGGAGTTCGCCGATGCCATCCACGCCGAGCATCCGGGCAAGATGCTGGCCTACAACTGCTCGCCGTCGTTCAACTGGAAGGGTGCTCTCGACGACGCCACCATCGCCACGTTCCAGAAGGAGCTCGGTGCCATGGGCTACAAGTTCCAGTTCATCACCCTGGCCGGTTGGCACGCCCTGAACGCATCGGCCTTCGACCTGGCGCGTAGCTACTCGAAGAACGACATGAGCGCCTATGTGGAACTGCAACAGAACGAGTTCTCCATGGAGGGCGACGGCTACACCGCCACCCGCCACCAACGTGAGGTGGGTGCCGGCTACTTCGACCAGGTGGCGACCGTCATCTCGGGTGGTTCAGCATCGACCCTGGCCATCACCGGGTCCACCGAAGAGGAGCAATTCTAGGGCTGCCGGCCCTGCCGTAGTAGTCCTGCTGGAACGCTTTCAGGCGCCGATCCCCGACACCTTTCGGGGATCGTTACGCTGTGCCTGTCCCTGTTCTACGGTCACGCCGTGATCCCGTTGATGTGGCGACGCTGCTGGCCCTTCCCACTGGCAGCCATGTTGGTCCTGACTCTCACGACGGTCGGTGCCTCTGCGGACGATGGCGCCGGCGCTGCGGGCCAGGACATTGTGCCCCTGGGGGTCGTCATGTTGGACGGCATCGCCTTTCCCGTCGTAGAGGAACATCCGGTTGCGCCGATTGTGAGCACGCCGTGTGCCAACCAGATCCGCCTGATGGCCGGCACCAGGCTCGACACGGTCGACATTGTCATCGACCCCGGCCATGGTGGCCCCGAGACAGGCTCGGTTGGTGCCAACCGGCTCTACGAACGGGACCTGAACCTCGAGGTGGCGCTGCTCACCGAACAGGCACTGGCCGAGCTCGAATACTCGGTAACGCTTACCCGGCGGACTGACCTGCACATGCCGATCCGCCAGCGCACGGCTATTGCCAGAGCCCTAGCGCCGCGGGTCTTCATCTCGATTCACCACAACGGTGGCGCTGTACGGCCATCGAACGACCCCGGCACCGAGACGTTCCACCAGGTGAACAGCCCCGATTCCAGGCGCCTCGCAGGAATCCTCTATGAGGAACTCCAGGAGACCTTCTCTGCCTACGAGGTCGCATGGGTCGACACCGTCCACCAGGGGGCGTCATCGCGTCTGAAGGCGTCGGGTGAGGACGCCTACGGGGTGTTGCGCCTGGCACCTGAGGTAACCTCGGTGATAACCGAGGCCCTCTACCTGTCCCACTCGCCCGAGGCCAGGCTGATGGCCGACCCCGAGGTCAAGGCCGCCGAGGCCGCCGCCCTGGCCAGGGGCATCGACCGCTACCTGACCACCGACGATCCGGGATCTGGTTTCCGAAAGCCCTTCGTGGATCCGGCCATGACCGGTACCGGCACGGGTGTCGGATGTGTGGACCCCGACTACGCCAGTTGGGCCGAGGTCTCCTCAGGCTACACCGAAGCCGAACACGAGGCCCTCGTCGCAGCCGCCGACCGTCTCGGCAGGTCACCCGACTGGATGCAGCGCTTCGGGGTGCGCACGCTTGACTTCTTCAGCCGCCTGGATCGACGAGCCTCTGACGTGTCCAGGCCGTCGCTGCGAACACCTGACGTGTCGGGAACCGTGGTGGTCACATCTTCGTGGATGGAGAGGGAGCGCACCGTCCTGAGGCGCGTGGCCGACCTCTACGGGGTCACCGAGGCCGAGGCCCAGAAACTGGGCGCCGAACTCATGGTGCTGCTGGCCGGTCGCCTCGGCTGAGGCCGGCGCTCACTCGTCGCCCCAGCCGCCCCTTCGTTCAGACTTGCGCTGACCCCGCTGACGCTTGGCTTGCAGCCTTCGCTCCACGGCTCCCCTGCCGGGTCGTGTTGGTCGCCGCTCAGGCGGGGTCTCGCGTGCCTCCTGCATCCGCATCTCGAACATGTCGAGGGCGCGGTGCCTGTTGCGGGTCTGTGACCTGCTGGCGTCAACGACGACACGGATTGTCGAGCCCAACTTCTCGACAAGGAGCGTTCTGACCTCGTCGTCGATTCCGCGCGCGGCAGTGAGGTCTAGTTCGGCCTCGACCCGGGAATTGACCCGGTTGGCGTGCTGCCCACCCGGCCCACCCGAGGGGCCAAAGCGCCAGGTGACCTCTGACGCAGGAACCCTGCAATCGGGGCCAGCTGAGAGGACCCGATCATCTGGCCGTGACATGGCCCAAGGGTAGGTCTTGCGACCGAGCGTGCCGGAGTACCGCTGGTGGGTCCCTACTACCCGTCCCCAGAGCCCGGGTCGACCGGGATTGCTCCGGCGTGCAGGCCGACAGCCCGACGCAACCTGAGAGAACCTCTTGGGCTGGCGGTCCTAACCGTCAACCAGATGACCGCTGCGAGGGCCACTCCCCCACCCACCAGGGTGCTCGTAGTGGGAACCTCACCGGGCCAGATCCACAACCACAGTGGTGCCAAGACAATCTCGCTGATCAGGAGCAGAGCCGTGTCGGCAGGTGGCACGAACCGGTGTGCATAGTTGAAGATCGGCGTCGCTACACCGACGATCAACCCACCGCCGATGAAGCCCAGGGCTACGTCCCTGACAGGAAGGACGACTCCGGGGCCAGCCAGCGACACGGCACCGGCCGCGATCGCCACCGCAAGGCCACCCACGATCGTTGGAACTCCGGGGTCGCGGTTCGGCGAGCTGCGGATCAGGACCGTGTAGCCACCGAGGAACATCGGCAGCAGCAGTGCCAGGAGAATTCCGAGCGCGTCGCCAGTTCCGAAACCTGCCCCGACCATGGTGCCAACCCCTACCGCAGCGACCAGCATGGCTACGACCGTGTCGCGGCCCACTGACTCGCGCAGGAAGATCCACCCAAACAGGGCTGCGAAGAATGGGCTTGTCACCTGGAGCAGCAGGATGAAGGCTGCGGTGACCCGGCTGAGGGCAACGATGAAGAGGGTGAACATGGCCCCGAGCACCAGTCCGGCCAGGATCTGTCTGACTCCGGCTTCAGCGACGGACCGGAGGGGGTTGCGGCCGACCATGACGATCATCAGGGCGGCCACGATGCCCGCTGAGAGGCCCCGGTAGAACAGGTACTGCCATGCATCGGCCTCGCCGAGGGCCCTGAAGGTGAGTGCGCCGAAGCTGAACATGACACCCGAGACCAGAACCATCAGGGAACCCTGCAGCCGGGTGACCGTTCGTGTCATGTCCACCCCCTCGGCACTGTCCGGACCGGGCATCATGCCCGCACGGTGTCAGAAACAGCCAAGCCGGAATAGGTGAAGTTGCTCAGAACACCAGCCGGTGGTGCCCCCGGGAGGATTCGAACCTCCAACCTTCGGTCCCCCAGACCACAGAAATCTGTCCGAGGTACCCATCTAGACCCTTAGTGCCCGTGGAATCAGGCTTGTGTGTCTGTCGGATAGGTCTGTGTCCGTGTGGTGGCCTGCATTCTGTGCAATGAAGTGTGCAACGCGTAGGGCCGACCAGGAGGGCCTAGTCGATGATCACTCCGGCGGCTTCCGGGTCGAAATCCAACGGCCATTCTGTTTCCTTATCGACTTCTACCTTGCTGAGGTTCGCACCGGCAAGGTTCGCACCGACAAGGTTCGCACCGACAAGGTTCGCTCCAAAGAGGTCCGCTCCTTTGAGGTTCGCCCCTTCAAGGTCCGCGCAGAAGAACTTCGTTCCTCGTAGTTGCGCTCTCTCAAACTGTGTCCATTTGAGGAGTCCATAGCCAAATACCGCCGAGCAGAGGTTTGCTCCGTTCAGGTTCGCCGAAACAGACTCTGCCAAGAAGAGGTTTGCCCCGACAAGGTTCGCACCGACAAGGTTCGCTCCGGCAAGGTTCGCCCCTTCGAGATTTGCCCCTCTGAGATTCGCACCCTTGAGGATCGCCCCTTGAACGGTCGCACCTTTGAGGTTCACGTCTTTCAGGTTCGCACCTTCGAGTATCAGGCCTTCAAGAAATGCCCTGTTGAGGTTTGCTCCGTTCAGGTTCGCACCGGCAAGGTTCGCACCGGCAAGGTTCGCACCTTCGAGATTTGCCCCTCTGAGATTCGCTGCTGGTTCGATCGTGTAGCCGTTGACCTCCACAACAAGCACAGTACGGGCCGACCAGCAGAACTGCCAGAAAGGCCTAGTCGAATTCCACCCTGGCGAAAAGCGGACCAAACCCCTCCGGCCAGGTCGTCTGTGAATCTGCAAACGCCTCGGAGAGACTTGCCTCGGAGAGATTCGCCCCGGTGAGGTTCGCCCCTTCAAGGCGCGCCCCTTCGAGGTTCGCCCCGGTGAGGTGCGCCCCTTCGAGGTTCGCCCTAGTGAGGTTCACCCTGGTGAGATCCGTCCAGGTGAGATTCGCCCCGGTGAGGTTCACCCTGGTGAGATTCGCCCTAGTGAGGGTCGCCCTAGTGAGGCTCACAAATGTGAGGTTGGCCCCGGTGAGGTTCGCCCTGAAGAGGCAAACCCCTTTGAGGTTCGCCCTAGTGAGGTACGCCCCGGTGAGGTACGCCCCGGTGAGGTTCGCCCCTTCGAGGTTCGCCCCTTCGAGGTTCACCCCTTCGAGGTTCGCCCTAGTGAGATTCGCCCTGAATAGGTACGCCCCTTTAAGGTACGCCCCTTTAAGGTACGCCCCTGGTTTGATCTCGTATCCGTTGACCTCCACGGCCTCAACGCTACGTGCCGACCAGCAGAACTGCCAGTCGCCTCCCTCGTAGAGCACCCCTAAGCCCCTCAGATACTTCAAATGAGAGGCATACATCAGATCCGGCGGGTGCTCAAGTGAGTGAGCCAGCCCACGCCCGACGGTGAAGGGGTCCCAAAGGGAGGGTTACCGTTGAGACCCACAGTGGCGACCTAAGGGAAATCATGGCCACCCTAAGTAGAGACATAGCAGCCGACCGCGGCACTGATGTGGTCTTGGTTGATGACGAGGGAACACGCACCTGGGCTGAGTTTGACGAAAGAGTCAACCGCCTTGTCAACGGGTTCAGAGAAGTCGGTTTAACCGCTGGCCAAACCGTCGCCATCGTCGCCGGCAACCGTCGCGAGTGGTACGAGGCGTCGTTTGCCTGCAGCCACGCCGGATTGATCTTTGTGCCAGTCAACTGGCACTGGGTGGCCGACGAAATCGCTTACGTGGTCGAGGATGCAGAGGTGGTTTGCGTAGTGGCAGGTCATCGCTATGCCGGAGAGGTGGCGGCTGCCTTGGAAGATCAGCGTTGCGCTGGAGTCAGACTTGCCTTGTTGGCCGGAGGAGGGGCAACCGACCACTTTGAGAGCCTTGAGGAATTTCTTTCCGCCCAGTCGCCAGCCGAACCTGACAACCAGGTCTTAGGTGGTCCGATGTTCTACACGTCAGGCACCACCGGCCGACCAAAGGGCGTCAAGGGGGCGTTGATCACATCGGCGGAGGCATTGCCGCCTGAAGTCATGCAGTTGGTGAGTGCCGGGTTCAACCAGGTAGTCCCCGTTCCGGGCACCACTGCACTGTGCGGTCCTATCTACCACTCGGGCCAGTGGGCATTTTCGTGGTTGCCAATGGTGGAAGGTTCGTCTGTGGTCATGCAGCACAAATTCGACCCGGCGGGCCTCCTAGAGATGATCGATCAACATCAAGCCACCAACATTCACTTGGTTCCTACCCAGTTCAAACGACTTCTGGACCTGCCAGACGAGATTCGGAACAATTACGACGGAGGCTCAATGGAAGTGGTGATCCACGGAGCTGCACCCTGCCCTCCAACAGTGAAACGGGGAATGATCGACTGGTGGGGTCCGAAGGTAATCGAGTATTACGGAGCCACTGAAGGGGGTATCATTTCCTACATAGACTCCAATGAGTGGCTGGAACGGGGAGGGAGTGTCGGTCGTCCCCAACCCGATGTTGAAGTCATTGTCGTCGATGACGACGGTCGCCGCCTCGGTGTCGGTGAGGAGGGAAGCCTCTATTTCCGGAATGCCACCAGCGGATCCTTTGAGTACCACAATGCACCAGAGAAGACAGCTGAAGCTCATCTGGAACCCGGGGTATTTACCTCAGGGGATGTGGGGTTTCTTGACGAAGAAGGCTACCTGTGGTTGAGCGATCGAAAGATCGACATGGTCATCTCTGGCGGAGTCAACATCTACCCTGCCGAGATCGAAGGTGTCCTTGCCGGGCACCCGTCGGTGGCTGATGTGGCGGTCATCGGGATCCCCAACGAGGAGTACGGAGAAGAATTAAAGGCCGTGGTGGTGGTCCAACCTGGTGTGGCAACCGACCAAGCGCTAGTGGGCGAACTGATCCGCTTCTGTCGAGAACACCTAGCAGGTTACAAGGCGCCCCGATCGGTGGACTTCACTGATGCCCTACCCCGCACAGAAAGCGGAAAGATCCGCAAAGGTCCCCTCAGGGAGCCACATTGGGAGGGTCTGGAGCGTCGCATATGACAGCCACCGCGTATCCGGTGAAGATCGGCGGCGGGTACGGGTCGCCCTACAGCATGAAGATGCGAGTTGTATTGCGATACCGCCACAAAACAAGACCCGCAGACTCTCCATCCGATGCGCCTCACACCTCATAGTTCACCACGACCCCGAGAAGCGCTGCCGGTTGAGGTCCCTGCAGGTAGATAGTCCGGTGCCAACCCGGCGGGTGGGGTGGGTTACATCTGACATGAACTCAAATCTGAGGATGAGCCCCTGGGGTGGAGATACGCGCAGGCCGGTTCAAGATTGAGTTTTGTGTGGTACGTCCCGGAGGGGCGTACCACGATTCAAGGACCGGCCACCAAGGACCGGCCACCAAGGACCGGCCCTGACCTGCTATTACTCTAGCGCCCCAGGGAGGATTCGAACCTCCGACCTTCGGAATAGAAGTCGTCCAAGGCCAATTCACTAGGAGCACCATCCGGATCCATCCGGGCCGTTTCGGCGAGATTACGCCTTACTTAGAAGAGTCCCCCTCCGATCCAATCCGCATGATTCCGCCCGAGGCAGATTCCTTGGACAACTCTTGGACACTTTTGGACAACCGGTTATCCGGGGAGATTCGTACCAAGGTCATCGAAGTCCGTTGATTTGGGGTCACTGTGGCAGTTCCACGGGGGTTTTCCTACGATCTAGCCATGACTAGCAACGATCGTCGATCCTTTTGGGCTTGGGGCATGGAGTCAGAAGAACCCACCGACGGTGAGCGGAAGGTACTGGCCCAGAAGCTTTCAGAGCAGTACGGCACGGCGATCACAGCTGGGCCCATACCTCGTGCCGAAGATGCTGACCTGCGACCTCCCCGGATCCTGCCGCCAGATGCTCTTGCCGAATGGTGCTCAACTAGTACCTATGAGCGGGCTAGCCACGCCTACGGGGCTCACTTCACCGAACGGATTCGGGCATTCAACTTGGACTTTCCCAACCCGCCGGATGTGGTGGCGCACCCGCGAAATGAGGACGAGGTTGTCACAACCCTCGATTGGTGCAACGAGCACAGCTACGTGGTCGTTCCCTACGGTGGTGGGTCATCGGTGGTCTGGGGTCTAGCACCGCCTGAAGACCTTGGACCTACGGTGATCGTCTCTCTTGACCGCCTCGACCAGGTCCTTGAGATTGACGAGGTATCGCGGGCGGCCCGTATACAAGCTGGTGTATTTGGCCCCCACCTGGAGGATCAACTGCGACCACACGGATACACGCTGCGTCATTTCCCACAGTCATTCCGGTTTTCAACCCTTGGCGGGTGGATAGCCACTCGCTCTGGTGGCCACTACGCCACCAACCAGACCCACATAGATGACTTCGTTGAATCCACTCGCATGATTACCCCGTCGGGCTGGTGGGAGTCTCGCCGACTACCTGGTTCGGGGGCAGGTCCCAGTCCCGACCGTATGGTCATCGGTTCGGAAGGCATCTACGGAATCATCACCGAGGCTTGGATGCGTGTGCAGGTGCGTCCCACGTTCAGGGCGACTGCCGGCATCACCTTCTCCTCTTGGGAGGCCGGTTACGAGGCAGTTCGCCGCATCGTCCAATCTAAGCTCTGGCCTGCCAATCTTCGAATCCTGGATCCTGATGAGGCCGCCCGAGCTGCGGGGATGGACGGCGATCGATCGTTTGTGATTGTGTCCTTCGAGAGTGCCGACCTGACACAGGCTCACAACATCGCCCAAGCGGTCGAGATAGCCCGCGACTCTGGTGGGCACGTTCTCGATGACGACGTCATCGTCGACGACGGAACAGGGAAGCCGACTGGCCGAGGAGGGGCTGTGGGTGCGTGGCGAGATGCATTTATCGGTGTCGGCAACGGAGTCGAGACCTCATTGGGCGTGGTCGCTGACACCTTCGAGACCGCTATCACCTGGGATCGGTGGCCAGAGTTTGATGCCACCGTGCGTCAACGTGTGGGC
>Ga0066846_10001099_pt1 | contig 13004 bp, 13 predicted proteins | sample ETNtaG_33_FD_65489 | JGI IMG/M metagenome (GOLD analysis project Ga0066846, IMG submission 65489) | Marine microbial and viral communities from oxygen minimum zone, Eastern Pacific Ocean - ETNP201310SV76 | ecosystem: Environmental > Aquatic > Marine > Oceanic | place: Pacific Ocean: Eastern... | reverse complement strand
TGCCAAGCAGCTGGACCACACACCACCGCTGCATCAGTGACTCTGCCAGTAATAACTATGTCTGCACCTTGATTCAAGGCTTCAACTATTCCCCAGCAGCCGAGGTAAGCATTCGCACTGATAAAACGAGAAGCATCACCTAAAGGTTCACCTGTTTCAAAATGCGAAAGATCAATACCTGCAGCAAGAAGTTCGTCAAGGCGAGGCAAAAGGTTGTCTCCAGTGACGTAAGCAATAGATGGGTTCAATCCGAGTTTGTCTGCTACTTCAGACACCGCTTCGGCACAACTATCAGGGTCGAGGCCCCCTGCGTTTGACACCACTTTAATGTTTTTATCAAGGCAAGTACCCATTACTTGTTCCATCTGAGTGACGAAACTTCTGGCATAACCTCCGCCAGGGCGTTTGGCCTGAGTGCGAGCCAAAATCAACATTGTTAATTCGGCAAGCCAATCTCCGGTGAGAACATCTATGGGCCCACCTTCAACCATTTCTGTGGCTGCAGTTAATCGATCACCATAGAATCCTGAACAGTTCGCTATGCGTATCGGGTCAGTCATCTTGTTTCTCTAACCCATCGTCTATAACCATCATGACGACACCTTGTTCGATCTGTTGTCCAACAGCCACCAGTATTTCAGTTATGGTCCCATCCGCTGAAGCATTAATGTGATGCTCCATTTTCATAGCTTCAAGGACAAGAAGCGTTTGCCCAGTTTCCACGGTGTCGCCAACTTGGACTCTGATGTCAAGTACGACACCTGGCATGGGGGAGATAAGCCCGTCAGCGACTTCGTTTGTTCCAGGAGGTATGAAGTGAGGGATGATAGACAGGTGGGCGGTGCCTCGCTCCATTTGGATAAATATCTCATTATTCGCTCTTGTTATAAGGTGAGTGGATCGGATGCCATCAATCTCAGCATCTATTTCTCTCAGAGAGTGGCGATGAACGTGAGTTGAATCAATTCCGTTCAACACAAAAGACCCATCTCGGTTACTGTGATAAGTCACATCGAACTGTTCGTCCCCTGAGATGAAAGAAATTTGTTGATCAGGGAAATGTGAATTTCTCCACCCGGTGGGGATTTGGTCAAGAACAAGAGCGGTAGATCTGTTTTCGCCTTGAATCCATAGAGCGGCGACTGCTGCAGCGCGAGAAATCTCATCACTTGTTAAAAAGTTGCCGCTATTCGGGTTATGTCGTTCAATGAAATCAGTGGTTGTGTCACCGGCGAGAAAAGCTTTGTGTCGCAGAGTCGAAACGAGAAATTCGCGATTTGTGGTTATTCCCCCAAGGTGAAGTCCTTCAAGAGCCTTTGCGAGTCGTAGAGCGGCTTCTTTACGAGTTGAACCTTTTGACGTGACCTTGGCGAGCATCGGATCAAATTGGACACCGACTTCGGTTCCTTTAGAAATGCCGACATCCCAGCGAATATTAGAGTATTCAGGAACTTCAAAAGCAGACAAAGTTCCGATAGCAGGAAGAAAGTTGTTTGAAGGGTCTTCAGCGTAAAGTCGTGCTTCAATAGAGTGTCCACATGAAGAGATGCTTTCCTGTGAGCACTCAATCTGTTCTCCTTGAGCGACAAGAATTTGTTGACGTACCAAATCGATTCCGGTGGTTTCTTCAGTTACTGGATGCTCCACTTGTAAACGAGTGTTTACTTCAAGAAAAAAGAATTCCTTCGAGTCGTGATCTAGAAGAAATTCAACCGTTCCCGTTGATTCGTACCCGATAGTTTTAGCCAGACTTAATGCGGCTTCAGCGATTGAGTCCCGTAGATCGGAATCAATTGTTGGAGATGGGGCCTCCTCGATAATTTTTTGATGACGGCGTTGAATCGAACATTCTCGTTCACCTAAATGAACGAGGTTGCCGTGACTATCGCCAAGTATTTGGATCTCAATGTGATGAGAGCTTGGAACGTAGCGTTCAATAAAAACTCGTTCATCTCCGAAAGATTTCAAAGCTTCACGCTGTGCAGACGCAACGGCTTCGGCTAGATCTTCTGAAGACTGAACTACATGCATCCCTTTGCCGCCTCCGCCTGCTGCTGCTTTTACAAGTAGGGGATAACCCACATCATCTCCGGCTGTTGGATCATCAGAAGAGGGAAGTATCGGGACTCTGGCGTTAACGGCAGCTTTTTTAGCTTCTATCTTGTCGCCCATTGATTTGATCACTTCTGGTGAAGGACCTACCCAAATAAGACCAGTATCAGTTACTGCTTTAGCAAACTCTGCGTTTTCTGAAAGGAACCCATATCCAGGATGAATAGCATCTGCTCCTGTTTTTAAAGCAGCAGCAATGATTGCTTCACCGTCAAGATAGCCAGGAACGTGCACGGCTACGTCGGCAGTATTCACAAAAGAAGAGTTCGCGTCTGCTTCTGAATAAACGGCGACACATCGTAAGCCCATATCTTTAGCAGTGGTGAAGACACGTATCGCTATTTCGCCACGATTAGCTACAAGAATTGTTGAAATGCTCATAATCTGAACACTCCATACTTTCTGGCTCCTTCAATAGGCTTGTTTCTCACCACTGAAAGGCAGAGTCCTACTACAGTTCGTGTGTCTCGCGGGTCAATGATTCCGTCATCGCTTATAGCGCCAGTAGCGACTAAGGCGAGCGATCCTTTTTCTTGAATATCTTCAACGGCGTTGCGTATTTCTTCGTCGGCTTCTTCGTCGAATTCTTCGCCTTTTCGAGTCGCTTGTCCTCGGCGAACTTCAGACATGACCCCTGCTATTTGTTTGCCGCCCATAACCGCGATCTTCGCGGTGGGCCAAAGGAAAGTGAATCTGTTGCCATAAGCCCTTCCTGACATTCCATAGGTTCCAGCCCCGTATGAAGATCCAACTATGACTGTTATATGTGGCACCGTTGAGTTAGTGACGGCATTGATCATTTGGGAACCTTTTTTAATGATTCCGGTTCGCTCAGCTTCGCTTCCAATCATGAATCCAGTGATGTTTTGTAAGAAAAGAAGTGGAATGTCTTCTCTGTTGCATAATTGGATGAAATGTGCAGCTTTTTCTGCGGCCTCTGCATGGATAACTCCGTTATTGCCAAGAATGCCTATGGGGTAGCCGTGGATTGTGGACCATCCACAAACCATGGTGGTTCCGTATCGGGGTTTGAATTCTTCAAATCTTGATCCATCAACTGTTCGAGCGATCACTGCACGGATATCTAAAGGTTGTCGAAGGTCTCGACTTACCAATCCGAGAAGTTCTTCAGAACTGTGGAGAGGTGGGTCTATGGTGTAACTCGGATCAGGGCCTGCTTTGTCCCAATCTAGATGAGATACCACTTCTCGGCACATGCGTATGGCATCCATTTCATCTTCTGCAAGGTAATCTGCTAAACCTGATTTTTCAGCATGCATTAGACCTCCGCCGATAGTTTCAGCATCAGCGATTTCCCCAGTAGCCATTTTCACTAAAGGTGGGCCGCCGAGGAAAACTTGGGATTGTTCTTTGATGAATATGTTGTAGTCAGACATGCCGGGTTGGTAGGCGCCACCTGCTGTCGCTGAACCAAAAGTTACACACACTGTTGGTATGCCTAGTTTTGATAATTCGATCATTTCGTAAAAAAATCGTCCAGATTCTGCGAAGTGATCTGTTTGTACCCTTGTTTTTTTTCCGCCTCCGCCGGTGCGAACACGTAGGTCTGCTCCAGCTGATTCCACGAAGCTTACGTAAGGCATGTGATTGTCTCGAGCAATCTCTATCGCTCGCATCCATTTTTTTCCTGCGTAAGGGGTTAGGGCACCAGCTAATACAGAAGGGTCGTTACCTAAGATGACGCATTCTGTTCCGGCGATAACTCCGATGCCTAAAACCATCCCGCCTCCAACTGCATAATCGGAGTTGTATCCAGCGAGGGTGCTGATTTCAAGAAATGGGCTATCAGGATCTAAAGCGTGAGCGATGCGTTCTCTTATAGGCATTTTTCCGCGAGAACGCAGCCGGTTCATGGCTTCGGGTCCACCTCCCGCCTCGGCTTCTGCGAGTAGGCCGTCAATTACCTCAAGTTGTTCAAGCGTGTCAGATCGATTTTGTTCATACCTTTCGCTTCCGACTTCAAAACAGGAGGGAAGAGGTGGAGCTAGTAATGATCGTGACATAATCACAGCATAGACCGGTAATCAAAAGAGCGCAAAGTTACCGCTTGGTTTTTTGAATCTACGTCTTTGTAGCAGAGTATTTAGCAATGGCATTACTTGTGGACGTTCTATGCTTTAAGAATGAGTGAACATGAGTGGGGTTTTCGTACGAGAGCTTTACATGCAGGCGGGGGTCCAGATCCGACAACCGGTGCTCGAGCGGTTCCAATCTATCAATCAACCAGTTTTGTATTTGAAGACACCGCTGATGCAGCCGATTTATACGCTTTGCAGAAGTACGGAACGATATATACACGTCTTTCAAACCCTACGACAGCAGCATTTGAAGAACGTATGGCAAGTTTAGAAGGAGGAATCGGCGCAGTAGCCACCGCTAGTGGTCAAGCAGCTGAATTTCTGACTGCAGCAGCATTAGCAATTTCAGGTGACAATTTTATTACCTCATCAAGTCTTTATGGCGGCACGCTCACCATGTTTGGAGTCACTTTAAGAAATTTTGGTATTGAAGCAAGATTAGTGGATGAAGAAAATCCAGAGAGTTTTGCTAAAAGAATAGATGAAAAAACTCGATTTTTATATACAGAAATTATAGGTAACCCGTCAGGAGCAGTTGCAGACTTAGAAGCATTAGCTGGCGTGGCTAACGCCCATAACTTACCTCTAGTCGTTGACGCTACTTTTGCTACTCCATACCTGTGTAGACCCATGGAACATGGTGCAAGCATTGTTTTACATTCAGCCACCAAATTTATTGGCGGGCATGGAACCTCTATGGGAGGGGTAGTTTCCGAATCAGGACGCTTTGATTGGGGGAGCGGACGGTTCCCTCAAATGACTGAACCGAATTCAAGGTACAACAACCTTAAATTTTGGGAAAACTTTGGTGAGTATGCTTTTTGTACCAAACTGCGGGCAGAACAACTAAGAGACGTCGGGGCCTCGTTGTCGCCATTTAACGCTTTCATGCTCCTCCAAGGACTTGAAACTTTGCCTCAACGTATGGACGAACATGTAAAAAATGCACAGAAAGTAGCCGAATATCTGGAATCACACCCAAAAGTAGATTGGGTCGCTTATGCCGGATTACAGAACTCTCCTTATCATGATTTAGCGCTTCGTTATCTACCTAAAGGCCCTGGAGCTATCTTTACTTTCGGTTTGAAAGGTGGTCGTTCTGCTGGATCAACGTTTATAGAGAATTTGACGTTGATTAGTCATTTGGCCAATGTAGGGGATGCACGCACGTTGGTTATTCATCCGGCTTCAACCACTCATCAACAACTATCTGAGGAGGAAATGAAATCAGGAGGAGTCACCCCAGAAATGGTGAGACTTTCAGTTGGGTTAGAAGATGTAGACGACATCATTTATGACTTAGATCAGGCTTTAGAAAGGACATCGTCATGACAGAGCGAACACCTATTGCTGGGTGGGAACCACCGTCAGCCACTCACCGGCATAGTATTTTACGGTCGGTTAAATCAATAGCAATGGTAGGTGTTTCGGCAAACCCTTCTCGCCCTTCTAATTTTGTTGCTACCTATTTGTGTAGTTCTACAACTGATTACGATGTCTACTTTGTTAACCCCACGACAACAGAAATTTTAGGTCAACCATGCGTTCCTTCTTTGACAGATTTGCCTGTAATCCCTGATTTAGTTGACGTTTTTCGCAAAATTGAAGATGTCCCAGAAGTAGCGACAGAAGCTGTTGAAATAGGGGCCCGTGTGTTTTGGACTCAGTTTGAGTTATGGAGTCCAGAAGCAGCCGAGATTGTATTAGATGCAAACATGGAGTTAGTAATGGATCGTTGTATCAAAATTGAACATGCTCGTTTTGCCGGTGGTTTACATATATCTGGGTTTGATACGGGAGTTATTGATTCACGGAGAAATCGATAACAACTATTTAGATTCACAAATAATCAGAGGAATGTCTCGGTCAGTGTTCTTTTGGTATTCGGCGTAGTCAGGCCAAGCCGCAACAGCCGTTGGCCAACGTTCAGCTTTCTCTTCCGGGGTAGCGACACGTGCCGTGCATTCAAAAATCTCCGCCTCATCTTGAACAATGATGCTTGGGTCAGCAACCAGGTTGTCGTACCAAAGCGGATTCTTAGGTGCTCCACCCTTTGAGGCTACAAGGAGGTAGTTGTTGCCGTCATGGACTTTAATTAAGGGGCTGATACGGGTTTTGCCTGTACGACGCCCAGTGGTGGTGAGAAGGATGCAGGGAGCACCTTGCATGTCAAAGCCTTCATCATCAGAAGCTAAGTAGCGTTCAACATGGTCGGCTACCCAACCCCAAGTACTTGGTTCATAGTTTTCATCCGTCATACACGGATCATAGGTCAGTTAGTGATATTTGGAAAGTGATGGAGACGTTTGATTTACCCCGATACGATAGACATGTCTCATTTTAATAGGGATGTATGCATCGGTGCCCGAGTGGACCAAGGGAACGGCCTGCAAAGCCGTAAAGTCGCGGGTTCAAATCCCGCCCGGTGCTCCAAAGACAAATCTTGTTATATATTCAAAACAGAGTTGACCAGAAAGGACAAGGCTGTGAGTGATTTCACCGAGAATCCGGCTGATGAAAAAACAGACGGACCTGGATTCCCTCACACGCCTCCTTTGGGAATTAAAGCGGTTCATCCTGGAGATGAAATCCCAGGACCGCCAGACCCTGAACAGCCGCCTCGTCCAGAAAGAGAAAAAATTAGTTGGGGTGTCGTAGCACTAATTTCTTTAGCTGCGATTATTTCAATAATTGGAACGTTTCTTCCCTGGACAGAAGCACGCGGAGAATTCGTGATTCGCGAAATAGGGTGGGACCAACCAATTGACGCGCTCATAGTTTTATTTAGCGGACTTGTCGCAGCATTAGCTGGAGGAGCAATCCTCTCTGGAATAAAAAGCCACATAATCACACTTTGTTTATTCGCCGTCGGAACAATTCATGCAGTGTTAGCGATAATCAAAATTTTTGATGTTGAAAACATGGAATCAACAAGTGGTTACAACTATTCAATAGGGGTTGGTTTGCCAGTTATCATCGTCGGCGGAGGAGCTCTCATTGTGGCGTCTTTTCTTGAATGGGGATCACGACGGCGTGAACAGGTGTCCTCTTAAAAGCCCACTGCTACCATTTGACATTCGGGGCCGTTAGCTCAGTTGGCTAGAGCACCTGCATGACGCGCAGGGGGTCGGGGGTTCAAATCCCTCACGGCCCACCATTGCGACCAGCGGTTTTGCTGGTCGTTTTTGTTTTTGGATTGGTTGTGTCATTTCGTTGATAACTAATTGATTAGCCAAAATTAACAGAATTCTAGAATTCTAGAATTCTAGAATTCTTCAAGCGAGATGCTAATATTTTATTTAAAAGCGAGATAAAGATTGGAATGAGTTGGACATGATTGTGGGTGTAGTTGTACTACTGATTCTTGTTCTGCTCATTTTATTCATTGTCACGCAGTACAACAGTCTCGTTCGACTTCGCAACGAGACCCAAAATTCTTGGGCGCAAGTTGATGTGGTGTTGAGACGGCGTTATGACCTAATTCCTAATCTTGTTGAAACTGTTAAGGGATACGCTACACACGAGAGCGAGACGCTGGAAGCTGTAATTCAGGCTCGGTCTGGTGCCATTGATGCCTCGGCTGTAGCTGATCAGGCTGACAGTGAGAATATCCTTTCGGGTGCTCTTAGGCGTCTTTTCGCTCTCAGTGAGGCTTATCCCGACCTGAAAGCCGACAGCAACTTTATGGAGTTACAGAAGCAACTTGTTCAGACTGAAGGTCAGATCGCTTATGCCCGAGCGAACTACAACGAATCCGTGCTGAGGTTCAACAATATGGTTCAGGTCGTTCCTTCTAATATCGTTGCCGGTATGTTCAGCTTCGTTGTTGGCGACTTCTTTGAGATTGAGGATGAAGCTACTGGGCCTATATCGGTCCAATTTTGACACCGTGATACTAAACCGCCAGACAAAAGGGAGGTAATGATGTTTAACTCACCTTCTAGTGGGGTGGAGTTTCGGGAAGCCATCGTTTCAAGTCTGTCTCCCGGTGAACAACTGGTGTCTTTCGCAGACTGCGTGGACGTGGCCTGGTGGGTTCCTGCAGATGGAAGTGCTCCATCTCCTCAATACGTGATTTGGTACTTTCTCGCTCTTACGAACATAAATGTTCGCCAAGGTATGTGGAATTGGAATCACCATGAGAATAAAGAGGGGTTTTTTAAGCCCAAAGAGATAACGATGACTCCAATTCCATCGATCCGCGAGATGACAGTAATCGGAATCGACGACATAGTAAAAACTACACATTCAAAAGGGCCCTTAGACCAGCGGATTGCTCTTCATATGTCGACTTTTCTCACCAAAGAAGTAGCACCAATAGGTTGGGCCAGCGGAGGAGGTGTTTATCTTCAACTAACACTTACAAATGGCGACATAATTGACGTTGGTTCCCCGTTTATTGAGATGGAGCGGTTAATCACGGATATCGATGCAGCTAAGAGCGGAGCACTTGTCGTTAAAAATACTACAGCGGCTGCGGATGCTCTTGATCAACTGGTTCCGCTCCTTAATGATGGAATCCTTACTCAGGAAGAATTTGACCGCGCTAAGGATGGGTTTTTAGGAGCCACCGTTGAGGTTAGGGAGAGTTCTGCGGGACTGTTACGTCAAGTCCATTCTTTATACAAAAGCGGAGTACTATCTGAGTCCGAGTTCAACTTGAAGAAGTGGGACATCCTCTCCAAGAGTGAGTAAACCCGAGTAAGACATCAAGTCCGATAACTGTGGTGTTCACCTTTTACAAGTTGTCTATTACTCCAGTGCATTATTAGCGTTGACAATAGCCTCGAAGTCACTTTCAGATAGATTGGCGAAGCACTCAAGAAATGAGGGGTCTTTTTCATCAGGGTCTGGTACGTCTTCAAAGGCTTCTTCTAGGCCATCCCATGTCTTGGCACTTTCTATTCTTGCAGCAAGTTCTTCCCAAGATAAACCAGTTTGTTCATGCATGAGTTCAAGTGTGCACGCACTAAATTCATCAGCATCTTCTACTCCAATACCATTTAATATCTGTGCGTAACCTTCCTTTGCTTGGGTTGGATATATAAAGATGCAGGGGGCACCGAAAGAATCACAGTCATCGCCCCAGTCCATACGCCCAATTTCTCGTATCTGAGTAGTTGTTGTCGCTGGTTGAGTTGTCAAAGTGCTAGTAGTTTCTTTCTGATCCTCTGCGATCTCTTCTTCTAGCCCTTCTATTCGATCCAAAAGTGCTTGATCTGGGTCGCCACTGCACCCAAATAGAAGACTTGAAGATAGCACTAAAGCAAGACTTGAAAAGATTTTTCTCATTCCAGTATTTATACCTGATGGTTTTATAGAACGCCACCCCATCAGTTTTCGGGTGTCTGGTTTTAGAGAGTGCTCTACAATAGGTTTAATTTGTCGCCAACTAGATGTTTGTGGTAAACCGTTTTTATGCAGAAAATCCCTATTGGAAAAATGATTTCACTTATCGGTTTAATCCTAATTGTTGTCAATTTTTCTTACGATGGTGATGCCCCATTACTGTTCTATGGTTTGATTGCTGTGACTGCCGGAGGGTTGGTGGGTGCCATCGAGAATAAAAGGAAAACCGACTCCGAAGAAACTGATTCTGAATAGAAAGAAGCAAGTTTTTAATTGCTATCTATGCCTGATGTTCTACGGGACTCTATTCCCATTAGAGGAGGGGGTTACTCTAGCGTTCGCAAGATCTTCCATGATCCATTGTGTTGCCGGAGAGTAGACATCGATAAACACCGCGTCTTCTTCGCCTAAAACCTCACCTCCATGAGGTACATTCGCGGGGGCGTACCAGCCGTCTCCCGGTCCGATCTCCCGAGTTTCCTCTCCTACGGTTAGTCGCATCCGACCAGACAGCAGCAGGCTGAACTGCTCATGAGGGTGACTGTGCATCGGGTAGGTCGAACCCGGAGCGTAAGTGGCCCGGATTAGATGCATATGCTCACCACTTATTATCTGGCCATTAAGTCCGTCATCGTCCCAGTGGAACATGTCAAACTCATCCCAGCTAAATATACGCCGATTAGAGACTTCGATCCCATGCTCATTTAGGTGTGATTCGCTCATGCTCATTTCCCCTTTTTGTCGGGCAGCCAAACTGTTTACCAGAATTCTAGAGTTCTTCCAGCGGCGGCGATAATAAAGAGACAGGTAACAACGTGCATGACTATCCAAAATGTTCTAAAAGCTAAAGCTCGCTTCACATTTGTTTGAGTTATTGGTAAAAATTCTGGTTTATCATCATCGGTTATGCCTACAGGCATACCTACGGTTCTTGCCCAAGTTCTTATCCACCGGTTATGACTGCTCATTACTCATTTATATCGCAAATCGAATAGAGAGCGTGAACTCAACACGGACTCAAAACTTTTCTTCTTGTTCAGTACTCTGTACTATAAATGTTTGGTTACCTATACAATCTTGTACAGGTATAAGAAGGTCGTATGTGCGATAACAAACTCAAAGCAGAGGAGCGTTTCGAGCAGGGAATAAGTGTCCGCGACCTTTCGGTGAATATCGGGTCAGCCCGTATTCTAGAAAATGTTGATGTAACAGCTCCAAAAGGTTCATGTCTTGCTGTTTTAGGACCAAGTGGATGCGGAAAAACGACACTCCTGAGAGTGTTGGCGGGGTTGCAGAAAATAAATTCTGGTGAAATAAGTCTTTGCGGAGAGATCGTAGCGACAACTCAATTCCAAACTTCACCTGAGCAAAGAGACGTTGGGATGGTGTTCCAAGACTGGGCCCTTTTCCCTCATCTCACTGTTTTAGAAAACACAGTTTTTGGTTTGCCTAGAGCAGACAGAAAAAAACCAAGAAGCGAAATCCATGAGTTACTTGAAATGGTAGGAATACTTGAACTAGCTGACCGTCTTCCTTCTTCTCTTTCCGGCGGACAACAACAGCGAGTTGCTCTTGCCCGAGCTCTGGCTCCTCGACCATCGGTACTCTTGTTAGATGAACCATTTTCAAGCCTAGATACAAGTCTGAGAGTTGAAGTGAGAGCTGAAGTTTCTGAACTGCTTCGCTCCTTGAGTGTGACAAGTGTGTTTGTTACACACGACCAAGACGAAGCTTTCGCTTTGGGAGATCAGGTCGCAGTAATGAACAAAGGACGAGTAGTTCAACAAGACGCACCATCTGAGGTATATAGACATCCTGCGGACCCATGGGTGGCAGGTTTCGTTGGAGAAGCAAACACTATTCGTGGTTTAGCTTTAGGAGAACATGCTGATACGACACTGGGAAGCATCAATCTTTGCCGTCAAGCTCATGGGCCAGTTGACGTGCTGATACGGCCGGAAGAAGTGACTCTTGTCGATGGAGCTCAAGCGGTGGTAAAGCGAGTCGATTTCTTCGGACACGACACTCTTTATGTAGTCGCATCTGAGTATGAAGGAGAGTTGCGGTGCCGAACCGGGGGAGTTCCGACTTTCAAAGTCGGTGATCGAGTAAATGTTGAACACTCTGGCGCCGTTACCGTTAGTTTTCCCTCTTCATAAATTCTACTTGCATCCCTTTTGCTTTCATGGAAGAGAATGAAAACCAAACTCATATAGCAGTCATTGGCTGTGGTTATGTCGGGCTTACGACGGCTGCCAGCCTTGCCGACCTCGGTCATTCTGTTATTGGGGTGGAAATTTCACCTGAAAGGCTTGAGTCGTTAGGACATGGCAAAGTTCCTTTCTTTGAACCGGATCTAGAAGAGTTGGTTAATTCAGGACTTAAAAGAAATAATTTAGTATTCACCTCAGATCTAAAATCAGCAGTTTCTCAAGCACAATTTATTTTTGTTTGCGTACCCACTCCCTCACAAGATGATGGATCAGCGGATCTGAGCGTAGTTCGTTCTGTATCTGAGGCGATGAGTGGTTCACTTGTATCGAGATCAATAGTGATTCTCAAGTCAACGGTTCCAGTTGGGACTTGTGCTCAAGTGGAAGAGTGGATAGGCCGGGCTGATGTAGAGATAGCGTCGAATCCTGAGTTTCTTCAAGCCGGGCGCGCCGTCGCTGCTTTTAAGAATCCTGACCGAATCATCATCGGAGCAAATACTCTGGATGCGAGAGAAAAAGTTGCAGAACTTTATGCAAAAATTTCCGCTCCTATTGTTTGTACTGATTCTCATTCAGCCGAATTGATCAAATACGCTTCAAATGCTTATTTGGCATCTCGTATTACTTTCGTTAACAACATTGCAGAGTTATGTGAAAGAACAGGGGGAGAAGCAGCCACCGTTTTGCGTGGCTTAGGGCTAGATAAACGAATTGGAGAAGCCTTTCTTCAACCTGGACCAGGATGGGGAGGCTCTTGTTTCCCTAAAGACACTCGGGCTCTAATTTCCGTCGCTACAGAGGCAGGTTCTGATATCACTCTCTTGAATGCAGTTCTTGAATCTAACGAAACACGGTTTGCTCAAATAGCTGCAGTTATTTCTCAATCTCTTAACGGAGATCAAGAAAGAAAAGTAGCGATGCTCGGGCTCACATTCAAAGCAGGAACAGATGATCTTCGAGAGTCTCCTTCTTTAAAAATTGCTTCTCTTCTCTTGGAGTCAGGAGTGAAAATAGTTGGATATGACCCTCATGTAACAACAGCACCGCTTGAGGGCCTAGAAATTGTTGAATCAGTTGAAGAGGCCATAAAAAACTCTGACGTTTTAGTTGTATTGACTGAGTGGGAAGGATTCGCAGATTTAGACCCTTCAAAATTGTTAGAACTGATGAAAGGAAAGAGTATTGTGGATACTCGCTGTGTTTTGGATAGACAAAACTTTATTGAAGCAGG
>Ga0066846_10001098_pt1 | contig 13011 bp, 10 predicted proteins | sample ETNtaG_33_FD_65489 | JGI IMG/M metagenome (GOLD analysis project Ga0066846, IMG submission 65489) | Marine microbial and viral communities from oxygen minimum zone, Eastern Pacific Ocean - ETNP201310SV76 | ecosystem: Environmental > Aquatic > Marine > Oceanic | place: Pacific Ocean: Eastern... | reverse complement strand
TGCTTTTTCACCTTTAAAAACTATTGAGTTTATTATCGGATTCTCTTCAACATTTATGATCAATTGATTATTTATTAATTCTGCTGATATATTGGAAAAAAAGTTGGTTTCATAAAGTTTTTTGATCAATAAACTAATATCGCTTTCTTTATAATTCTCTCCGGTTTTGATATCTCCAAAAATTATAATGGTCTCTAAGGTTATTCTTTGATTTCCTTTTACCTCAACTTTATTAACCACTTCAGAGTAAGATTTAACACTGAAAGCAAGAAAAAATAGAATGAAACCAACCAATATTTTTTTATAATTTGCCATAAAATGATATCATACACACATAGCTATTGTTTTCAATCTAGCCCAATTATCAGCTATTTTTATATCTTTTATCGAATTGGGTTTTTTTGATGCGTATTTTTTAAAATCTCTATCTTTAACAATTTTATTAACTATTTTAACAATATCTAAAAAACCAATTTTTTTTGCTAGAAATAAATCTACTAACACTTCGTTCGACGCACTAATTATTGTTGGTGCCAAAAAACCAAAATTTAGACATTTATCAATTAATTTAAGTGATGGAAATTTGTTCGAATTAACATTTTGAAAGCTCAATTTATTTAAAATTCGAGTATCAACTTTTTTCAAATTTGAAACGTAATTTCTCCTACCATACAAAGTATTAGATATTGGTATTTTCATATCAGTATTATATAGAATCATTTTTATTAGACCATTTTTAAATCGAATTATAGAATGAACGTAAGATTGTGGATGTATAATTATTCTATATTTTTTTTTACTAAATTCAAAAATTTTACAAGCTTCAACTACTTCAAAAACCTTATTCATTAGGTTTGCGGAATCTATTGATATTTTTTTTCCCATTTTCCAATTTGGATGATTGATAGCCTGAGTTGGTTTAACTTTGCTCATTTTCTTTATCGAGGTGTTTAAAAAAGGTCCGCCAGAAGCAGTTATTATTATTTCTTCGATTTCATCATCAGTTACGTCTTTTGTTAATTCCATTATTGAAAAATGTTCTGAATCAACAGGTAATATTTTTGTTTTATATTTTTTAATATATTTGGATAAAATCTCCCAACCACAAATAATCGTTTCCTTGTTAGCAATAACAACGGTTTTGCTAATTCTAACTGCATCTACTGTTGGTTGTAATCCAGCGACGCCGACGATAGCGGACATTGTATAATCCAATTTTCCAGAAATTATATTAGTTATTGAAACATCGCCTGTATAAACTTTTGTTTTCTTCAATGAATTTTTTACTTTTGAATAAAAATTTTTGTTTTTTATTAAAACATTTTTAGCCTGGAATTGTTTAGCTTGTTGAATAAGTTTTCTATAATTATTATTTGCAGTTAGTAAAACGATATCAAAATTTTTTTTATCCTTTTTTATTACTTCTAATGTATATTTACCTATAGATCCAGTAGAACCAAGTATTGCAATTTTTTTTTTCATAAAATAATAAGTTTAGATAAAATAAATACAAATGGGATAGCAAAAATTATTCCATCAACTCTATCCATTAAACCACCATGTCCAGGTAAAATACTTCCTGTATCTTTAACTTTGGCTTTTCTTTTTAGATAAGAAATAAATAAATCGCCTAATTGACAAACTAACGATGTAAATAAACACATTAGAAAATTGCTAATAGAAAGTAAATATTCTGAACTATTAATATTATAAAATATTAATAATGGGATTATAGAAAAACAAAATGATCCAAAACTACCAGAAATAGTTTTGTTTGGACTAATTTTTGTTAATTTTTTTCCTCCAACGCTTTTTCCTATAATATATCCACCTATATCTGAACAAATGCAAATAGATAAAATATAAAGAAAGAAAAAAGGACCATCTACAAAATATAAGCTCATAGCTGAAAGTACAAATATGCCAAAGAGATAAAAGAGACTTATAAACTTAAATAAAAATTTGGCAAGCTCATTAAGGTTTCTTACACGAACTATAATGATGCATATTTCATCAAAAGCAAAATATGAAATTATAAGTACGGCAGTTATAAAAAAATACTTGTGTACAAATATACAAAAAATTACCAATAAAAATAATAAGATAGAAGTAATTATTCTTTTTTGTGATTCTTTGGTCATTAAATCTTTCCAAAATTTCTTTTTATTTTATTAAACTTCATTATAATTTTATCAAAATCATTTTTATTAAAATCTGGCCATAATTTATCTACAAAAAATATTTCCGTATAAGCTAATTGCCACAATAAAAAATTACTTAATCTTTTTGTTCCACCGGTTCTTATTAATATTTCAGGATCAGGTATATTTTTGGTATATAACTCGCCTTCGAAAGAATTTAAGTCTATTTTCTTATTTTTTTTATTAACAAGATTCCTGCATACGTTAATAATTTCCTGTTTTGATCCATAATTTAATGCAAGATTTATTACGATCACGTCATTATTTTTGGTTTTTTTTTCAATTAATTTCAATGACCCAGTAATATCTCTGGGAAGATTTTTCTTACTACCAATAATTTTTATTTTAATTCCTTGTTTAATAATTTTTTTTAGATTTTTTTTAATATGTTTTCTAATTAAACTAAAAAGAAAATTAATTTCGTTATCTGGTCTTTTCCAATTTTCGGTTGAAAATGTATAAAGCGTTAAATAAGGAATTTTTCTTTTAATAGCCAATTTGATCAAATTTTCTACTGCGTTAAGACCTTTTAGATGACCATAATTTCTAGATTTTTTTTTTTTTAAACCCCATCGCCCATTACCGTCCATGATTATAGCGACATGATTTAAATTATTCATATTATCATTATTTCTTTTTCTTTTTCTGTTAATTTTTTTTCTAACTCTGCAGTTTGTTCATCAGTTGCATTTTGAATTTTTTTTTCATAACTTTTTAATTCATCTTCTCCAATTTTTTTATCTTTGAGATCTCTTTTTAAATTATCATTAGCTTCACGCCTTATATTTCTTATAGATATTTTAGCTTTTTCGGCTAATCCCCCCATAATTTTTTTTAGTTCAACTCTTCTTTCTTCCGTTAATCTTGGAACTGGAATTCTCATAAGTTGACCATCTATTTGGGGATTAATACCCAGATTAGATTTTTTGATCGCTGCATCAATCAATGAAACATTGTTTTGATCCCAAACTTGTAACGTTAAAAGCCTAGGTTCAGGAGTTGATATGTTTGCCAATTGATTAACAGGCATACTTTGTCCATAAACATCAACTTTGATTATATCCAACATATTAACGTTGGCACGTCCAGTTCTTAACGATGATAGATCTTGACTGAAAACATCAAATGCTTTCTTCATCTTAGAAGTGCAATTTTTTAATATATCTTCCGATGTCACAATATTTAAATTCCTTCGCCTACTTTAAATCTTATAAATTTTTTTATTTCAATTTTATCCTTACCAGCAACCGCTTTCAGGATATCTTTCACTCTTTTTTTTGGTTCCAATATCCACTCTTGGTTTAACAAAGTATTTTCCGAAATAAATTTATTTAATTTTCCTAATGTTATCTTTTCTACGATTTTAGTATCCTTGCCGCTATTTTTCAATTCTTCTATGATTATTTCTTTTTCTTTTTTTAATATTTTTTGATCTAAATCATCCTTATCTATTGCTAACGGAGACAGAGCTGCTACTTGCATTGCCAGCTGCTTACCTAAATCTTTTATCATGTCTTTTGGTTTTGTTGTTTCTAAGCTTAGTAATACTCCTAATTTTCCAACGTTTTGTTTTAGAGATGAATGCATATATGAAAAATTTATAAATTTGTCTTTTCCAATAAACGCACTTCTTCTTAAAGTAATTTTTTCTCCAATTTTGGATATTAGATCAATCAAATTATCTTGTACTTTTTTTTTATTTGCCATTGTTGTTTGAAGAATATCTTCCATTTTGCCAGATTTAATCAATGATAACTTAGATACTTCTTCGGCAAAATTAATAAATTCAATATTTTTTGCAACGAAGTCCGTTTCACTATTAATCTCTACCATCGAAAATTTGTTATCTTGTTCATGAATACAAACTAAGCCTTCGGCTGCTATCCTTTCCATCCTTTTGCCGGCTTTTGCTATGCCTTTTTTTCTCAATAATTCAATTGATTTTTCAATATCTCCTTTCGTTTCATCTATTGCATTCTTACAATCTTTAAATCCTACTCCAGTAATTTCTCTTAATTTCTTGACTTTTTTTAATAAATCGTCTGAAGACATGAAATTGTATATTTTATTTTTTTTTAAAAGATACTAGTTTTTTTGCTGCTAAAAAAATGGATTTGGGTTTTTTTTCTATGGTATCTTTTTTTTCTTCAGTTTCAGGTTTTGGTGTTTTTTGCTTAAGTTTCGTTTTTTTTATTTCTTCTTCTGGTTTATGTTCTTTTGGTTCCATAATTGATATATTTTTTTGAGCATCCAGTATTGTCTGCTTTATTAGATCGCAATACAAACTTATCGCTCTTCTGGCGTCATCATTTCCAGGTATAGGAAAATTTATTCCTGTGGGATCTGAATTTGTATCAACTATTGCTACTATGGGTATGTTTAATTTAAAGGCCTCTTTTACAGCCAAAGACTCAACATTAGTATCAATTATAATAATCATATCCGGTGTTTTTTTCATATCGACAATGCCACCCAATGATCTTTCCAACCTATCTCTTTGTACTCCCATTTTTAAAATTTCTTTTTTTGTAAAACCAGTTTTTTCTTTTTTTAAATTCTCCGAAAGTTTTTTGTAACGTTTTATTGAATTGGATATTGTATTCCAATTAGTAAGCATTCCACCAAGCCATCTATAATTAACATAAAATTGGGAGGTTTCTTTGGCTAAAGTAGTTATACTTTCTGCTGCTTGTTTTTTTGTTGATACAATTAATATCCTCCCATCGGCCGTAATACATTTATGTATTTCTTGCAGTGCTGAATCTATCATTTCTAAAGTTTGTACAAGATCAATAATGTGGATAGAGTTTTTTGATGTAAAAATAAACTTATCCATTTTAGGATTCCATCTATGGGTTTTGTGCCCTAAATGAACTCCTGCCTCTAATAATTGCTTTATTGTTACACTTGGTAATTTCATGTTTTCCCGGTTATTCCACCACAATTTTTTCCACTTAAGGACCGGAGGTTTCTCAACCAACAACTGTGTGCGTATTTAAGTTTGATGTTTTACTATTTTAACAGTTTAAATTCAATATATAATTAGACTGTTATTTTCTTAATGTAGCCTTCTTTATTTAAGGATTTTAACGTCTCATAGTCAAATTTTCTCTTATTTTTCAATTCAAATAAATATTTTTTATTTGCATTGTTTATAGAAATTTTTATTTTGGAATTACCTCTTTCTTTAATAGTTTGATAAAGTTTTTCTATACTTTTAGTAGTTGTTATTTCTATATGAACGTTGTTATAGTTTGTTTTTGTGATTTCTTCTAAACTTACAATTTTGCGAACATTTATTCTTCTAAATCTATTTTCTTGATTCTCTTTATCTTTTATAACAGTTAATAAAAAAGATTTTCCTTCAATTAATTTTTTTCTATTTTTTTCTAAAATTTCAGAAAAAAGAAACAACTCAAATACTTTACTTAAATCACTAAATTTAATAATTGCAAAAGGTGTTCCTTTGGATGTTTTTTTTTCTTTTGTAGACATAATTGAGCCAACAATAAATGCCTCATTAACATCTTTATCTTCCTCAAAATCTTTGAACGTTTTAACTTTATATTGTTCTAAAATATCCTTGTAAGTGTTTAAAGGATGGCCTGATATATAAAATCCAAGTGACTCAAATTCTTTTGACAAAATCTCTTCATTTGACCAATTAGATGAATTTTTTTCTTTTATTAAATATGAAACTTTTTGACTTTCGTCAGAAAATAAACTGGACTGATTTTGAACTTTGTTTTCAAAAATCGTCTTAGAGTTCTGGATTATATTCGGTATATTTTCAAAAAGAATCTTTCTATTATTAAAAATTGAATCAAATGCACCAGATTTTACTAACCCTTCCATTTGAAGTTTGTTTATATTCTTTGGATTTACTCGATTTATAAAATCACTTATATTGTTAAATTTTCCATTTTTCTTTCTTTCTTGAACTACTTGTGAAATAGCTTCGAAGCCAACATTTTTTATTGCTCCTAAAGCGTAATATAATATATTTCTAGACGGTATAAATTCAGCAGAACATTCATTTATACAAGGACGTTGTACTTTTATTTTCATTCTTTTTAATTCTTCGTAAAATTCACTTAATTTATCGGTATTAGATAACTCACTTGACATTGAAGCTGCAATAAATTCATTCGGATAATAAGTTTTTAAATATGCTGTTTGGTATGCAATCATGGCATAAGCAGTAGCATGGCTTTTGTTAAAACCATATTCAGCAAATGGTTCAATTTTTCCAAAAATAAAAATTGCAGTATCCTTGGTTATTCCATTTTTAACTGCTCCATTGACGAACCTTTCTTTTTGTTTTTCTAATTCAGCTCTTTTCTTTTTCCCCATAGCGCGTCTTAATATATCTGCTTCACCAGCCGAAAATCCTGAAAGCATTTGTGCTATTTGCATAACTTGTTCTTGATAAATTATTACACCATATGTTGGTTCTAAAATTTTTTTAATTTTTGGGTGCAAATAATCCGGTTCTTTCTCGCCGTGTTTGCACTGGTTATATATTGATATATTTGCCATAGGACCAGGTCTATATAAAGCTACTAAAGCTATAATATCTTCAAATTTATTTGGCTTCATATTTACTAAAGCATCTCTCATTCCGGAACTTTCTAATTGAAACAAACCAACTGTATGGCCAGAACTTAATAATTCAAAAATTTTAGGGTCATCAAGTTTAATTTTACTTATATCTAAATTTATCTTTTTTTCTTTAAGCAAAGATATTGCTTTATTTATTATCGTTAAAGTTTTTAAACCAAGCAGATCAAACTTTACTAGACCGGCCTTTTCAGACGCGTACATATCAAATTGAGTTGAAGGCAAAAGTGAGTTAGATCCAGAGTCTTTATACAAAGGAACAAATTCAGCTAAGTTTTCTTCAGGAATAACAACTCCTGCCGCATGAGTTGCCATATTTCTATTTAAACCTTCTAATTTTTTTGAAATTTCAACAAGTTTTTTTACTCTAGGATCTTTTTGCTCTTCATTTCTTATTCTAGGTTCTTGTGCTATAGCTTTTTCTAAAGAAAGAGGACGAGAAGGATCAAAAGGAATCATTTTACACAAAGTATCTACATATCCATACGGCAAACCCAAAACTCTCCCAATATCTCTAAAAGCCATTCTAGCTTTTAATTTTCCAAAAGTAATAATGTGAGCGACACCTTTTCCATATTTTTGTTTTAAATATTCAAAAACTCTATCTCTTTTTTCTTCACAAAAATCTATATCAAAATCTGGCATTGAAATTCTATCTGGGTTTAAAAATCTTTCAAAAATTAAATCAAATTTAATGGGATCAATATCAGTTATGGAAAGAGCCCAAGCAACTAGAGAACCAGCGCCAGATCCTCTGCCTGGACCTACAGGAATATCATTTTTTTTTGCCCATCTAATGTAATCTGAAACTATAAGAAAATAACTTGAATATTTCATTTTAGAAATGATTCCAATTTCATGATTAAGTCTTTCGTTATAAAATTTTTCTATTTCTTTTTTATTATCTTGTCCAGAGTTCTGCCTTATACGTTTAATCTTGTTGTCCTGATCTGCGTATGGAAAAACATATTTGTGTAATTTATCATTTAGCCCTTTTATTGATTCTTGATATAACAAATCATCTACATTTTTCGCTTTATTAGTTTGTATATTGGGCAAAATAGGTGATGAATTTTTGGGCCTATAAGAAACTCTAAAAGGGAAATTTATGTTGTTTTCTATTGCATCGGGAAGATCTTGGAAAAGTTTAAACATTTCTTCAGAGTTCTTTAAGTAATGTTCTTCAGAATATTTCCTTCTATCTTTTACATTTACATATGTTTTTTCCCCTATGCAAAGAAATGCATCATGAGCTTCGTGCATATCTTTATCTAAATAAAAAACTTCTTGAGTAGCTATTATGGGAAATCCTAATTTGTTAGAAACGTTTAGTATAAATTTTTCAAACAATTTTTCACCATCATCATTATGTCTCTGTATTTCAACATAGCAGTTGTCATTAAAAATTTTACTTATTTTTTTTAGGAGAGACAAAATTTCATCAGTAAGATTTTTAAAAAATAGTTTTCCTATTAAACTATCAATAGATCCAGTCAATAAAATTAGTCCTTTATAATTTTTTTCTATATCATCAAACTTACAATGTGGTTCTTCATTTTCTTTTATGTCCAGAAATGATTTAGAAGAAAGTTTAATAAGGTTTTTGTAACCTTCTAAATCTTTTGCAAATAGTGGGATTTTTCCAATATGACCTTTATAATCAATATTAATTTGCGTACCAATAATTGGTTGTGTTTTGTATTTTGATAAAGATTCTGAAAAATCTAACGCACCGCATAAATTATTTGAATCACATAAACCAGCAGCACGTACCTTATTTGTTTTACAATATTCAGCCAGATCTGATGTTTTTAACGCACCTTCACAAATTGAATATTGGGTGTGAATTTTTAGATGAGTAAATTGCTTACTGTTAACTTCATTCATTTTTCCTAGTTATATTACCATCTAAAATATTTAACTTATAGTCTGCCCTGTTCGCCAATTCTCTATTATGAGTTGCATAAAGTATTGCTCTATTTTTAGATTTAAATTTTGATAATAAAGAGAATATTTGATTAGAGGTTTTTCTATCCAAACTTCCAGTAGGCTCATCAGCTAAAATTAAATCTGGTTCGGTAATTATTGCTCGAGCAACAGCAACTCTTTGTTGTTCGCCTCCAGATAACTCTGTTGAAAAATGGTGAAGTCTTCTAGATAAATCGACTAAAGATAAAAACTTACTAGCTTTTTTGACTGCGCTTTTCCAATTATATCCATTTGCAAGTAAAGGAATTGTAACATTTTCTAAGGCAGTAAAGTCACTGAGCAAATTATTTTGTTGATAAATTATTGAAATATTTTGTCTTCTTATCAAATCTTTCTCATCATCTCTTGATTTTGAAAAACTTTTTTTTTTAAAAAAAACTTCGCCTGAAGTAGGCTGATCAAGTAGTGCAATAAGATGCAACAAAGTAGACTTACCAGAACCAGAAGGCCCCGTTAAAGAAACTAATTCTCCACTATTTATTTTCAAATTAACATTTTTAAGAACAACAATATTTTTATTGGTTCCAAAAAATTTTTTGGATATTTTTGTTAATTTAATTATTTCTTTACTCATATTTTAGAGCCTTAATTGGATCTAATTTAGCTGCCGATAAGGATGGAAAAATTGTAGCTAGAAAAGTGATTAACAGTGAAAAAAGCGAAATAATGAATATATAACCTAAATTTATTTCTGAAGGCATTTGGCTTAAAAAATAGACTTCTTCCGGAAATAATCGAATATTAAAAAGTGAGCTAAGCAAAACTCTTATGTTTTCAATATAATGAGAGAATAGTATACCCATAATCACTCCAGTAATTGTCGCAAGAAAACCTATGATAAATCCTGTAAGAAAAAAAATCTTCGTAATAGAAGTTTTGCTAATGCCCAAAGTTCTGAGTATGGCAATTTCCTTAGTTTTGTTTTTAACTAAAATTGTTAATCCAGAAATAATGTTAAATGCCGCAACAATTATTATCAAAGTTAAAATAATGAACATAACGTTTCTTTCAACTTTCAGTGCTCCAAAAAAAGATTTATTTAAATCCGCCCAAGAGTAAACATAGTATTCACTAAATAAATTTTGGATAGTTTTTTTAATTGGTTGGACATTATCAGGTTTGTTTAAGAATATTTCTAAGTCAACATCTGTATCTGACAAATCAAATAAAGAAATTGCATCTTCGAAGGGTATAAAGACGACATTTTGATCAAATTCAGCAAGTCCAGTACTAAAAACAGAAGAAATTGTAAATTTGTCTTGAATGGGCATGCCTCCAAATGGAGTTTGAAGTTTAGACGTTGACATTAAAGTAATTTCGTCACCTACTATCAAGCCTAGAGATAAAGCTAATTCTTTGCCTATAGAAATCGTGGTCTTATCAAATGACTCTAATGAACCATCTATAATACCTTTTGTTATCAGTTTGTTATTGTGGATATCGTTTTTTAGGTATGAACGTACCAATATACCAATTGTATTTTCTTTGTTAATTATAATACCCTGTCCACTGAAAGCGAAGGATGTTTTTAATATACTAGCTTTTAGTTTATCAAGTTTATTGAGATCTTCTTCACTAATTTTTTTATCATAAGATTTTACTACAATATGAGGATTAAAACCTAAAATTTTATTCATCAATTCGGTTCTGAATCCATTCATAACAGACATAACTATAATTAAAATAGCCACTCCAAGAGCTATGCCAGTAAAAGAAAAAATGGAAATTATTTTTAAGAAACCTTCTTTTTTTTTAGGTTTTAAATATCTAAAAGCTATAGTCTGTTCAATTTTTGAAATCAATTTAAATTTCTTTTGTTAACTAATTTTTTCTTAATTTCTTCTAGTGACATCGTTTCTGTTTTTCCGTTAACTTCTTTGAACTCTAATTTATCACCGATATCTTTGGAGCCCAAAATTATTTGATACGGAATACCAATAAGATCAAATTTTTTAAATTTTGCTGATAGATGTTCGTCACTATCATCAAACAGAACATCTATGTTATTTTTTTTTAAAAATTTATATATTGTTTCAGCTTTTGAATAAATTGACTTGTCGTTTTTTTGTAAACTTGGAATTATTGCAACTTCAAATGGGGCTATCGATTCCGGCCATCTCATAACGTTATCGGTAAACTTGGCCTCAATGATCGCACCTACCAGTCTTGAAACGCCTATTCCGTAAGATCCCATCTTAACATTCACTTTTCTTCCATCTTTTAAATCAACTTTACATTTTAAGGGTTTGGAATATTTGTCACCGAAATAAAAAATATGCCCAACTTCTATTCCTTTTGTTACAAGCTGATGTTTTTTTTCTACTTTTGTTTCAAAATCTTCTTTTCTAAATTTATCGTCAGTAACTGCATAAAATGAATCGTATTTTTTTCGTAGTTCTTTAATCGAATTATCTTCGCTGTTATGTTTGCTAATGTCTAAATCAAAAATTCTTTTATCAGAATAAATTTTACTTTCACCGATTTCAGCTAAAATCACAAATTCATGTGAAAGATCTCCTCCAATAGGTCCTGTATCAGCTGCCATCGGTATTGCCGTAAGTCCTAATTTTTTAAAAGTCTGTAAATACGCAAAAAACATTTTGTTATAGGATATAGTGGCTTCAGTGTCACTCAAATCAAAAGAATAGGCATCTTTCATAAGAAACTCTTTACATCTCATAACACCAAACCTTGGTCTTAATTCGTCACGAAACTTCCACTGAATATGATAAAGAAGCTGAGGCAATGATTTGTAAGATTTTACACTAGCTCTAAAAATTTCAGTTATTAGTTCTTCATTGGTGGGTCCATAGAGCATCTCTTTACCTTGGCGATCCTTTATTCTTAACATTTCTTCACCATAATCTTCATATCTTCCACTTTCTTTCCATATCTCAGCAGACTGTATAGTTGGCATTAACAACTCTTGAGCGCCAATCTTATTTTGTTCCTCTCTTACAATCTGTTCTATTTTTTTCATAATTTTATGTCCCAAAGGTAACCACGAATAAATACCCGTTGAAGATTGTCTGATCATTCCAGATCGTAGCATAAGCTGATGAGACTTAATTTTCGCTTCCGAAGGTATTTCCTTAAGCAATGGAACAAATAACTTAGATAAATACATATAAGATAAATATACTCCTAATTGTTAAATTCTTACTAAATTTATGTTCGTGTAAGGCCTCTTTCCAGTTTTTTCTTTAACTATTTTTCTGCAATTGGTCTTAAGTGCTTCTATCAAATTATATTCTTGATTAGAATTATTTAATGAAAAAGTTTTGCATATTTTTTTAATTTGATCTTCCATATCAGAAACAAAATTGCTATTTTCATCATTGCTTGGAATTCCTCTAAAAGAAATTATAGGTTTCTTTGTCATTGAGCCATTATTGTTGATTATTATAGTTATTTCCAAAAAACCATTATACGATAAATTTTTTCTATCTTTAATTGACTGAGACTCCTCTCCAACACTTATATTTCCATCTACATATATTCTACCAACCGGAGCTTTATCAAACACCTTCGGTTTTTCTCCTGGAAATAATTGGACCATATCACCATTTTCAACTTTAACAGGATATGGAATCTGCATTTTTCTTGCAAAATTAATATGTTCGCTCATATGTCTATATTCGCCGTGAACTGGAATAATTGATTTAGGTTTTACCCAGTTATACATATCTTTTAAATCTTCTCTATTTGGGTGTCCCGATACATGGACAAATTCATTTTCTTCAGAAATTACCTCGATGTTATTTTTAACTAATAAATTATGTAATCTGTAAAGCTTTTTTTCATTTCCTGGAATAATTTTTGATGAAAAAATTACCGTATCACCAGGTTCGATAAATACATCTGGATGAATACCATTTGAAATACGCATCATTGCTCCGCTTGGCTCGCCTTGGCTGCCGGTGCATAGGTATACAATTTTTTCCCTAGAAATTTTTTTAGCTTCTCTCGGATCAACAGGTTCTGTTAAATTATTCAAATAACCACACTGTTTTGCAGCTTTATAAATTCTATGCATAGATCTACCAACCAAAGATATTTGTCTTCCTATTTTTTTGGCACAATAAAAAACACTTTCCATTCTCGCTACATTAGAAGCAAAGGAAGTTATGATTATTCTTTTTTGTTTGTTTCCCATTATTTTCAATAGACTATTTCTCACATCTAATTCTGATCCTGATCT
>Ga0066846_10001058_pt1 | contig 13329 bp, 15 predicted proteins | sample ETNtaG_33_FD_65489 | JGI IMG/M metagenome (GOLD analysis project Ga0066846, IMG submission 65489) | Marine microbial and viral communities from oxygen minimum zone, Eastern Pacific Ocean - ETNP201310SV76 | ecosystem: Environmental > Aquatic > Marine > Oceanic | place: Pacific Ocean: Eastern... | reverse complement strand
GGAAGACTACAATTTGGTGCAGACCTAGAATTGTTTTTTGACACAATGATAGGGACAGGTAAAAATCCAAATGTTGCTGCTTGTGTTGTAATAGGCATAGAGCCTAAATGGACCAAAAGAATTGTTGATGCAATAGCAACAACTGGAAAACCTGTGGAAGGTTTTAGTATTGAAGGAACTGGTGATATCAAAACAATAATGAATGCTTCTCAAAAAGCACAAGAATTTTCGCAGTGGGCTTCAGAAAAACAAAGAGAAGAATGTCCTTTAAGTGATTTATGGATATCAGTTAAATGTGGAGAGTCAGATACAACTTCAGGAATGGCCGCTAATCCAGCAGTTGGAAATTTAATGGACAAATTAGAACCATTAGGAGTTCATCTTTGTTTTGGTGAAACTTCAGAATTAACTGGAGCTGAAAAAGTTTGTGCTACTAGAGGGGCTACTCCAGAAGCTCAAAAAAAATTTACAAAAACTTGGAGTGATTATAATGATTTTATTCTTAAAGAAGCAACAAATGATCTTTCAGAAAGCCAACCAACTGCAGGAAATATAGCTGGTGGATTAACAACAATTGAAGAGAAGGCTTTTGGTAATTTTCAAAAAATTGGATCAAGAAAATTTATTGATGTATTAACTCCAGCTGAAGAGCCTAAAAAAGGTCCTGGACTATATTTTATGGACACTTCTTCTGCCGCTGGAGAATGTTTAACTCTACAAGCTGCAGCTGGTTTCAATATTCACTTATTTCCTACAGGACAAGGAAATATTATTGGAAATGCTATCGAGCCTGTAGTTAAATTAACAGGAAATCCTAGTACTGCAGTTAATATGAAAGAACACATTGATCTTGATGTATCAAAAATCTTAAAAAGAGAAATGAATATGGACCAAGCAGGTGATGAATTAATTAAAGCAACTATAAGAGCCGCTAGCGGTCGTTTAACTTGTGCTGAAGTCTTAGGTCATAAAGAATTTATTATGACCAAATTATTTAGAAGTGCTTAATTATTTTAATAAGCCTCATTGTTAAGAAAATACATAAAATCTTTTGTCAAAAAAATTATAGATAAATGATCAGTCCAACCTCTACTATTTTCAATATCTTTGGACCAATCTGTACAATAAATTCTGATCAAGTCTTCATTTTTATAAAGAAAATTTGTAGTCCAAATTAAAGAATTTGGGTAAGCCTCAGAATGTGCACGAGCAACATCTTCTAAAATTTTTGTTTCGTCTGACAATATAGTCTTAATATCTTTTAGAATTTCTTCTTTTTTTAAAAGGCATTCATCTATATTATTTTCATAAAAGAGTATGCCGCCAATAGACTCTATTTTATAATTACTATCCTGTCTTTTGTAGAAAAATTGCAAATTAGTATAATCTTTAAATATATTACTGATCTCACTATAAGAATATTTTTTATTGCTTGATTCTGTAAATTCTAATCTATTTTCCTCAATTTCAGCTTTGGTAAAATGATCTAATAAACTATCACCAATACTAATCTCTTCTATCTCAAAATCTCTTATATCATCTGCCTTGGTCCAGGATTGAAGGCTAAAGATTAAAACTAGAACTATAATAAATAACCTCATAACTAACACTTTCTCACTGTGACCTATGTGTGTCAAGATTTAGGGTAAGTTGAAATTATTGTTGGTAACTCAGATGATCGGACCACAAGGCACGGGATTATGAGGACCGTGCGTGGTTTTATTAATAAGGATCGTTTGTTATAAAATCTTCATACTCTCTATTAGCTATTGTCACAGAGAGATGATCCATAGCATGTTCTTTATCATCATAACTATAGCAGTTTACTGAAATAAAACCATCTTCTGTCCAAAATGTCTTTTGATTATACGTTCCTGTAGATCCTGACGTTTTTTTATCATTACCAAAATTTTGCATTTTTGTATTTGGCACTAAATCTTTTATTTTATTAGTAATTTTTTCGCTAAGATTTAAACATTCAGAATATTCTTTATTTTCAAAATTAACTATTCCTGCGATACTATGCATTATGTAATTCTTGTCTCCAGTCAAAAATCTAAAATCAAAAAAATCGTAAGTTTCAAAAAATGATAGTTTATCATTTTGAACGGGTGTATATTTTTTATTTCTAAAGAAATTTTGTGAATTAGACTTTATTTCTTCTTCAGTAAAATATTTCAAAGCACTATCCTCAAGGGCAATTCCTTCAATTTCAAAGTCCCTGATATCATCAGCTTGGGATGGAGTTATTAACAACAAACCCAGAACCACGATCCCTAAAAGTTTTTTCATCTAAATTTATTTTCAAAATACTTTAATGATAAATGAGATAAAATTATTAGACCAATTAAAAAAAGAATTGTAAAGGTTTCGCCATAATATTTGTTAAATACTAAATAATTTTCACTATCCTGGCCTATATTTAAAAAAAATCTACTAAATTGTCTAAAAAACCATACTAAACCAAAATGAATCATGTAAATCCCATAACTAATGCTACCAAGGTAAACTGTAAATTTGTTTGATAGTATTTTATATAAAAAAGAATCTTGATTTAATTTCGACACAAAGAATATAGTCAAACTAAATAATATTGATGCAATAATGTATTTATTATTTAGATAAAAATTATCACTAATTGATATAAATAGAATACACAAAACTATTAAAATTAATGATATATAATTTGAATAATTATTTTTAAATTTCTTAAAGGCTAAATAAGTAATAACGCCAATAAAAAAACTATAAATACATCTGGTAGGATAAATAAAATTTTCAAGAAAATTTAATCCAGAATTGTTTAATAAAAACACAGTCAATGAAAATAAAATTAAAAATACAAAAAAAGCTGTTCTTTTATTAAAAAATAAAACAACTAATCCAAATATTAAATATGTATAAAATTCTGTAGAAATAGACCAGCTGGGTAAATTAAAAGACCATCCATACCAACCATGTAATAAAAAAAAATTAGCTATTAGAGAATAAAAATTATTAAAACCCGAAAATGGAACATAGGTAGATTGTAAATTTGTATAATTGTTTATTATAAGTTTTATAATCTCAATTATTATAAACATAAATAATGTAAGTAAATGCAAAGGATATAATCTATTAAATCTTTTTTTTTGGAAATTTAGTAAATCTTTTTTTGAGTTAATTTTATTTAAATAATTTAAACTTATTACAAAGCCACTTAAAACAAAAAAAAAATCAACTACCAATCCACCATTCATTACAATATTTGATTTTTGAATAAATGTGTCAATTTTTAAATGATGAAGAACAATTATTAAAGCAAAAATACCTCTGAATGTCTCTAAAGGAAGAATCATAAATTTGATTTATCAAAATATATTAAATCTCTATTATTTCCTTTATAAGGGCCAGTTTTATATTCATATAAAATTGATCCCTTTTTTTTGATTTCTAATTTATGACCGCCATAAAAAGTAATAGAAATATCACCTGGATTCATTGAAAAACTTTTTATAAATTTTTTATTCACATCAAAATATGATAATTTTGCCTTTCCTTTAATTAAAATCCAAGACTCTTGAATGGGTCTCTTAGTTTTTAAAATATCGTGTTTTAAATGATAATGTGAATTAACTGTCTTTTTGTCATTAAATTTAATAATTGAGGTCTGTAAAAATTCATTCTCTGGAGTTAAGTTAATTCTACTTAATGTATTTCTTGATCTATAAAAAATATGCAGTAATTTTTTTTTTTTAATTTTAGAATAAATTTTAAACATTAATTATTTAATTAATGTTGGTTTAAACCTGTAAGTGTCATTTTCATAATCCTTCCCACCTCTTTTGCCAATTGTAAATACAATAAATTCATTACCGTTTTTTCCAATTTTTAATGCATGCATTTCATTGGGTGGTGTCTCAACCAAATCACCTACTTTTAATAATTTCATTTTTGGTTTATTTTTAGATTTTAAAGGTTTATACCAATATTCTAGTGATCCCTTAGTAATATACATCCATTGTGTTGTTCTTTTATGATAATGATCGCCTCTTCTTATATTGGGTTTTGATTTAATTATCGCAACATGTTGAATATTTTTTTTATAGAAAATATCACTAATTGTACCTCTTTTATCTTTAAAATTTATTTTTAGTTTTTTATATTTCATTATCTAAGTGTATATAATTTTTATCTTTTTATTCAATTTTTTGATTTTTTTGATAACCAAATTACTTATATTCCATGATAAAATTATACAAGCAATTTTTTTATAATTTGTAATTTCAATATCGTCTTTAATTGGAATTCGTGTAAGTGGAGTAAATTTACCTTGCTTAAATTTAGAAGCATCAGTTAAAAATTTAATAATTTTATTATTTAAAGAGTAGTAAGTTAAAAAAGTATTCGACTTTGCTCCAGCTCCAATTCCACAAATAGTATATCCTTCGTTTTTAAGCAAATATATTTTTTTTTTTAATAAAAATTTTTTTTTGTCAATTTTTTCCATCATTGTCTTGTAAAATTTTAAATTATATATTTTATCATATTTATTATATTTGCTTAATTTAAATTTATTATTCCATTTATTAGATTTTGTCTTTACAGCTATAGATCTTAAGCTACCACCATGGTATTCATTGCTTTGAATATCAATAACTTTAAATTTGTTATTTTTCAAAATTGACTTGATATTTTTTGATGTAAAATATGAAACGTGCTCATGATAAATTTGATCAAATTTTAATGAAACAGCACCTACTGCAAAATCCGGTTGTTCAAATATATAGAGACCATCTTTATTTAACAGATTGTATACTCCTTTTAAAAAATCAGATGGTAAATCTGAATGATTAAAAACATTGTTTGCAATTATTAAATCAAATAATCCATATTTTTTTTTAATTTTCTTACTTTCATTACTGTCAAATATAGAATTAATTGATTTAACATTTCTTTTTCTTGAAAGATCAACCATAAACTTTGATGCGTCTACTCCCACTGAATAAGCTCCTTTTTTATTTAATAAATTACACAAAAATCCATCATTTGATCCAATTTCTAAAATTTTTTTATTTTTTATCTTAAATTTTTTCTCCAAGTATTCAGTAAAACTTGTCCAATGAGATCGAGAATATTCGGAATTTGAAGAAGTATAAGAATAATCAATTTCAAGATATCTATCTTTGGGATTTGTTATTATTCTGGATTGAATAAAATTGCATTTGGTACAAAAATCTAAAATTAATGGATACGACGGATCTTTTTTAGAAATTTTTTTTTTTGGTACAAATCTATCAGCGAACGAATGAATACCTAGATTAATAATTTCACTAAGGTAATTTTTTTTACATGACAAACATTTTTTACGAATTTTCATATTAAAAATTATTTAATATATTTATTTAAAATTTTACATATTTTGTCTATCTCACTATTTCTAATGTCTAAGCTTGATGGTAACCATAAACCTTTTTTACAATAATTATTAGAAACAGGCATTCCTTTAATGTATTTGTAAATTTTTTGACTATTTAATGGTGGATAAACAAATCTTGTAGAAATATTTTTTTTTTTTAAAATATTTTTTATTTTTATTATATTTTTTATATATATATCAACAGACCATGGTGTTTCGTTCTTTTTGCTTTCAAGCATTATAATTTTCTTGTTTTCTTCTAAATTTTTGAAATATCTTTTATAAATTTGTTTTTTTATTTTAATTCTTTTTTTTATATCTCTTAATTGTGATAGAGCCAGAAGTGATTGTAGATCAGTAATTTTAAAGTTGTAGCCCAAAAAATTATGTACATCTATACCATCTTTTGGTCTTCCAAAATTTTTGAAAAGTCTAATTTTTTTAGCTAGATTTGAATTATTTGTTATAATTGCACCTCCTTGACCCATTGTTATTAATTTAGGCATACTAAATGAAAAAGAACCAGCTAAGCCGGATGTTCCTATATGTTTATTTTTTATATAACTTCCAATTCCATGTGCAGAATCTTCTATTAAATGAATTTTTCTTTTTTTACATATATCTGCTATCTCTTTAACTCGTCCTACTCTTCCGTTCATTTGTGTGAAAATTACTACTTTTGTTTTTTTTGTAATTTTTTTTAAAAGATCTTTTGGGCACATGCAAAAATCTTCTTTCGATATATCCACTAAATTAAGTTTTAAACCAGCCATTTCTACCACATTAGCTGTTGCCACCATGGTATAATTTGAAACTAATACTTCGGAATTTTTATTAAGATTAAGACACTTTAGTACAGCATACATGGTTAAAGTTCCATTTGGGAAAGCTATGCAATGTTTTGAGTTTGTAAAATTTGAAAATTTTTTTTCAAATAACTTGGTTATTTTGTATTCGGTAATCCAGTTATCTTTTTTAATATATTTAATAATACTTTGTTTGGCTTTTTTTCCGATTACAGGTTTGATTTGATAAATCACTTAGCTTTTTTTGATAATTTTTTTCCTATTTCTTTTGCTTCATTTAAAGTCATTCCATATAACTTTAAATCACTTTTTAACATATCAAGACATAAACTATCTAAATTATAAATAGGTTTCCATTTTAGAAGGTTTCTTGCTTTTGAACTATCTCCTTGAAGATTTCTTACTTCGGAAGGTCTTAAAAAGTTTTTATTATTTGTAGATACAAATTTTTTCCAATTTAAACCAATTATATCAAATGTTTTTTTAATAAAGTTTTCTATTGAATAGTTTTTTCCAGTCGACAAAACAAAGTCTTCAGGTTTTTTGTGTTGTAATATCATCCAAATACCTCTCACATAATCTTTAGAATGTCCCCAATCTCTTTTTGTAGATATATCGCCTAAGTAAATTTTTTTTTCATAGCCAGATAGAATTCTAGCTAGAGAATGAGTTATTTTTCTAGTTACAAAGTTAAGTCCTCTTCTGGGGGATTCGTGATTAAACAATATTCCATTTGAGGCAAACAAGCCATGCGCTTGTCTAAAATATCTAGTTGTATAATAAGCTGCAACTTTAGAAATTCCGTAAGGACTTTGAGGGTTGAATGGACTCTTTTCGTTTTGCGGTGGTGGTGTTGAACCAAACATTTCACTTGATGAGGCTTGGTAAAATTTACACTTTTTGTGATTTTTTAGAATTGACTCTAATATTCTATAAGTTGCTATAGAATTAATATTTAGAGTAGCTTCACCGGTAAAATAACTAATTCCTACATGACTCATTGATGCTAAATTATAAAACTCGTGTGGTTTATATTTTATAATTAAATTGGTTATGCTCGATGTATCAGTTAAATCTATATAATGAAGGTTTAACAAACCTTTTTTTTCATATTTATTTACTATATCTTGTATCCTGTCTAAATTTAAAAAACTTGTTCTTCTTAATAAGCCATGAACAACATAATTTTTTTTTAATAGTAATTCTGCTAAGTATGATCCATCTTGTCCAGTAACACCAGTTATAAAAGCTATTTTTTTCATTATTTAAATTAATTTTTTGTTTAAAAAACTCTTAATATAGTAATGAAGAATATTCATCAATATTTTAAAACCGTCGTAAATCGCATTTACCTTGCTTTTTCCAAATTTTCTTTTTCTTTCTAATGACAATACCTCTGAGCACTTGAAATTAATATAAGATTTCAAAAGAATTTCTGTACAAATACCAAAATCCTCAGATATTAAATTTAAAGATAAAAAGTTTTTTCTTTTTCCTAAAACATACAAAAAAAGCACATCAGTAGAATTTATTTTAAAAAGAATATTTACTATTTTTGTAAAAAAATAATTACCTAATTTTCTTATAATTGTATCATCTTCACTTTCGTTACCATCTTTGTATCTAGAACAAAAAACAAATTTGGAGCCATCATTTATTTTACTTATCATTTGATCTAAAGATTTTGGATCAAAAGAGTTGTCTCCATCAAATATGCAACAATAATCTGAAGATGATAAACTGAATGCTTTAATTAAAGATTTGCCAAATCCCAATCTTTGATTAGTTGTATTTTCAATGACATTACATTCAAGTTCCTTAGAAATTTTTACTGTATTATCAGAGGAATTATCATCAATAATTGTTATATTGTTAAATCCCTCTACTTTAAGAGAATTAATTGTCTCTTGTATATTTCCCTCTTCGTTCAATGTGGGTATTAAAATTTCAATATTTTTTTTTTCAAGCATTTGATTTATTTAATAGTTATCAGTATGTATATAAATTGTACTATAAAATAAAACCTAATATGACAATTTCTTTTTTAAATAAAGAAAATAATTATTTTAAGATTATAATATTTGTAATTTATTATCTATTTTTTCTCTCTGCATTTTACATCAATGAAAACTCAAGTGGAGGCGCTTATCAGGATTATATTGGTTACAAAAACTTAATTAATTTATTTATTAGTGATTTTAAAGGAACTTTTTTAACTTTTGACCAATTTGGTGAAAGACATTCACCTGTAATATTAATTATACTATCATTATTTTATAAATCTGGAATTAGCGATGAATTGATAAGATTTATTTTTTTTAATATATCAATTGTTACCATATTTTTTTTTTATAAATGTCTTCAAATAAAATTTAAAAATACTTCATCGAATTACTTATTTCTAATTTCTTTAGTATTTTTTTTATCACCAATTTTTAGATCACTAAGTGTATGGCCTGACAGCAGAATAATAGGCTTTCATTTCTTTGTAATAAGTGTTTATTTTTTTCTAAAATATTTTTACATAAAAAAAGAAATTACTACATGTTATTTAAATATAATTTTTTTGGCTATTGCGTCTTATTTTAGTATAAATTTTTGCTTGTTTGGAATTTATTTTTTTTATAAATTTTTTAAACATTTATTAATAGAGAGGAAACTATTAAATTATATAATAATAAATTTAATCTTAATTTTTCCTGCTTTTTACTATTTATTTATTCTAGATATTTTTTTTATTAATTCCGGGTTAACACCAGGAAATGAAATTAATAAACTTGGAATTACAAATAATTTTAATATTTCAAACAAAATTTTAATTATTTCAAGTTTGATATTATTTTACTTTTTACCTTTTATTTTATATTTCAAAAAAATATTTTTATTAGATGGATTAAATATCAATGAGCTTTTAATATTAGTTATATTTTCTCTGATAAATATTTATTTATTTAATTACAAAATAGAATTTACTGGTGGTGGCATTTTTTTTAAGATTTCAGATTATTTATTTAAAAATAATATATTATTTTTTGTTATTTCAACTTATTCCATAATTTTTGTTTTTTTGCTATTAAAAATCAATAAAAATTTTGATAATTTTTTTTTAATAATTTTAATTTTTTTATCTAATCCGCAATTGTCAATTTATCACAAATATTATGATCCACTTTTAATATTTTTATTTTTTACAATTTTTGAATTTAGTGTTAAAAAAAATTATTTTAATATTAGGAATATTTTAATATTAAATATTTTTAGTATTTCTTTTTTAGTTTTAAATTTTTATAAATAATATTACAAATTACTAAAACCAGAACCACGATCCCTAAAAGTTTTTTCATAATTTTACATTACAATATTATTCATAAAATTGTTCTTTTAAAGTTTTTAGCATATGTTCAAAATTATTAGAATTGGCATAAAGTTTTCTTTGCTTGTTAGATCCTGTGTCGGTGTTTAATGCTTCTTCCAATATATTAAAATGTTTTTTTAAACCTAAAGAAACGATAGTAGGTTCTACTAAAATATAAAGATTTTCAATTGCTTTCTTCATAGATAGTTTTTTAAAATTTTTAGGATCAACAAATACACCTTCAAGCCCATAACGTGCAGCTTGCCATTTATTTGATTGAAGGATTTGTATATGTGTATCTTGATATGGTTCTGATTTTATTAATGTCACAACAAGAGCTTGCATCAAGGCAACTAAAGCAATTATTTCTTTAAAATTTATGGGAATATCACAAACTCTTATTTCTACGGTTCCAAATCCAGGGTGCGGTCTAACATCCCACCAAAGATCTTTAACAGAATTAATTATTTCTGCTCCCTCCAAATGTTCAGTTAAATTTTCAAAGTGTTTCCAGTTATTTAAATAATCTGGCATTCCTGCTAAAGGTAAAGCTTCAAAAAGTTTTGTTCTATATGAATGAAGACCAGTATCTTCGCCCTCAAAAAATGGTGACGATGTTGAAAGAGCTAGAAGTAAAGGTAAATATACTCTTAGTGCATTGTTTACTTTAATTGCATCTTCAGGATTACTAATTCCAATATGCACATGTAGTCCCTGTGAAATAAAACGTTTTCCCACCATCTGTAGATCTTTCATTATACGTTTGTAACGAGGATTATCTGTAATGATTTGCTTTTTTCCTATAGCAAAAGGATGAAGGCTAGTACAATTAATTTCGGTTTCATAATTTTTTAAAATTTCATCAAGATGATTTAAAGTTTTTCTAATATCTTTTTCTACTTCCTCAATATTTGAGCAAATATTTGTATTTATTTCTATCATTGATTCAATAAGTTCACATTTAATATTATCTAAAAATTCTTTATTTACATCTGTTAGTACTTTTGAAGATATATTATTTAAATTTAAATTATTTTTATCTACTAATTGAAGTTCTATCTCAACTCCTATAGTTGGTTCTGAGCTTGAGTTAAATTTAATCATTTAAAACTTGTAATTAATTCTTAAATCAATATTACAGTTTTCGTAGCCTTTGTTAATTATATCGATATAGCTCTTGGGCGGATCTTTCAAAAAATATTTACTCATAATATAAAACATAGTCTTTTTTCCTTCTAAATAAAAATGTTCCTTTTGATAAATATTGGGAAATTGTTCATAATTATCTAATATTTTTTCGTGTTCTTTTGTGATTACCCAGATCGCTCCAATTACTTTAAATCCTTTTTTTTTTATTATATTTGCATATCCAAATTTATTTAATTTATTTGGATAACAAAATATCAATTTATAATCTTTAAGAGAAAAAGATTTCAAATATTTTGATCCAACACATCTAATATTTTTCATTTGATGATGATTTAAATTACTTCCATATGCAAAATAAAGCATATTAGTCTCTATTTACCACTTCAATTTTTTTTTGTTTTACAAAATCTAATATTTGAGAACTGCAGAAATTAATTTTATTTTGATCTTCAGATCTAATTACAATGGACACCCCTAATTTGCCTGCTTGAAAAAATGGATAACTGCCAATTTCAACATCTTTATTGCTATCCTGAACTTTGGTTAATGAATTAGCTATTTCACTTTCTACAGTTCTTAAATTAATCGTGCGACTTAAAATAGGTTCACCGCCTACAATATCATTTTTTAAACCACCTAGTATAGATTTTAAAATCGAAGGCACTCCGGGTAAGCAAAAAACATTTTCAACATTAAAACCGGGTGCTCCACTAGTAGGGTTTAACAATAATTTTGCATTTTTTGGCATCCAGATCATTTTTTGTCTACCTTCGTTAAATTCTCCAGATTTATAATATTTTTCAAGAATTTTATATCCTTCTTGATGAATTTCATAATTAAGATTAAATGCTTTAGCTATAGATTGTGCGGTTATATCATCATGTGTTGGACCAATTCCTCCTGTCGTAAAAACATAATCATATAACTTTCTTAATAAATTTACTGAATCAACAATTGTTTCTTCGACATCGGGAATTACTTTAACTTCTTGAACTTTTACTCCAATTGAATTTAGCCATAATGCCAAGGTACTTGTATTGGTGTCCTGGGTTCTTCCCGATAAAATTTCATTTCCAATGATTAATATTGCTGCATTTACTTTTGTTTTTTTAGACATTTCTTATATATATTTCGAATATGGAATTTACCAAGTCTTTAATTAAAGGCAAACTTGTAAAAAGATATAAAAGGTTTTTTGTTGATATTAAAGTAAATAAAGAAATTTTAACAGCCCACTGTCCTAATACCGGTTCAATGATGGGGTTATTAGATAAAAATAATGATGTTTGGGTTTCAAAAAATGACAATCCAAAAAGAAAATTAAAATATACGTTAGAAATAATTAAAGTAAAAAATAATCTTGTTGGTGTTAATACACATTTAGCAAACAAAATAGTTGCGGAGGGACTTAAAAATAATTATTTTAAAGAGTTTAATAATTTAAAAAGTATCCAACCTGAAGTATTTTATAACAAAGAAACTCGATTTGATTTTTTAGTTATCAAAAATAATAGAAAAATATTTATAGAAGTTAAAAATGTTACCTTATTCAGAAAAAACAAAGAGTCTGAATTTCCTGATGCGCCCACATCTAGAGGCACAAAACACATAAAAACATTAATAGATGCATCAAAAAAAGGGTTTGAAACATATGTTTTATTTTTAGTACAAATAGAAAGTATGAAATATTTTAAAATAGCAAAAGATATAGATAACGACTATTATGAAAATTATTTAATAGCAAAAAAATCTGGAGTTCAATTTCTTGCTTACAAATGTAAAATTGATCATAAACAAATAAAAATAGATAAAAAAATAAAAATTATTGATGAGTGATTATATTGAAAAATTTGAGAAAATGCGTGCTGCGGGAAATCTGGCTGCTAGAACTTTAGATATGTTAACTGATCATATAAAACCAGGTATATCAACGGATGAACTAGATATTATTGGATATGAATTTATAAAAGATCATGGAGCATATTCTGCACCACAATTTTATAGGGGTTTTAAAAAATCTTTATGTACTTCATTAAATCATGTTGTTTGTCATGGAATACCATCGAATAGAGTTTTGGTCGAAGGCGATGCTATAAATATTGATGTAACAGCAATATTAGATGGCCATTATGGTGACACAAGTAGAATGTATACGGTTGGTGAAGTTTCTATTAAATCTAAAAATTTAATCGATGCAACTTACGATTCTATGATGAAAGCAATTAATATTTTAAAACCAGAAATAAATTTAGGAGATATTGGTCACGAAATCCAATCACATGTTGAAGAAAAAGGTTTTAGTGTTGTAAAGGATTTTTGTGGTCATGGAATAAGTACCACATTTCATGAAACTCCTAATGTTTTACATTATGGAAAAAAAAATACTGGAATTAAGGTTTATCCTGGCATGACTTTTACAATTGAACCAATGATTAATTTTGGAAAATATGATGTAAAACTATTAAATGATGGATGGACGGCTGTTACTAAGGATAAATCGTTATCAGCACAATTTGAACATACTGTAGGAATTACTGAAAATGGATATGAAATCTTTACAGAATCTGCTAAAGGTTATTCTAAGCCTCCATACAAATAATTAATGATTAATAGATATTCAA
>Ga0066846_10001057_pt1 | contig 13331 bp, 10 predicted proteins | sample ETNtaG_33_FD_65489 | JGI IMG/M metagenome (GOLD analysis project Ga0066846, IMG submission 65489) | Marine microbial and viral communities from oxygen minimum zone, Eastern Pacific Ocean - ETNP201310SV76 | ecosystem: Environmental > Aquatic > Marine > Oceanic | place: Pacific Ocean: Eastern... | reverse complement strand
AAACTAAAAAATCTATGGAAAGTGGTAATCTTGCTGGATTCCTAAAAGGAATGGATACTCCTGATGGAGCAGTAGATACTAGTTTTTTACCTTTATAATTTAAAGGTTAAGAAAAATTAAATAGGCGCCAATTTAATAAATTGGTGCCTATTTTTTTAACATAAACTCTATTATATTATTTTTATGAGCGATTTAGTTTCTCAAAATCTAAACATGATTTTTAAAACTCCAAAAGGAGAAACTGTTCACGCATTAAAAGACTTAAATTTTACCCTAAAAAAGGGAGAACTTTTAACTGTTCTTGGTCCTTCAGGTTGTGGAAAAACAACTTTATTAAACATTGCGGCTGGCTTTCTTAGACCCACTTCTGGTTCAATAATTTTAGGTGGAAATGAGATCAATGGTCCAGGTGTTGAAAGAGGAATGGTTTTTCAACAAGGTGCTTTGTTTGAATGGTTGACTGTTGCCGAAAATGTAAACTTTGGCTTAAGGATGAAAAAAGAAGATCCAAATAAAACAGCAAAAAAAGTTGAAGAGTGGCTAGATATAGTTGGTTTACAAGGCTTTGGAAACACACCAACTTATCAATTATCTGGTGGTATGCAACAAAGGGTAGCTCTTGCAAGATGCCTGATTAATGATCCTGATTTAATTTTAATGGATGAACCTTTGGGAGCACTTGATGCTTTAACTAGAGAAAAAATGCAGTCATTAGTTTTAAAAATTTGGAAAGAAACAGGAAAAACTATAATTCTAATTACCCACTCTGTTGAAGAGGCACTGTTGCTTGGTGAAAGATTGTACGTAATGGCACCAAGACCTGGTCGTATACATAAAGAATATAATCTACCGTTTGCTTCAATGGGATTAAATGGAGATTTAAGAGAAATAAAAAAAAATAATGAATTTAATAGTAAAAGAGAAGAGATCTTATCCATGATTTGGGACATGGAAGAAGAAATAATGGGAAAAGATATTTAATATGTTTACTAAAATTATCACATTTTTAATTTTTTTTGCTGTTATAGGCTGCATTTTACATGGAAGAAAATTAATTAAAACTGAAAGAGTTGATGCTGTTTTTGGAAATCCCGAAAGAGCCAAAGGGGGAACTCATTGGGTTATTGTTGGAAGTAGTTTTCTATTATTGACATGGCTTTATTATTCATGGGATATAGCAAAAGCTTTTTACCCAAAATCAGCTAACGAACTTTGTCAAGTTGCAAAAGTAAACGATTCATTGCTTTCATTAAAATATTTATTTCCAATTGAACAAAGAGAACTTAAAAGCACCTCTCAAATTAAGAGTGAGAAAAAAAATATTACAAAATTAACTATTGAAATTCAAAACTCAGCAGACATAAGGGATCAAGATAAAGATAAACTTTTAAACTTAATTATAAAAACCAAAAAAACAATTCCATTATTAACAAATGAAAAATATTTAGAACCTGAAACTAGAAATAAAATAGGAGAATTAACTAATAGAATTTTGTGGTTAACGGAAGATTTTCAAAAAATAAGTTATCCCCCAATAGTAAGTATTGAAGAGGAAAAAAAAAGAATTGAAGCTTTAAAAACACAAGGAGGATGGGGAGCATCAGGAACTGCAGTAGAGCAAACAATAGAAATTCCTATTATTCCTAAGACAAAAAAAGGATTAAAATTTGATGCTGCAGCAAAAGAATTAAAAATAATTAGTGATGAATTCTTTAAATTAAGAAATCATAATCCTGAATATAAGAGAGAGATTAAAGAAATCAAAGATGAAATAAAAAAATATAGATCAGGTTTAGATGACACGCATGAAATTGCGTCAACTTTAGCAAAAGATATTCTTAAAGTTGCAAGAAGAATTGAATACGCAAGTATTTTTCCACCTAAAACTTTGGATGGTATGCAAAAATCACTTATAGAATTTGATCATGTCCAAAAAAAAGAGCAAGGAAGTTTAAGATATGTTGATGTTTTTTTATTTCCTGCTGGAACGATAGTGTCAAGTGGTCCTAGTTGCTCTGAACAAGGTTCTGGTAGATGGTTACCCAAACCTTCTGATACTTTAAATAAATTTGCTCTTTTACTAAAACCAAGTATTGGATTTAAAAATATTCCACTGATCTGGTTCGAAATGATGGACGTTAGCAAAATAGTTGGTTTTATTATTCCAGATTGGATTGCAGATGTTATTCCTGGTAAGTATCCAGTTCATAGTGAGGATGGATCAGTAAAACCAAACTTTAAAAGTAAAGTTTTAAATATAGCAACTGGTGACTTTAAATTATTCAAAATACCTGTACCTATGGGCCATATATGGGACTCTTTTTTAAGAGTATTCTTAGGATTGGTTCTTGGAATAATATTTGGTGTACCTTTAGGTTTATTTATGGGTTTGAATAGATTTGCTAAAGGATTTTTTGATCCATTAATTGAATTATACAGACCTGTACCACCACTTGCTTGGGCTCCACTAGTAATTTCTGTTCTTGGAATTGATAATGTTGGAAAAGTTTTCTTATTATTTATGGTGTCTTTTTCAATTATGATTATTTCAGCGAGAGCTGGAGCGTCTGGAACTCAGATATCTAAAATTCATGCCTCACATTCTTTGGGTGCCTCTAGATGGCAAATTCTAAGATATGTTATATTCCCAAATTCATTACCAGAAATATTAACAGGTGTAAGAGTAGCTATTGGTATGTGTTGGGGAACATTGGTAGCAGCTGAATTTTTAGCGGGAACTACCGGTATTGGTTTTGTTGAAAACGTAGCTAAAAAATATTTTCAGTATGAAGTTATTTGGATAACAATATTTGTTATGGGTATGCTTGGCCTTTTATTTGATGTTACCCTTAGAAAAATTATAGATAAAACTATTCCTTGGCGTGGAAAAGGTTAAATGCTTAATAAGGAAGTTTTAGAAAGTATTTTTGAAAAATTGCTTTCTCAAGCAAAGAAATCTTACGATGAATTTAATGCTGCAGATGGAAAAATTGGTGATGGTGATCTAGGAGTTACTATTTTAAATGGTTTAGAAGAAGTAAATAATAATAAAGTTAATTTTAAAGATGATATGGGAGCAAATTTTATGCTTTGTTCTCAAGCATTTGTTAAAAAATCTGGTTCTAGTTTTGGAACTTTAATAGCATTTTCTTTCATGAATATTTCAAAAAACTTAAAAGGTAAAACTGAATGTAATCACAATGATATTATTGATATTTTTGAAACAGCTCTAAAAACTATACAAGAAAGAGGAAAAACTAAACTAGGTGATAAAACAATTGCTGATAGTTTAGATTTAATAATAAAAAAACTTAAAGATAATACAAATTATCCTGAAGTATTTAAGTCAGCAACAAAACAAGCTTTAGAAGATTTTAAAGGAAAAAAAATCCTTATAGGAAGAGCTAGAATGTTTGAAGATAAAACCAAGAGTTTAGATGATCCTGGTATGCTTGCTTTAAGTAAATTAGCAGAAGTTTAATTTTTTGTATATAATAATAAAATTATGAACGATAAAATAAACAAAATAATTTCACTGCACAAGCAGGGCCTTTATAATGAAGCACTTGGAAGTATTAAAATTTTATTGTTCGAACAAAATAACAACCCTATACTTCATAATTTAAATGGAATTGTTTACTTATCTTTAAAAGATTATGAAAAATCTATAGAAAGTTTTACAAATGCAATTGCGATAAAGAATGATTTGTATCAAGCTTACTTAAATAGAGGCATTGCCTATAGTGAAATTCAAGATTTTCAAAAAGCAATTATAGACTACAAAAAAACTATCGAATTAAGTCCAAATCTTTCTGAAGCTTATAATAACTTAGGTCTAGCTTTAAAAAATATTGGAAACAAAAACGAATCAGTTGAATATTTTGTAAAAGCTTTAAATTATAATTCGAAAAATATAGAAGCTTATGAAAATTTAATTAAAGTATTAACAAATGTTAAGTATAACAAAAATCAAAATAACAAATATATCTATGCAAACAATGAATTACAAAAATTAAAGTTTGACTTTGACTTAAATACTAAAATCACTGATGAGACTGTTAAAATTACTTTTGAAAAAGCAAATAAAATTATAAATAGCAACTTAGAAAATATAATTTTCAATTATTATCAAATATACAGACGAAATGATAAAGATTTAAGTTGTAAAAGGCATAAAAAAATATTTAACGATTATAATATTGTTCCAAAAAATTGCTTTGGATGTTACAAAATAATTATTGAACCTGAAAAAGTGATTGATTTGGTCAAAATCTATATTTTATTTGACTCTATAAAATTGAAAAATAACAATATTAGAAAATGCATGATAGAGCTAAGACCAAATATAGAAGGTACATATAAATCCTTAGTATATTGTTCAAGTTTAGATGAAGCAGAATCAATCTTCAAAAAATTAAAAGTCATAATTGATAAAACCATAAATGAAAATATAAGCATAAATATTAAAAGGGGTTGCACTGAATTTGGTATGGCTTATCCAGTGTATAAAGATTACAAGAGTAATTTGATGAAATATGAAGAAAATTGGGAAGAAAAGGAAGATTTACTGGATGGTAAATTTCCATATTTAATTAATCACAAACTTAATAGAGAAACAATTTTTGGAATCACTCTCAATGATATTTTAACAATTAGGAATTGGCTATGTTATGCAAAATTTATTGGCGATAATAGTTATAAAATGATTAGCGAAGACAAGTTTGTTTCACCATTTATTGAGAAAAAATTTTCAAAGAAACTTCATTAAATCATTAGTTAAGAAAATACTTAAACTTGCTATTTTAAAAAAAATTTACAAATATTTTAATTCTCTCATCTCTTTATAAAATTCTTTCTCAATTTTTTGAATTAAATCTTTTTTTAAAACTACTTTCCATTCATCAACTAAACCTTTTCTAAAAAAATTTTCTTTTCCTTTTCTTTCAACAAATCCAAATTTTTTTTCATTGTCAGAAACTTGTTTAAAAGTACATTTTTTTATTACATTATTAATTTTATTTTCATCTATATCGATTTTTTTAAATTGGCTAATAAATTCAAGGATTTTTAAAAAATTATTATATGGGTCATCAATTAAATCTTCATATCTTAATATAATTTTCGGTATATTTATTTTTTTCCAAGATGAATAGTGAACATTCCAAGATAGTCTAGCCTCTAAATACCCATCATTAAAAGCTATGACTGTTTTATCTAATATTCTATTGGTAGATTTTTCAAAATCAAAACCATGATGATATGCATGGGACACTACAACAGATCTAGGGTCGCGAATTATACAAATTGCACCACAAGAATTTTCAGAATTTGTAAAGGGATAACCAAATATAGATCCAGCAAAATTATGTGTTTTTAATATATTTAATTCATTGTTTAGATTTATTTTTTCTTGAGCAGTTATAAAATGTTTAAATATTTTCATGTCATTTTTTTTTAATTCATCTTCATGTATTATTCCTTCAAAAAATTTTTTATTGGGGAATCTTTGTATATATTTAAGATTGCTAAATAAATTTAAATCATTAGACCATAAATAGTTTGAAATTAGTAATCTAAGCCATGTATTTCCACTTTTTGGGTAACTTGCAATCCAAATAATCATTTTTAATATTAACCTAAGCTCAAGAAAAAAGGAATGAAATTTTAAACTTTAGAAATCCATTCTCTCTTTTTTTCTTCATTTAAAAAAGAGGATTTAAATGAGTTAATAAGTAATGTTTTTACTTCACCTTGTGAAAGATTCAAAGCTGATTGCGTTTCAATTAAATTTTTATTTAAATAACCCCCAAAATAAGCTGGATCATCTGAATTCACCATAACCATTAATTTTTTATCCAACATTTTCTTTAAATTATGATCTTCTAATTTATTAAATACTCGTAATTTTATATTTGAAAGAGGGCAAACTGTTAAAGGAATTTGGTTTTTAGCTAATTTTTCTACTAATTCTTCGTCTTTAAGACACTGAACTCCATGATCGATTCTTTTTACATTAAGAAAGTTTAAAGCTTCCCATATATATTCGGGCGGTCCTTCTTCACCTGCATGAGCAACAGTTATAAAGTTATTTTCTTCTGCTTTTTTAAATAATTTTTCAAATTTGCTTGGAGGATTGTCCATCTCTGAGGAGTCTAATCCAACTCCAAAAATCTTATCTTTATGAGCCAAGGCTTTTTCTAAAATTTTAAAACCCTCTTTTTCATCTAAATGTCTTAGAAAACACATGATAATTTTAAAACTCAAACCAAATTCTTTTTCAGCTTTTTGAAGAGCTTTGTAAATTCCATTTATGACGATATCAAAATCAATTCTTCTATCTGTATGAATTTGAGGGTCAAAAAAAATTTCTGTATGGACTATATTGTCTTCTTTGCATTTTAATGCATAAGCCCAAGTAAGATCAAAAAAATCTTTTTCTTCTATTAATACTTTTGTTCCTTGATAATATATTTTTAAAAAAGAATCTAAATTGCTAAAATTATAAGCTTTTTTAACATCATCAATATCTTTAAATGAAATTTCAACATTGTTTCTTTTGGCTAGTGTAAACATTAGTTCAGGCTCCAAGGTTCCTTCTATATGTAAATGCAATTCAGCTTTTGGTGATTTTTTTATAAACTCTAATAAACTCATAATGAATTAGCAAAATCTCTTATATCTTTGACTAATAAGTCCGGTTGTTCTAAAGCTGCGAAGTGTCCACCTTTTGACATTTCAGTCCAACGTTGTACATTATAAATTCTTTCAACATAAGATCTTGGCGCCCATTTCAAAAATTCTTTTGGAAATAAAGCCACAGCAGTTGGCACTTTTAAAGGCAAGTTTTCCTTTGGAAGACTTCTGCCACCCTCCTCTCTTCTTCCAAAATAAATCCAAGAAGCGGTGTTAAAAGTTTTTGTAACCAAATAAACCATTATGTTTGATAATAAAGTGTCTTTTGAATGAACGCTTTCAATATTGTTATTTTTAATATCAGACCAACCATGCATTTTTTCAATTATCCATGCTGCTACGCCTACTGGACTATCCATCATAGCGTAGCTTAATGTTTGAGGTTTTGTTGCTTGTTGTACCCTATAACCGTCTTCAATTCTTTGTTCTTTTATAAATCTTTCTTGCCACTTTTTTTCTTCATCTGTTTGTGGTCCATCAGGGTGACGAATAATTAAAATATTAACATGTATTCCTGCACACTTTTTTGGAAAATCATAAGCAAGCCATGTTGTTATTGTTCCACCAAAATCTCCACCTTGTGCTATATATTTTTTATAACCAAGAATTTCTGTCATTAAAGAATTGAAAATTGATGCTATTTTTCTTGGACCAATTGGTCTTGAGGGTCTACCAGAAAATCCAAAACCAGGCAGAGAAGGCACTACAACATCAAAAGCATCTTCTACTTTTCCTCCATATTTTTCAGGATGAGCTAATTTATCTATAATATGTAAAAACTCTATAATTGATCCAGGCCAACCATGACTCAATAATAATGGTTTTGGACTAGATCCACTTCCTTTTTCATAAATAAAGTGAATATCAATACCATGAATATTTGATTTAAAATTTTGAAATTTATTTATTTTTTCTTCAGTTTTTTTCCAATCAAATTTATCTACCCAGTATTTTGAAATTTCTTTCATATAATCAAGGTTGGTTCCATATTTCCATCCACCATCATCTGGCATTTCGTGCCAAGGATAGTTTGCAACTTTTTTGTTAATATTCTCAATTATTTTATTGGAAATATTTATTTTAAATGGTGTAATCATAGAAAAATATACTTTAATATATTCATAATAATATTGCATGAAAAAGATAATTAATAAACCAGGTGACTTTGTTGAAGAATCTATTGAAGGATTGGTTAAATCACATCCTGATGTTTATGCATTTGCACCAGATAATAAAAGAGTAATCACAAGAGCTACAAAGGCTTCGAATAAAGTTGGAATAGTTACTGGAGGTGGATCAGGTCATCTTCCAGTTTTTACTGGATATATCGGAAAAGGATTTTTAGATGCATGCGCTATAGGATCAGTATTTGCATCACCTTCGGTTGAACAAATGATATCAGCAATAAAAAATGCTGATAATGGTAATGGTGTTTTATGTATTTTAGGTAATTATGGTGGAGATGTAATGAATTTTGAAATGGCTTGTGAAATGGTTGAATCTGAAGGAATTAAAACAAAAACAGTAATTGTTGCTGATGATATTGCAAGTGCTAATGAGGAAGAAAAATCAAAAAGAAGAGGAATTGCAGGTATAATTTTTGTATTCAAAATTGCAGGGGCAATTGCTGAAACCGGAGCATTACTAGATGAAACGTTTAAAATTGCATCCGAAGCTAATAATAATATTAGAACTCTCGGTGTTGCTTTGTCTCCATGTATTTTGCCTGAGGTAGGTAAACCTACGTTTGAAATAGGTAATGATGAAATAGAAATTGGAATGGGTATTCATGGCGAACCTGGAATAAAGAGAGAAAAACTAAAACCTGCAAATGATTTAGTTGATGACCTATATAAAAGGATAATTAATGACTCAAAGTTAAAAGCTAATGATAATATCGGTCTAATGATTAACAGTTTGGGAGCTACTCCATTAGAAGAGTTATATATAATATCAAAAAGAGTAAATGAAAATTTATCTAGTTCAAAAATTAATAATTTAAAGTCTTATATTGGAAGATACGCAACATCCATGGAAATGGCTGGAATGTCTATAACCACATTTAAACTAAACGATAACTTAAAAAAACATCTCTTTGCAATAAGCAAATGTCCTTTTTGGAATAACTAATTAATATTTATATTATAAAAATTTAATTACTGACAATATTTTAAAAAATTTTTCAATAGGATAATATAAAATAATTTCATTTTTTTTTAATGGAATTGCAATAGAACTATTATTAATAACAATAACTAGCTTTCCTTTTTTTCTTGCATCATTAACTAACGTTATAGCGGATGAAATTGCAAGCTGAGTTCCTAGTATCAATAATAATTTTGAATTTTTAATAGAATCTCTAGCTCTTTTCCAAACAATTGGGTTTAAATCTTGTTTCATTGCAATTACAGAAGGTTTAACAAAGTTATTACAATCGCATAAAATGTCCTTTTTTCTCCATAATTTATTTAATTTGGACCAAGTAAAACTTTTATTACACTTAAGACACGAAGATTTTGAAATATTTCCATGTAATTCAATAACATTTTTTGATCCTGATAATTGATGCAATCCATCAACATTTTGAGTGATTATTGAATTTACGATTTTTTTTTCTTCCAATTTTGATAGTACTTTATGAATGGTATTTGGTTTTGCATTATTAGAAATTTTAAAAAATTTGTAACAAATTTCCCAGTAAGCTTTTCTGGATATTTTTTTTTTCAAAAAATTTTCAAAATCATAATCAGATATATTTTTTGATTTATCAATCCACTCACCAGAAACATAATCCGGTATGCCAGAGGGGGTACTGGTTCCTGCGCCGGTTAGAACACATATGTTTTTTTTAACTTTTTTAATTTTTTCTATAGCATTCCAAATATTGGGATGGTAAATAATTGGTCCAAATATTTTATGCATAATTAATGAAACTAGCATAATGGTTAAAGTAAACGGTGCTATAATTGGTGGTATTATTTCCCAAAAATTTAAAGTAATCCAAAAAAACCATATAGCTGAGCTAAGAACAGATGTTAAAAATACGATTAAAATTCCAAATATTCCAAATTGTAAAAAAAAAATTGATGAAATAAAAGTTGTAGTTGAGACGGTGAATGCCCACAATCCAGAAGATTCATTTAATGATAGGTTCATAAATTTATTACAAAAATAAATTGATAATAATGCAAAAAAAACTGTTAAAACTGTTGCTTTTGTATTTGTAATAAACAAAGATAAAAAAACACCAATAATGCACAGGTATCTACTAATATCATCAAATGGAAAAATGTATAAAAAAATCCAAAAATCCATACCATTTTTTTTAAGAATAAAATAAATTATCCACGCAGATATGATTGATGATGTAGCTAGCGTAGGTAACTGAAATTTTATAAAATTTTTTTTTAAAAAATAATCAAAAAAAGAGCAAAAAATTATACCTATAAAAAAAATAGTTATATAATATTTATCAAGACCTAGGTATCCCCCAATTATGATTCCTAAAATACCTGACGCATACCCATAAAATCCTTTAGAAAATAAATGATCATTTAAATCGTTCTTTATTAATTGAAATATGATATTGCCAATAATACTTCCAACTAAACACCCTAAAGCACTTAACGGGCTAATTACTAAAATAGAAAAAAAAATTAAATAACCTGATAAAATTTTTTCTGAAAATGCTATTTGAGCTATTCCTAAAATAATTGCCTGATGCCAATTCTTAATACGCACCATTAGACTTGCCTAGCCTTTTAGGGAGTGTGTCTAAATTAAAAATATCCCTCCATGTTTCTTTTCTTCTTATAAGCTCAATACCATTAGGTCCGAGAAGTACAACTGCTGGCCTTGTTTGAATAAATTGCGTAGATTGAGTTAAATTATAAGCGCCTACATTTGAAAAAACTATGATGTCTCCTAATTCTACAGAAGGCAAACTAACTGACTCATTGATTGAATCAATTTGCATACATAATGGTCCGTACATTTTCACAGATCTATTATAATCACTACCATTTTTTTTGTTTTTGCGATTTAAATTACTATTTGCGCCGTTTAATTTGTTTGCTAACTTTGGTTCAAAATCGTACCAAAATGCTGTAGGCAAAATATTTACTCCAGCATCCATCACGACACTATGATTGCCTTTAGCATCTTTTTTTTTTGATACCACTTTTGAAATAAGTTGCATAGCTTCATCTACAACTGCTCTACCTGGTTCTAAAATTAAAATCGGCTTTCCATTATTAAATAAATGTTTAGCCTTTTTTAGGTGACGCATAATTGCGCTGGAAAACTGTTGTAATGTGGTTTCGTTATATTTGCTTCCCCCTGGAATATCATATTGAGGTTTAAGTTTATTTGATGAAGGAAATCCACCACCTACATCAATGATTTTCGTATTCAATCCTAACTTTTTTGCATATTCAGCAAGTTCAATAATTATTCTTGTAGATTTTGAATACATTTTTGGATCAACATTAAATGTTCCCGAATGGTTATGAATTGCCTCAAATTTAATATTCTTTTTCTTTGATATTTTTTCTAAAACTTCTTTGGCCTCTCCAGATTCATAATTAAATCCAAATTTTGTCCAAGGCATATTGCCCATCACAAAATTAACTCTTATACCTGTTCTTGCTTTTTTGCCTAATTTTTCGGCAACGCTATCTAATAATTCTAATTCATTAAAGCTATCTATATTTATTAAAGCATCTTCACTAACTGCTTTATTTAATTCAGCCTCAGTTTTATAGCATCCATTAAATATTATTTTAGAACCAGGAACATTTAATGATCTTGCTAATTTATATTCCATATCGGCCACTACTTCAGCCCAAGCTCCTTCCTCTTTTAAAATTGAACAAAGCGCAGGTAAATAATTTGTTTTGTAAGAGTAGCCAATTATTGTTTCGATGCCTTCTTCTGTAAAAGCATCTTTAAATTCATTATATTTATTTCTTAATTTTTTTTCTGAAAGTAAAAATAAAGGTGAACCATATTCATTTAAAAGTTTTTCAACATCGTCAACTTCTTCGAAAACCGAAGAAGTTCCCATATTTAATATGCTATGTTTACCTATTGTACTAATCTGTACTAATTCAATGCTAGGTGCTTCATATATATTTTTTTTCATTTTACAAAGACTGTTGTTTCAAAAATTTTCCAAATTTAATCATATCTGTATCTAATTCCAAGCAATTTCTCATAAAAATCAAATCTTTATCATTATAAAAATCATTAATTTTTTTTGACAACGCTAAATCTGTACAAATTTTTGGTAAATTATATCCTACATCTTTTGCATAACTTATCCATGCTGGAAAACGACAATTGATTTCAATCAATTTAAACTCTTCATCAAAACTATCTCTAATAAACTCAAATTCTATTGGTCCAATCCAATTTATTTCCTTCAATATTTTTTTAAATTCATTTTCTAACTTTGGTAAAGAAATTTTTCTAGCAGCCCAGGTGTTACCTCTCTCACAAGTCAATAATTTTTTTATTGTTAAGTTTCCTACAAGATTATTATCTCTGTCACAAACTCCGGTAATAGAAAATTCTTCCCCTTTAAAAAATTTTTTTGAAATGACATATTCAAATCCTGCAGAGTCAAAATATTCCCAAACGTATGGTATTTGATGTTTGTTGTATATGGTAACAGGATTCGCTGCAAAATCATTTATTACTCCTTTAGCAACAAATGGATAACCTATAGATTTAGAAACCTGTCTAAAACTTTCAATTGAATCTGACCTTATAGTTTTTGGAATAGTGAATCCTTCTCTGACTTCACCTTTATGATTATTTAAACCAATAATATCTTTTGATTTTTTAAATGCTTTTAGAGATGGTAGTAAAGTTGTTATATGATTTTTTTTTAATTCATCTTGAATTTCAATATAACTTTTTAATTCAGAGTCTAATGATGGAATTATAAGATCTATTTTATTTGATTTATTTATTTCTAAAATTCTACTTAAAAGTATTTTTTTAGAACTTATATCTTTAAATAAAAAAATTTTATTAAAAAGATCAGTTCGAACAATTCCAGTATCATATGGTCCATACGCGAGACCATAAATGTTACCAATTTCATTACTTTTAGAAATAGCTTTAGCATAACCTAATCCAGGCATAACATAATCGAATGTACTAATTCCACTTATAGCTATACTTGGTAAATTTTTAGCATTATTCTTTTTTCTTATCGTATGTTTTTTTTGAAAATTGTTTTGTTTAACTTTTAAACTTTTATGAGATGTAAGTTTCTTAATTTTTTCAAAAGGTAGTGTGATTTCCTCAATATTTCTAACAAACGCTTTTTTCATATTAGTTACATTTCTAATTGGAGAATTTGGTTTTAAAATTTCTTTTAATAATGTTACTGGTTGATTAATTCCAGAAAAATGTGAAAGTAGAATCCATGATGGGAACCTAGGATTTATTTCTAACAATATGTATTTATTAGTGTTATTAGATTTAACATATTCTAGTTCTAATGGACCTTTCCAATGGAGTTTTTTTAATATTTTTAATGAATGTTTTATTAACTCTGGATCATTTACTGGGGACCCAATAACTCCTTTTCCTTTTTGATTAATACCAAGTTTTTTCATAGCAAGAAT
>Ga0066846_10001044_pt1 | contig 13398 bp, 9 predicted proteins | sample ETNtaG_33_FD_65489 | JGI IMG/M metagenome (GOLD analysis project Ga0066846, IMG submission 65489) | Marine microbial and viral communities from oxygen minimum zone, Eastern Pacific Ocean - ETNP201310SV76 | ecosystem: Environmental > Aquatic > Marine > Oceanic | place: Pacific Ocean: Eastern... | reverse complement strand
TTTGCCACGGGGATGTCTCCTGGTCTTGTCGTATTGCGAATAGTGATTGGGAAAGGGGTGAAGAAGGTGTTCAGTCGTCCTCGTCGAGATTCGCCAAAGCCACCCTGCCGGTGCGCTGAAGTTCAATGATGCCGTACTGGCCCAGCAGTTCCTCAAACTCGTCAACCCGAGGGGGTGGCCCGACCAGCGAGAGCATCATTGCGTCGGCGCCAACTGACAGGACCTTGCCGCCGGCCCGGTCCAACTGCTCGACCAGTTCGTCACGACGGTCCGGCCCCGCTGCGACGGTAACGATCATCAGCTCTCGCTCGACCGCATGGCCTGGGTGCAGCTCGCGGATGTTGACGACGTTCACCAGCTTGTCGAGCTGCTTGATGATCTGCTCCAACGGAGCGGACTCCAGGTCGACCACCACGGTCACCCTGCTGAAGCGTTCATCGTCGGTCGGTGCCACGGCCAACGACTCGATGTTGAAGCCGCGGCGGGAAAACAGGGCAGCCAGGCGTGCCAGCACACCCGACTTGTTCTCAACGGTCACCACGAGCGTGTGGTACCGATAGTCGGGCACATGGTGCTGGGAAGTCGAGCCAGCTCCTCTCTGTTCGTTCATCGCTGCTGGTCCTGCTGGGAAGGCGGCACGACCAGGTCGGAGTTGGAGGCACCCGGGGGAACCATCGGATAGACCTTCTCAGCGGCGGCCACCCTGAAGTCAATGACAACGGGGCGGTCGTCGACCTCGTTGGCCTTGGCGATCGCAGCGTCGACCTCCTCAGGGCTGTCGACCCTCATCGCGACACAACCCATGGACTCGGCCCACCCCTTGTAGTCCGGAACGTCCTTTGACAAGGAGACCTCAGAGTAGCGCTCGTCGTAGAACATCTCCTGCCACTGGCGGACCATGCCCAGGTACGAGTTGTTGAGCAGCGCCACCTTGATCGGGATCTTCTCGACGGTTGCCGTGACAAGTTCCTGGGCGGTCATCTGGAAGCAGCCATCACCGTCGACCGCCCAGACCATCTTGTCGGGACAACCCGCCTTGGCACCGATTGCAGCCGGAATCGAAAAGCCCATGGTTCCCAGACCCCCCGAGTTGATCCAGGTGTAGGGGTACTCAAAGGACCAGTACTGGCTGGCCCACATCTGGTGCTGACCAACACCTGAGGTCACGATCGTGTCGTCGGGCGTGGCGTCGCGGAGGCGCTCTATGACCATCTGCGGTTTGAGCGCATCACCTGCCTGAGCCTGTTCGTAGGACAGCGGGAAGCGCTCCTGCCAACCGCTCACACGCGACCGCCAGGCACCCCGGTCGACCCCACCGACACCGTTTGAGGCCAAATCGGCGACAAGTGCCTCAATCGCCACACGGCAGTCGCCCAGGATGGCCACGTCAGGGCGGCAGACCTTGCCCAGTTCGGCGGCATCGATGTCGACATGGATGACCTTGGCGGCCTGTGCAAAGCCGTCGAGGCGGCCGGTGATCCGGTCGTCGAAACGGGCGCCCAGGGCAATCAGCAGATCTGACTCCTGCATGGCTGTTACTGCGGTGAAGTTACCGTGCATACCGGGCATGCCGAGGCAGAGATCATGGCTGTCCGGGAAGGCCCCCCTGGCCATGAGGGTCGTCACTACGTGGATGCCGGTCAACTCGGCGAGTTCCTTGAGGGCCTCGGCTGCACGGGCCTTGAGGATTCCACCACCCACGTACAGCACCGGTCGCTCCGCGTCACGGATCAGGTCAGCCGCAGCGGCAATGGCAACAGGATCAACATCGGCCTGCGGGCTGTAACCGGGAAGGTCCATCTCGACATCGTCTGTCCACTCGAGGGTGGACCGGGGGCTCTCGGGATCGACGATGTCTTTTGGTATGTCGACGAGCACCGGGCCCGGACGACCGGTGGTGGCAATGTGGAATGCCTCCTTGATGGTGCGGGGAATGTCCTGTGCGTCTGAGACGAGGAAGTTGTGCTTGGTGACCGACTGGGTGATTCCAGTGGTATCGCACTCCTGGAATGCATCGGTCCCAATGGCTGCATACGGAACCTGGCCGGTGATGACGACCATCGGAACTGAGTCCAGGTGGGCATCACACAACGGTGTGACGATGTTGGTGGCACCGGGGCCGCTGGTAACCATCGCCACGCCCGGACGACCCGTTGCGTGTGCGTAGCCCTCGGCCATGTGCCCGGCACCCTGCTCATGCCTCACCAGGATATGGCGGATCGAGGAGTCGATGATGGGGTCGTAGACCGGCAGGATCGCACCACCGGGCAGCCCGAACAGCACATCGACGCCCTCGAGCTCGAGGGCTCGGATAAGTGCCTGTCCGCCATCCATCTTCATCGGTGGTTCTCGCTTATCACTGGTCGGTCGAGTATCTGGTTGGCCCGGGAATCTGCGTGAAAAAAACAACAACCTCCCGCTGAGGGAGGTCGGGCACGCAGCTGTGGGACCGCGTGCCTAGCGCAGTACCTGTACCTCTGTGGTGGGCATGTGCTTCATTGGAGGCAATTATGCGCCGTCAGGGGGTCGCTCCACAACCCGGATTGCCATGGGCCACCTTCTGGCCCCGACTCATGCCACAACTCAGGCCTGGGTGACAGCACCCTTTTCGGCCCCCTGGGCCAGCGCCGCGTACTTGGCGAGGAAACCCGATGTGTACCGGGGCTCATGTGGCTTGAGGTTGACCCTGCGCTCCTCGAGCACGGCCTCGTCGACCATAAGGTCGATGGTGTGGGCCCGCACGTCGATGACGATGCGGTCACCCTCCTCGATCAGGGCAATGGGGCCACCATCGACCGCCTCGGGCGCAACGTGGCCGACGCAGAAACCGTGTGTCCCACCCGAGAAGCGTCCGTCGGTGATGAGCGCTGCGTCGCCGCCGCGACCGGCACCCTTCATGGCACCTGTAATGGCCAGCATTTCCCTCATGCCGGGGCCACCCTTGGGGCCCTCGTAGCGGATGATCACGATGTCTCCGGGCTCGATGCGGCCGGCCATAACCGCATCCATGGCGTCGTCCTCGCCGTTAAACACACGGGCCCGACCATCGAAGGTGTCGACGTCGAGGCCTGCGACCTTCACGACAGCGCCATCGGGAGCCAGCGAACCCTCGAGCACAGCGATGCCGCCGATGTCGTGGATTGGGTTGTCGAAGGCATGGATGACTTCGCCGTCGGGGGCGGGAACGTCGAGCATCGCCAGGTTCTCGGCGACGGTCATGCCTGTGACGGTGATCTCGTCCCCGTGAAACAGGCCCTCTTCGAGCAGCATCTGCATGACAACCGGGACACCACCGATCTTGTCGATATCGATCATGTGGTAGGCGCCGTGCGGCTTGGTGTCGGCCAGGTGGGGAACCTGTGCTGCGACCTTGTTGAAGTCGTCCAACTCCAGTTCGACTCCGGCCTCAAAGGCGATCGCCAACAGGTGGAGCACAGCGTTGGTGGAGCCACCCAGGGCCATCACCAGGGCGATTGCGTTCTCAAACGCCGCCTTGGAGAGGATGTGACGGGGTCGGATATCAGCGGCCAGCAACTGCATCACCGCTGTTCCGCTGGCGTAGGCGACGTCACTGCGACGCTTGTCGATCGCCGAGGCCGAAGCCGAACCCGGAAGGGACATGCCCAACCCCTCTGCCACCGACGCCATGGTGTTGGCGGTGAACATGCCGGCACACGACCCAACTGTCGGACATGCGCTGCGCTCGATCTCCAACAACTCGGCATCGTCGATATCACCCACGGCGTGGGCACCGACAGCCTCGAACACGCTCACGATGTCAAGCGACCGGCCCTTGTGTTCGCCCGGCATGATCGAACCGCCGTAGACGAACACCGACGGGAGGTTGATGCGTGCGGCTGCCATGAGCATCCCGGGGAGCGACTTGTCACAACCGGCGAAGCTGACGAAGGCGTCAAAGCGCTCAGCGTGCATCACCGCCTCGACCGAGTCGGCGATTATCTCCCGGCTCACAAGGCTTGCGCGCATGCCCTCGTGGCCCATGGCGATGCCGTCGCTGACGGCGATGGTGTTGAACTCGATCGGGTAGCCACCGGCATCGGCGACACCCACCTTGGCGCGCCCTGCCAGGTCACTTAGCGGCATGTTGCATGGCGTTACCTCGTTCCACGACGACGCCACCCCGACCTGGGCCTTGGAGAAGTCGTCGTCGTCCATGCCAATGGCACGCAGCATCGCCCTGGCAGGAGCACGTGCGGCCCCCTCGGTCACGTCGCGGCTTCGGGGCCGGTTTATCTGGGAGGAGTCTGTGGCATCACTGGAAGTCATACCTGCAGACTAGAGGCCGACAGGCCCGGTCACCCAGCGGGACAGCCCGGAATGGAACGGGATTGAACAGACACGGTCTTCTAGCCTCGCCGGATGGCCGGCCCAGCAGACACCAACCGGGAGATCCTGCGCCTCGCCGTGCCCGCCCTGGGCGCCCTCATGGCAGAGCCCCTCTACGTGCTGGCCGACACCGCCGTGGTCGGGCACCTTGGAACCGAACCCCTTGGTGGCCTGGCGATCGCCTCGGCCGCCCTCCTCGTCGGCTACAACGTCTGCATCTTCCTGGCCTACGGGTCCACCGCCGCCGTGGCCAGGCTCATGGGCGCCAACAAGAAGGCCGCAGCAGCACATCAGGCGGTCCAGAGCCTCTGGCTTGCGATGGCACTCGGCATCGGCCTTGCCGCGCTGGGGATGGCGTTCACCGAACCCTTCCTGAGGCTTCTCGGCGCCGACGACACCGTCCTCCGACAAGGCACCACCTATTTCAGGATCAGCCTCCTCGGCGCACCGGGCATGCTCTTGATGCTGGCCGGGGTCGGCTATCTGCGGGGAACCAAAGACACCCTCCGACCTCTCTGGGTGGGCATCGGAACCGCCGTGGTGAACCTTGCAATTGAGCTGGTGCTCATCTACGGGCTCGACATGGGCATCGGTGCCTCGGCAGCCGCAACCGTCACAGCCCAGTGGCTGGGTGCCGGCTTCTACCTGACGTGGATCAGCCGACAGATCAGGCAGCACCAGGTGAGCCTGCGCCCTGACCCGGCCACGATCCGACGCCTTCTGGTCGTGGGTGCAGACCTCCTTGTCCGAACGGTATCCCTCGTCGGGACCTTCACGCTCGCCACCGCCGTCACCGCCCGCATTGGAACAGTCCAGGTTGCTGCACACCAGATCGCCTCCCAGACCTGGTTCCTGCTTGCAATGGCGATGGACGCAATGGCAATCGCAGCCCAGGCCATGGTCGGAAACCTGCTCGGGTCGGGCCAGGCCTACGAGGCCCGGCGGGTGGGCAACCGGGTGATCGCATGGTCCATCGGTATCGGCCTGGCCCTCGGGGTGGTGTTGGTCGCAGGCGTAACGGGAGCAGGCGACACGGTTCCGGGAATCTTCTCCGCCGACCCCGCCGTCATCGCCCTGGTCGGCTTCCTGCTGCTACACGTGGCGACAATGGCGCCACTCTCGGGCCTGGCCTTCGCCCTCGACGGAATCCTCATTGGGGCCGGCGACCAGCGGTTCCTGGCGCAGGCCATGGGGGCCTCATTCGCCATCTTCGTTCCGGCCGCGGTGATCGGACGCACCATGGGCGCCGGAATCGGCTGGCTGTGGGGAGCCATCTGGCTGTTCATGACCGTGCGCTCGGCACTTCTGTTCGTCCGCTTCCGCGGCACGCAGTGGCAGGTGCTCGGGGCGGCCAACTAGGCGTTGCCCGCACGCCTCTCGAGGATCTCGTTCACCACACGACCATCGGCCTGGCCCCTCGTGGCCTTCATGATCTGCCCCACGAAGAACCCCGACTTCTTCTTGCGCTCGCCCTCGTCGCCACCCACGAAGGCCTCCCAGTCGTCGGGGTGCTCAGCGATGAGGCCATCAACGAGGCCTTCCAGTTCAGAGGTGCCCATTGCCTCAAAGCCGTGGGAGGCCGCCAGCGAAGCCGGATCACCACCCGAATCAACCAGGTCGGCGAGGACGGTCTTGGCCTGGGTAGCTGTGAGGTCACCACCGGTCTCCATTGCCACAAGGGCTGCGAAGGCGTCGGCGGTGAGGGCGCCCTGCCCGTCAGCGAGGTTGTTCTCGACATGAACGAGCACCCGTGCCGGATCTGCATCGAGATCCATCGCAGCCAGCGCCAGGTCATCGAGACCACGCTCTACGCTCAGGGCAGCCGCCGCCGGCTGAACACCGGCCTCCTCGGCCAGACGGTTCCGGCGCTCTCCGGGCAACAGCGGCATCGCCGCCCGGATCTCGTCGATCCACTCAGCCGACGGTGCCACCGGGACCAGGTCGGGCTCGGGAAAGTACCTGTAGTCGAAGGCCTCCTCCTTGGAGCGCAGGGTGTGTGTACGCCCATCCTCCTCGTTCCAGTGGCGTGTCTGCTGCTCGACCTTCTGGCCCGAGGCGATCAGGTCGACCTGGCGTCGCGACTCGTAGGTGACGGCCCGACCGAGGGAACGGAGTGAGTTGATGTTCTTCACCTCGCAGCGTGTGCCCAGTTCGTCTTCGCCGACCGGACGGACCGACACGTTGCAGTCCACCCGCATGGACCCCTCCTCCATCTTGCCGTCGGAGGCCCCGATAGCCACGAGGATGGCCCTCAGCTCGGAGACGTACGCACGGGCATCCTCGCCCGAACGCAGGTCAGGCTTGCCCACGATTTCGATGAGGGGGACCCCTGCACGGTTGTAGTCGACCAGCGAGTAGGACGCCTCGTGGATACGACCACCACCACCCACGTGGGTACTCTTGCCGGTGTCCTCCTCGAGGTGGGCCCGCTCGATGCCGATGCGGCGCCCGTCTGGCAACTCCAGCCAGCCCTCACCATTGATGGGCTGGTCGAACTGGGAGATCTGGAAGTCCTTGGGCATGTCCGGGTAGAAGTAGTTCTTGCGGGCAAACTCCGAAGCCTGCACAGAGCAGTTCAGGGCCAGGCCCACCCTGATAGCCAACTCGACGGCCTTCTCGTTGAGAACCGGAAGAGAGCCGGGAAGCCCCAGCGACACGGGATCGACATGGGTGTTGGGTTCACCGCCAAACTCGTTCCGGGCCCCGGAGAAGAGCTTCGTGGCAGTAGCCAGCTCGGCATGGACCTCCAGCCCGATGACGACCTCCCAGCCGTCCATCTCAGATGTCGTCTCTGAGGTCATGGCATGGCCCCCGTAGGACCACCGGCGACAGCCTCGAGCACCGCTGCCGCCCGGAACATGGACGGCTCACCGTTGGCCGGCGCCAGAACCTGCACGCCCACAGGCAGGCCGTCGTCACCCACACCGAACGGAACCGACATGGCCGGATGGCCCGCCAGGTTGGACGGGATGGTGCACACGTCGTTCAGGTACATGAGCATCGGGTCATCGACCTTCTCGCCAATGGGGAATGCCGTGGTCGGCGCCGTCGGCGACAACAACAGGTCGAACGACTGGTACGCCCTGGCAAAGTCCTCGACGATCAGGGTGCGGACCTTCTGGGACTTGCCGTAGTAGGCGTCGTAGTAGCCGGCAGACAGGGCGTAGGTGCCGAGCATGATGCGCCTCTTCACCTCGTCGCCGAAGCCCGCCGTGCGGGTAGCCGTATTCATGTCAACGGTGTTGTCAGCGTCAACCCTCAGGCCGAACCGGACACCGTCGAAACGTGCCAGGTTGCTCGAGGCCTCGGCAGGAGCAATCACGTAGTAGGCCGACAGGCCAAATACGGTCGACGGAACCGACGCCTTTTCAACAACGGCACCAGCCGCCGCAAGTGCCTCGGCAGCCTCAGCCAGGCGCGCCTGGACGTCGGGTGCAAAGCCCTCGAGGCCGGTCGGCCCGCTACCGGAGATCTCCTCGATGATCCCTACCCTGAGGCCCTCGACACCCCGGTCGAGCACCCCCAGCAGATCAGGGGCGGCAGCCGGAATCGACGTTGAGTCCAGCGGATCGTGGCCTGCAACCACCTCAAGCAACAGGGCAGCGTCAGCCACGTTCCGGGCGAATGGCCCGATCTGGTCGAGGCTGGAGGCAAACGCCACCAGGCCGTAACGCGACACCGCTCCGTAAGTCGGCTTGACCCCGACCACGCCACACAGCGCCGCCGGCTGGCGGATCGACCCACCGGTGTCGCTTCCGAGGCTCAAAGGGGTGAACCCCGCCGCCACCGCTGCCGCTGAACCGCCAGAGGAACCGCCGGGGACCCGTGTCGTGTCACGGGGGTTGAGCGTCGGACCGAAAGCGGAGTTCTCCGTGGAGCTACCCATGGCAAACTCGTCCATGTTGGTCTTGCCGATGATCACGGCGCCGGCGGCGTCAAGGCGCTCGACGACCGTTGCGTCGTAGGGAGGCCTCCAGCCGTCGAGAATGCGCGACCCGCAGGTGGTGGGCACGCCCCTCGTGCACATGTTGTCCTTGAGGGCTACCGGCACCCCCGCCAACGGGCCCGAATCGCCGCCCTGGGCGACCACGCCATCGATACGGTCGGCACGATCCAGAGCAGCGTCGGCGGTCACCAGGTTGAACGCGTTGATCTCGCCCTCAGCGTCGGCGATAACGGCAAGGTGCTCCTCGACGATGCTCCTGGCTGAGCGCTCACCCGACCTGACCGAGCCAGCCAATGAAAGAGCACTCATGGTGCCTCCCCCAGGACCGGAGGGACACGGAACCGGGACTCCTCGACAGCAGGCGCTGCAGCCAGGACCTCGTCGCAGAACAGGCGGTGGTCCGCCTCGTCAGCCGGACCCACACCTGGCACGTCGGCCCGGAGGACGTTGGACAGCGGCAACGGATGCGAGGTGGACGCAACACCGTCCAGGTCTAACGCCTCAATATCGGCGGCATGGTCGAGGACATCGGCCAGCTGCCCGGTGAAGCCGTCCAACTCGGAATCGGTCAGGTTCAGGCGCGCCAGGCGGGCCACATAGGCGACATCGTCACGGGTGATGCGACCGGGCGTTGAGGTATCGGCGTCAGGTTCCACGGACTCAGAGGCTAGAGGCCGGTCCCCCGGCTCGCTCAGGGATCACCCCGGGACTACTCGGAAATCAGGGTCACTCGGGTCTGTGGAAGGCCCAGGTAGCCGGACGCCGGGTCCTGGGAGGTGACACGACCGTGGTCCGGGCCGACAACGTCGACCTGCCTGAAACCAGCTGCCTGGAGCCTGGCGTCGGCAGCTACGACCGAGAGCCCCTCAACTGCCGGCACCGGGCGCGGCTCGGGCCCCGATGATACGAACACCTCGATCTGACCGCCCACCGCCAGAGGTGTTCCGGGGAGGGGCATGACGCCCACCACGGTGCCGATTTCGAGCATGCCCGGGGAGTCCACGAGGATCGGAAGAAGCTTGAGGGCCAGAAGCGAGGCCTGAACGTCGGCAGCCTTCATGCCGACAAGCCCCGTGGGCACCGAACGAGGTGCAGGGCCCTCTGACAACACCAGGTCCACAGCGGTTCCGAGCGGAAGGCTGGTAGCGGCACCGGGAACCTCGATCACGAGGCCCGGGAGGGTCTCTTCGGAGAAGCCGCGGGTGACCTCACCGGTAGTCAGGCCGGCCTCATCCAGGAGGCGGGCCGCCTCGGACGCTGTTACACCGACGAGACCGGTTGGAACCGCAACACGGTCTGCCCCCAGGGAGATGACGATCACCACGGCCTCGCCCTCGGCGAGCGCCGTACCACCTTCGGGGATCATCTCAAGCAACTCGCCCTGGACCGAACCGTCCTGCCTGTCAAAGCGCTCCTCAACCACCCATCCCAACTGGGTGAGAAGGGTGCCGGCGCTCTCGCCGGAGGAGCCAACCAGCGACGGCAGGCGACGGGTCACGTCCCTGGTGTTCTCCCAGAGAACGGTGCCGCCGACCACGGCGGCCACGACGAGCGCCACGGTCAGCACGGCTGCAGGCCAGCGCCGGCGCGGGCCAACCGGCCGCTGTAGTGGCGCCGGTGCAGCATCGGGGAACACACTAGGCGTCACCGAGGCCGCCTCACCCGCCAGCGGAGAGGCTCCGATCTCGCCCGGACCGACAAGTTGCAACGGCTCGGGACGCGGCATGCCCTCGGCCATACTCAAAAGCATCCGGCCGAACTCGGCCGCTGTCGGCCGCTTGTCGGGATGGGCCGAACCTGCCCTGGCAACGACGGGGGCCAGCGGCCCGAGGACATCGGGGGCAGGAACGTCGCGGCCCTCACGGGCCCTGAGGGTGCCGGCCACGGTGCTCTCCACGAACGGAAGGTGACCGGTTACCGCCTCGACCATGCACAGCGCAAGGGCGTACACGTCGGACCTGCCGTCGACCACCTTGCCCCTGGCCTGCTCAGGTGAGGCATAGCGGGCAGTTCCGGCGTGGCCTGAACCCGGCTGCTCACCGGCCATCGCAGCCACCAGGCCGAAGTCGGCGATACGGAGACGGCCATCATCGCCGAACAGCAGGTTGGCGGGCTTCACGTCGCGGTGCACCAACCCCTTGCTGTGGGCGTGATCGAGGCCACGACACGCATCGAGGGCCAGCACTAGGACCTGTGAGGGGCTGAGCGTGCGTCCCGAGGCCAGGATACCCCGCAGGCTCCCTCCGCCCAGGTACTCGGTAACCAGATACGCCTGGCCGTCAACACCCCAGTCATAGACATCGACCACGTGTGGGCTGTTCAACGAGGCGACAGCCTGCGCCTCGGCACGGAACTGCCTGACAAACGCGGGGTCACGCGAGGCGACCGTGTGCAGGACCTTCACGGCAACCCGTCGACCCAGGCTGATGTCCTCGGCCAGGTAGACGGTGCCCGAACCGCCCGTACCGATGGCCTCACTCAGGCGGTACCGGCCATCGACAAGCTGCCCGATGGGCGACAACGACGCTGGACCGCCCGAACCACCTTCTCCACCGGTGTCACCACCGGACAACTGGCCATCCATCACGGAGCGAGGCTACTGCGAAGCACCCGCCCAGCGGAGCAGCCCCACGGGCCGATGGGTCCGACCCGCCTGTCGGGCCTCAGGGGCCGACCTCCCGGTAGCCTGCCGCCGTGAGCCGCCGCAGCGCCATCGTGATCATCACGCTCCTGACACTCGGCATCGGCCTCCTCGTCACGGCCGCACTGATCAAGGACGGCAGCGGCGGAGACATCACCGTCGACTCAAACCCGGCCATCATCGAACTGGTCCCACCCAGAGGAGACCAGGTAATCCACCAGGCCTCCGTCGGCGTGATCCTGGCACCGGGCTGGTCGGGTGAGATCGTGCAGATCGGCGACACGGTCATCCCCCTCGACCAGCAACAGATACAGAACGCCCTCAACTCGGTGCTGTTCCGCCCCGGTGAGGGCCTGACGCTCGAGGCCCTCCCGCCACAGGACGTCTGCGCGACAGCGCGCTACTGGCCTGTCCAGACCCCCGACAGGACCTCCACCATCAACTGGTGCTTCAGGGTCGACGGCTGACGCCCTACTGACCGGGAAGGCTGCCGGTCTCAAGCAGTCGGGCAAAGGCAGCCTCATCGAGCACGGGCACCCCGAGCTGTTCAGCCTTCGCCAACTTGGATCCAGATCCCTCACCGGCTACCAGCGCTGTCGTCTTCGCAGAGACGCTCCCGGGTGACCTGCCACCGCGTGAGGTAATGGCATCTCTGGCCTCATCACGCCCCATTCCCTCGAGCGTGCCCGTGACCACGACGGCCATGCCCTCGAGCACCTGGGGCACGCCTGTCGCATCCGGAACGGGCGCCTCCGGGTCGACCCCGGCAACTCGTAGGCGATCAAGAAGGCCTGCGTTGGGCCTGTCGTGCATCCAGCCGTGCACGCTGGCGGCGATCACGGGGCCCAGACCCTCAACGGCCTCGATCTCTTCGACACCGGCTGCCTCCAGGTCCCCAAGGCTTCCGAATGCCCGTGCCAACTGGTCGGCAACCGTCGTACCGACGTGGGGAATCCGCAGGCCGAACAGGAGCCGACCGAGCGGCCGCTGCCTCGACCGGTCAATGGCATCGCGGAGGTTCTGAACCGACGTCTCCCCGAACCCCTCGAACCCGGCTATCCGATCGAAGTCAAGGGAGTAGACACCGGCCACATCAGCCATCAGGCCCTCGGTCACGAACAGGTCGACCCGGGCCTCGCCGAAGCCGTCAATGTCCATCGCCCCGCGGGAGACAAAGTGCTCGATACGGCCACGAACCTGACGGGGACACGAGCGGTCCACGCAGAACGTGGCCGCCTCGCCCTCAGGGCGGACCAGCCTGGATCCACACACCGGGCAAAGGGTCGGGAACTCCCACGGAACCGACCCCGCCCGGCGCTCAGAGAGAACAGGTCCCAGCACCTCGGGAATCACATCGCCGGCCTTGCGGACGATGACCATGTCACCGGGTCGGACATCCTTCATACCCACCTGGTCGGCGTTGTGAAGGGTCGCTGCCGCAACCGTGGACCCACCCACGAACACGGGCTCCAGACGTGCGAACGGCGTCGCCTGCCCACCGGGACCGATGGACACCTCGATATCGAGCAAACGGGTGGTGCACTCCTCGGGTGGAAGCTTGTAGGCGATCGCCCACCGGGGAGCCCGGGCCGTACTGCCCAACTCGTCCTGGATGGCGAGGTCATCGACCTTGACCACGACCCCGTCGATCTCGTAGTCAAGGTCGTGCCGGGAGGCCTCGACGGCCACCACATGGTCGACCACGTCGTCAAAGTTGGTCAGCCTCACGGCCCGGTCGTTCACCGGCAGGCCGAGGTCGCCGAGCCACCGGAGCGTCTCGTGGTGACCGGTCGGCTCCGCTCGACCACCGTCACCTGCAACCTCACCTACCTGATAGACCCAGAACGAGAGGTCGCGGGTGGCCGTTACCGCAGGATCCTTCTGCCGCAGGGAACCCGCCGCAGTGTTGCGCGGGTTCACGAACGTCTTTTCGTCGGCCGCCTCACGGGCGCGGTTCAACTCTCTGAAAGCAGGCTTTGACATGTAGACCTCGCCACGCACCTCCAGGACCGGCGGAGCACCGGAACCCAGTTCGTCGGGCACGTCGGCAATGGTCGCCACGTTGGCCGTCACGTCCTCACCGACACGGCCGTCTCCACGTGTGGCCGCCTGCACCATGCGACCGTCCTCGTACCGCAGTGAAACAGCCAGGCCATCGAACTTGAGCTCACACACCCACGCAGGTGGGACCTCGCCGAGGCGCCTTGCAACCCTCTCGGACCAGGCCCGCAACTCATCCAGGTCGAAGGCGTTGTCAAGCGACCTCAGGGGGAGGGCGTGCACGACCTCGGTGAAGGCGTTCAGCGCCCGCCCGCCGACACTGGAGGTTGGCGAACCGTCCACGGCCAGGTCGGGGTCGGCTGCCTCGAGGTCGCGCAACTCGACAACCAGCGCATCGAAGTCAACATCGGGAATCTCAGGGGAATCCAGGGTGTGGTACAGCTCGTTGTGGCGGCGGATCAGC
>Ga0066846_10001042_pt1 | contig 13414 bp, 6 predicted proteins | sample ETNtaG_33_FD_65489 | JGI IMG/M metagenome (GOLD analysis project Ga0066846, IMG submission 65489) | Marine microbial and viral communities from oxygen minimum zone, Eastern Pacific Ocean - ETNP201310SV76 | ecosystem: Environmental > Aquatic > Marine > Oceanic | place: Pacific Ocean: Eastern... | reverse complement strand
TTCACCAGAAATCTCTGACAATAATACTAAGTGAGATTCACCAGTTAAATCAACATCATTTGTTCTTGTTCTAGATTTATAATCTTCAACAAAATGATTCGAATGATTTGATGACATAACACCTGTTGGATAACCAAAGTCTAATCCATCAGCACCGTTTAAGAAGACTTCAAATGCCTCTCCAGGGCACATATTACCAAGGGTCTCAACATTAAATGATGGAACATAATAACCATTATTTCCTTTTACCAATAAAATATTTTCTTCATATCCAAAAAATGCTTGAGATGGCATCATACATTCTTGAGGAAGATATGAAATTAAATTCAGAACAAAAGGATTTAACATTATCATATAATTATCTACATCTACTGGTACTCCTTCAACACTCATAATATGGCTATTAGATCCATTAATAAATAATCTATAACCATATTCTACATTCATATCACCTATTTGATCAATATTATAACTTGGAACATAAAAATTAGAATTACCATCAGATGCTAAAAGGATATCCATATCTTCCATCATATCACCAAATGATGGATTATTTGGAATTACATTTAATGATACATTATTAAAAACAAATGGATCAAGATTAATTTCTTGAACAATATTAGTTGGACCTAATGTAATAACAATGTTTGATTCTTCAGTATATATTGGAAGTTCAAAACCTAAACTATCACCAATATAATAATCAGAAATATTCAACTGAACATCTGTTTCTTCATCAACTTCAATTGACTCATATGTCATTATTAAAATAGAACCATCTCCTTCTGATATCAACCCTCCTGTAATGTTAAATGCAACAATAATTACAGAACCATCAACTTGTTCATTAAATTCAACTGTAAATCCCTCTGTTCTATTAGTAGTCTGAATTGATGTTAATGTTAAATAATTAGGACTATCTGTTAATGTAAACTGAAATCCAGCAACTGAAGTTTGATTTGTTAAATTTAAATCTAAACTAACACTACCACCTGATTGGACAACTCCACTCTCTACACCCATTACAGAAAAACTTCCAGGATCAATTACTGAACCACATTCAACATTTGTAGGATTAGATTCTCCTTCTTCATAAAGAGCCTTAACTTTATAACAATATTCCTCATCAAATACGATATCAGAATCAGTATAAAAGTTTTGATTAGTTGGTACCCAATCAATAAATATATCATTTTTATATATATTAAACCCTTCAATTCTGCTATTCTCATTTGTATTTTCTAAAGGTTTATTTGGATCTATATAATTAGATGATAACACAGGGTGTGTTTCATCATCAGAAGCAACTCCTGTCAAACTAAATTCACAAGTTCCAAATGAACCATCTCCATAATAATCATACTCTAAAGAACAGCTTGCAACAAGCACCTCTCCATCATATAAATTCCATGAATTACCATTCCAACCATCACCATATGAATCATACATATTTAATAAATAATCACCTGAATCAAGATTAAATGAATATGACCCAACCACACCGTCTTGTATCATACTACCAGAATAAAACAATTCCCAAGAAACTTCACTCTCCCAAGAACCACCTCCGCATTCAACATTATAATTGCCATCTCCACCACCAGTTCCACCACCTTCACAATTAGGATTTGGTAAATCCCAATCTAAATTAATAACAGTACTTCCATCTTGAATATCTAATATTAAATTTTCTGGAGGACACATTGGACCTGCATCTGGAGAAGCACAAATAACTGAGGTAGGTTGAGAATCTCCTTCATCATATGAAGCAATAATATAATAACAATATTGCGTCCCATTTTCTAGATCTAAATCAATATAAGTAAATACATCTGGACCGACAGAATCAATCAATGCATTATCTCTATAAATATCAAAACCAAGTAATGCTCTGCTAGGTTGATTTATAAATTCACTATTAGCATACATCCAATCTTCAAGAGTTAACTCATCACCACTCTTAGATACTTCATAATTCAAATTACTAATAACATCACTAGGCTCTGCAGATTCTAAGAATGATTGGCTTACATTAATCTCATATTCACCTTCTCCTCCACCATAACCATCAACAACAATATAATATTGTCCTGGTTCAAGCGATACTCCCTGTAAAGTTGATTGTAATGAACTAAACTCACATGTGAAATCATCTATATAATATCCTGTAGTAGTTTCATTGCATTCTTGATCAGCTGTAAATATTTCTAATTTTGTATCATACGTAGTATTTGCACTACATAAAGTAACATCAATTACAATTGGGCTACTAACAACAAGTAAATAAGAATAATCAGCTCCTTCACTACCTTGAACTAGCCAATCATTCCCCATACCTACATTACTACCAATAGTACTAAAAGGTAATGAGGGAATTACTTCATCAGCACAGGTACTAACACCTGGCTCCGTCCAATCCAATTGAATAAAGCCATTTCCACCTGCTGCAGAAGCACTTAATGGTGGTGCAAGCACCCACATAGAACAACTTTCATTTGTAAATTGAGATTCTCCTGATGCATAATTAGCAGATACAACATAGCAATATTCAACATCATGCTCAGTATTCAAATCTTGAAAAACTACATTTGTAGTAGCATCATATAAAACTCCATCTCTATAAACATTATAATCAATTACAGAATTATCTCCTCCAAGCCATTCTAAATTAATATGATCTGTTTCTGCATAAGCATATAAACTAGAGGGAGCTTGACCTGGAATAGGAATTGCACAAACTGGATCATCTAAAATTTCAGATTCACCAACTTCATATACACTTGTAATTGTATAACAATATTCTGATAAATTTTCTACATCATAATCATAATATTCATAGATTCCAGCTTCAACGCTAACGAGGAAATCTCCATCTCTATATATATTAAATGCAATGAGATCTCTTTGACTTTGAGATGAATTATCAATATTAGAGATAAAAGGTAACAAATATTCTAACTGTTCTTCAGTTCTATAATTAAATTCATCACTAGAAGCAACTCCATATTCAGGACAATCACCTCCATCCCAATCATATTCATCACAATTAAGATAAACACCCCAACTACCATCATCACATAGTCCATCTCCTAACCAAGAGTCTACCGTTGTTTGAGGAACACATTGACCAATACAATCAACATAACCAGGTGTTTCATAATAAAAATAATCATAAGAAATACACTCATCTCCAATACCGGGTTCTCCTCCAGCTGGAGGATCTATCCATGTTACATGGACAACACCATCTTCACCTACTACAAATACATCTTCAGGAGATAAAATTTCCCACATTCCGCATTCATCATCCGATGGAGCAGATTCACCTAAATCATAGACAGCCGTAACTTGATAACAATATTCTACATTATGAACTGCAGAGGTATCATTATACTGATTATCTAAACCACCAGTATTTATCAACAAATCTCCATCTCTATAAATATTGTAACTTAAAACATCTGTAGATTGCGAAGAAGTCCAAGTTAATTCAATTTGACCATTTGTTCCTACTGCATCAAAATCAGTGGCTGGCATTAATATCCATTCAGAACAAGAAATATTAGAATCAACAGATTCTCCTTCATCGTATACCGTTCTTAAAGTATAACAATACTCAATATCGTGCTCAGTTGTATCATCAATATATGTAAATGTATTTAAATCTGTTTCAACTAAAAGATCTCCATCTCTATATATTCTAAAAGCTAGCATATCTCTAAAAACATATAAATTATTTTGGATATAATCTTGAGTATTATCAATAGATTCTACTACACCATTGATACTTTCGTCATAATTTTTATTTGGATTTAAATTATTAATAGGAACAACTATTTCTGCAGAAGCTACCCCTGTTAAATTAAACTCACATACTCCTTCTGTACCAGTATCTAATGTACAAGAAGCTGCAATATTATTATTACCATCAACTAAATTCCAAATATTACCATTCCATCCATCTCCCCAAGAATCATACATATTTAAAGTATAAGAACCTAAAAACAAAGGGACATCTAACTGAGAAAAAGGTGCGCCTCCAGTTAATAAAACTTCTCCGTTTGATACTAATTCCCAACTTACCTCTGATTGCCATGAACCACCATCACAATCTACGGTATAATTAATAAAAGATCCAGGTTCATTCCACTCTATCAATATATGTTGCTCATCATTATTTGCTTGAGTATTTAATCCTACAGGAGGATCAAGATAAAAAAGTTCACAAGCTGTATTAGATGAAAAAGTTTCTCCTGATGGATAGTTTGCTTTTATCTCATAACAATAACTAACACCCGCAATAATTTCTGTTTCATCAATATAAGAAGTTAAAAATGTACTCCCTATATTTACTCCATCTTTATAAATTTGATAATCAATTAAATTATCACCAAATAGAGGATCAATAATAGCTGTATCCCAAGCAAGAGACATTGTTCCACCTAAATCTTCAACAACAAGATTTGTCGCTGGTGGTCCTGGATAAGGAGTTACACAAATTGAATCAGATAATTCAGAAACACCTTCATCATACGTTGAACCTAAAGTATAGCAATACTCTATCATATTAGATAATGGTTCATCAGTATAAGAGAAAGTATTTGAATCAAGATTTGCAATCAATTCATCATCTCTATATAAATCAAATGTTTGTAAATCTCTAGTTTCATAAACAGGATGAGACTCATTTGATAAATCAAAATTTTCCAACCCATTATAAGCAGAAACCGATATATCTGATCTATTGCCATCAAATGATGAAGGTACATGATTTGATGATGATAAAGTTTCAATATTACCATAAGCAAATATTTGAGATGCTACCATATAGTCACCACCATAACCTAAATAATCTCCAGTATTCCAAATACCGTAGTAATACGTATACATATTATCTGGATAGTCTACAGATGCATCTACTCCAAAACCCTCATAATCTGTCCAACCATCATTATGAGTTGCTATAACATAGAAAGAACCTGAAAGACCAGTTAATCCAGGATAAACTGTTGCCCATCCATCCTCTGCTATAGCTTCTTCATCATGCAATAAATTTCCAGGGGTACCATTATTATCATCAAAAACTAAAACCCTGACAGGTCCATGAGATCCATCTGGCCATGGCCAATACGCATCTCCCTCACTTAATATTTTTATTGATGCAGCGATAACATCAAAATCTACTCCAACATCAAATTTCATTCCATGAGCTAACCCAGTTTCATAACTACCTGAAAAATAAAATGCATTTGCAAGTATTCCATCATCATACTGCAAAGAATATTCTTCTCCACCAACTGGTTCTTCCCAAGATAAATTGACAAATTGATCTCCAGGAATTGCTTCAATTTGAGAAGGAGGATAAACATTCCAAGTTGAACAAGATGTGTTTGAAGCTGGAGATTCTCCGATTCCATCATAATAAGCTTTAACATAATAACAATACTCTTGTCCAATTTCAGTATTATAATCTTCATATATCTGATCTAGAATATTTTCAACTAACAATTCATCATTTCTATAAATATTATAAGATGTTTGATCATTTTCAGGAGTAGAATTCCATTCTAAAGTTATAAAACTACCAGTTCCCTGAACAGATAAACTCGATGGAGAATTTAGCTGAGGTGATACGCATGCAGTATTTGAAAAACCTGAAGAACCTTCATCATAATCTGCTACTATATTGTAACAAAAATCTTCTAAATACCATAATCCATCTGTAGTATCTATATATTCTGTTTCCTCAACATAGTCAATTAAATCATTATTTCTATATATTTCATAACCTAATAAATCTCTTGAATCAACTAAATATGTTCCCTCTGCCATCTGTTTTGAATGGGTAGCTTGACTACCATTATTAAGACTTAATGAGCCACATTCTTCAACACATTCATCACTTTGATCACCATTAGTTGCGCCTGCACAATCACAGCCATCACAAATCCAATAAGAACAAGAAAAATTAACTCCATATTGTGCATTAACACCATCACAAAATCCATCCCCAATCCAAGAATCTGCTAAAGTAGCTGTAAAACATATTCCAGAACAATCAATAAATCCAGCTTCACCATATGCTGTAATACACTCATCTCCAATACCTATGGCACTTGGAGGAGTCTCCCAATCTAAAAATACTTCTAAACCATCCTCAACAGCTGTTAAATTTTGTGGTTCCTCTAAATATATTTCTAAAGTTGTTGCACAAACAGTATTTGATAAATCAGATTCTCCTGTTATACCATATACAGAAACATTATAACAATATTCTGTTGATTGAGCTAACCCTTGGTCAACATAGTTAGTAGATGTTGAAATCCCAATAAAATCACCATCTCTATATATTCTATAACCAGTAACTTCAACAGAATTATCATTAATATCTTCCCATGAAAGATTAATTTCACCAAAAGAACCAATAGCTGATAAATTTTCAACAGGTAAAATCGGAGGTGGATCATCACCTGATACCTCTATATTTCCATTTATAACTTCATATTCAATTGCTCCACCAAACAAATCTGATAATACAGAACTATCCTGATTTAATGATAATTCAATATTTGATGTATAAATTCCTGTAGATTGATAGCTTAACTCTAAAATACTACCAGAACCAGATGAAAGACCAATGCCTGTTAAATCAAATGCAACAATGATAACAGATCCATCAGCTTGTTCATTAAAACTAACATTAAACGCTGATGTTCTATCAGTTGTTACTACATCAATAAAATAACCTTGATTAGGAAAATCAACAACCTGTAATTGAAATCCTCCAATTGAATTTTCATTGGTTAAATTGACTTCTATATTTGCAATATCACCTGAATTAATTTGAGTATCTGTAAAAGTTATTTGAGCACCAAATAAGCATGTATTAAAAATAAACAATAAAAATAATAATTTTTTTCTGTCTCTAAGCATATATATATTCCTTCAATTCTAGTTTATAATCCCAATCCAATTTAACATCTAAATATTAACTTGTCAAATAAGTTTAAAGTTTATTTAATTTTAATTAGATTTAGATACTAGCATCATGTTAAAAAAAATATTATTAATATTATTATTTTCAAATATTTACTCGCAATTTGGAGAGGTAAATGTTACCTATGAATACAATCAAAGATTGATTAAAGATAATAAAATATATATCCTCGAAGAATTTAATCAACTTATAAAAAATTATTTTGAAATTTCTACTTTTAGTTCTGAATATAATGACTTAAATATTCCCATCAAAGTTCATGTCATATATGAAAAAATTCATTTTAATGGAGAAAACGATTTTAATAAAATCTCTTGTCAATTATTCTTAACAAACCAAACAGATCAATATTATTTTTCTAAAAACATAGCTTTCCCGTACTATGATGGTAAAACAATCTATCATAACCCTACATTCTTCGATCCTTTAAGTTCATTTTTTGATTATTATGCCTATTTATTTATTGCGGGAGAATTAGATAGTTATGAATTATTTCTAGGAGGGCCTTATTATCAAAAATGTCTTAATATTTGCAATATAGCAATAGATTCAGGATACTCATCTTTATGGGGTATTTTACAAGATGATATAAAAGAAATAAAAGATAATGAAGAGCTTAGAATCGCACGATACAATTTCTACTACTGTTTAGATATGATAAATTCTGATGAAATTAATATTGATTCTTTGAAAAGTAAAATGACAATATTTATAGATAATATTAAATCAATATATGATAAATTTGGATATGATAAAAACACACTGAAATTCATTAATGCATTTCATATTGAAATTGCAGATTTATTACATTTATTAAATATGAAAAATGAATTAGAATTTTTAGTCAATTTTGATAATAAAAACAAGACTATATATGAAAGCTATCTAAAATGATTCAAACAAAACATATAATTATGAGCATTTTATTAATAATAAATTTATGCTTTGGTGATAAAACATCAACTGAAATTCAAGAAGATATTAATAGTAGAAGCAATGAATTAGAGATGCTTAAAAATGAAATCAATAGATATGAAGTATTAATAAATAAAAAATCAGAAGAAGAAGAATTAAATAATGAAGTTGTAACTCAAATAAATAAAAAAATAGAATTAACAGAGAAGCTTATAAAAAGACTTGCTGATGAAGAAAATTATATTTCAAAACAAATATATAAAACAAAAGAAAATATAGAAAAACAAGAACAAGAATTATTTGTTCTTAAGAACCAATTAAAAAATAGATTAAGATATTTATACAAATATGGGAAAAGTAATTTATTAAAACAAATAACTCAAACAAATGATTGGAACAAAGCAATATATAGAACAAAATATTTAGAAATCTTAAATGAATATGAAAATCAAATTAAAATAAGAATAAAAAATAATCTTAATAACTTAAGAATTGAAAAGAAACAGCTAGAAAAAGAGCAAAAGAGTAAAAAGAATCTTATAATTGAAAAGAATAAAAAATTTGACTCTTTAGAAAATGATAAAAAATTAAAATCTTCTTACTTATTAAAAATTAAAACTCAAAAAAATAAGCTTGAACAAGATTTAATTTCTAAAAAAGAAATGATAAAAAAAGTTGAAAAAATTATAAAAAAATTATACTCAGATAAAAAAGAAACTAAAAAAAGAGAACAAGAATTAGCTAGGATAAGAGCAAATAAAAATAAATCTACATCTGGTAATTTTGCAAAAATGAAGGGAAAACTTAATTGGCCTGTAAGTGGAAAAATTATCGGTAAATTTGGGATACATAAAAACCAAGAATTAAATATCTACACAGAAAATTTAGGGATTGATATTCAAACAGATACAAATGAGAAAGTATATTCAGTTCTTGATGGAGTCATTCTTACAATAACAAATATTCGTGATTATGGAGATATTATTATATTAGACCATGGAGCGGGATATTATACTGTTTATTCAAATCTAAAAAATATAATAGTTTATGAAGGCCAATATGTAGATACTTATACACATTTAGCTGAAGTAGCTCAGGGTACAAATTCTAATTATAGTAATAAAAATATTTTTAATTTTCAAATATGGTTAAATCAAGAAAAACTAGACCCAGAAAAATGGATTAAAAAATGATTTATAAAAATCTATTACTACATAATAATATATTTGAAAAACTTTTAAATATCTCTTCTAGTAAAAAAATTCAAAATTCATATATTTTTCATGGGCAAAAAGGGATTGGCAAAGAAGCTCATGCTATAGAGTTTTTTGCATCATTAAACTGTAATAATAAAAATATAGATTGCAATAATTGTTCTTCATGTAGTAAAACTAAAACATTGCAGCATGAATTATTAAATATAATTTTACCTTTACCTAAGAATAAATCTATAACAAAAAATGACTCTGCTTTAAAAACATTAGATAATAAACAATTAGATGAATTGACAAAAGAATTCCATAAAAAAGGTCAAAACCCTTATCATGAAATTAAACTTAAAAATGCAAATACAATATTAATTAATTCAATAAATGATATAAAAAAAAATATTAGCTTATCAATTCCAAAAAATAAATATAAGCTACATCTTATATTAGAAGCAGATAAATTATGTTATCCAAGGCAAGAAGCAGGCAATGCTTTATTAAAAATTTTAGAAGAACCACCTGAAAATAATTTTTTTATTTTAATTACATCTGATATATCAAAAATTCTAGATACAATTATATCAAGGAGTTCAATTATTAATTTTAATAATATAGAATTTAAAAAACATTATGATTTTCTGATTCAAAATAACATAAATGAAAATATTGCAAAAATAACTCCTAAAATCTCATTTGGTAATATTAACTATTCTTTAAAACTATCTAAGAACTTTAAAGAAACAACTAATATATTAGAAGAATTAATTGAATCATTAATTAATTCCAATTTACTTAAATGGGAAAAAGTTTTTAATAACATTAAAGAAAAGAATAGTATTATTGAAATAATCACCTTGCTTAATATTTTTTTAACAGATGCATATAAATACAGAAATAACGAACAGAATATTTACTTTAATAATTTAGAAAAATATTTATCTCTTTTATCTAAAAAGTATTGTCTGAATATTGAAAAAAATAACCAAATAATAAGTAAAACAATTAATAATATTAATTTAAATGGATATATACCTTTAATAACATCTGGTTTATATATAGATTTAAATAAACAATTAAATAATAATTTTTAATTTTATGTCAAAATTTTATATCACAACCCCCTTGTATTATGTAAATGATGAACCTCATATAGGAACTGCCTATACAACAATTCTTGCTGATGTTATATCTAGAATTAAAAAAAATCAAGGTAATGATGTTTTCTTCTTAACAGGGACAGATGAACATGGTCAAAAAGTACAAGAAGCTGCTGAAAAAAGAGGCGTTTCACCTAAAAATCATGTTGATGAATATGTAAAACGATTTAAAAGCACTTGGAAAAATCTAAATATTAATTATGATTATTTCATTAGAACGACTGATGAGCATCATACAAAACGTGTAACAGAAATTCTAACAAATCTCTACAAAAAAGGTGATATTTATTTTGATGAATATGAAGGGTTCTATTCTGTTTCTGAAGAAAGATTTATAACAGAAAAAGAAAAAGAAGAAGGGAATTTTAGACAAATTAAAAAAATAAAAGAAAAAAATTATTTCTTTAAAATGTCAAAATATAAATCAAAATTAATAAAACATATACAATCTAATGATTCTTTTATTTTACCAAAATCAAGACGAAATGAAATATTAGGATTCCTTAAAAACGATTTAAATGATTTATGTATTTCAAGACCTAAATCAAGACTATCTTGGGGTATTGAACTTCCTTTTGATAAGGATTATGTAACCTATGTTTGGTTTGATGCTCTTATAAATTATATAAGCGCTATAGGTTATAATAGTGATAATGAAAAATTTAATCATTATTGGCCTGCTGATTATCATTTAATGGCAAAAGATATTTTAACTACTCATTGTGTTTATTGGCCAACCATGCTTATGTCATGTAATATCAAACTACCTAAAACAATTTTTGCTCATGGGTGGTGGCTAATGAATGACACTAAAATGTCAAAATCATTAGGGAACGTAATTAAACCATTAGATTTAGCTGATAAATATGGATCAGATGCACTTCGGTATTATTTAATGAGAAATATGGTCTTAGGTCAAGATGCATCATTTACATTAGACTCATTTGAAAAACGATACAATGCTGATCTTGCAAATGATTTTGGAAATCTTGTTAATAGAATTTTTATTTTAATTTCTAAAAATTTTAATGATAAAATTCCAAATAAAGGTATATTTGATTCATTAGATAATAATTTTATAAATAATATTAAAAAACTAAGAGATAAAGCTAAGGAAGATTATACTAATTTAAAAATTCATGATGGAATTGAAAATAGCATTAGTATTATCAGGTTAATTAATAAGTTTTTAGAAGAAAAGGCTCCTTGGAAAACAATCAAAGAAAATAAAACTAAAGCAGGAACAACAATTTATTTATCTACAGAAGCACTTAGAATTGGAACAGTTTTGCTCTACCCTATCATACCGGAAAAATCAAATTTAATTCTAGAATCAATAAAATGTTCACCTAAAGATAATACTGATTTTGGGTATCTAAAAGAGGAACTAAATATCAATATTATTAAAAATATTTTCCCAAGAATACAAGAATAAATGGAATTAATAGATACACATTCACATATTTACTATGATAAATATACTGATATAGATAAAGTGGTAGATAGAGCAAAAGAAAATAATATATCAAAAATAATATGTGTAGGAGTAGATATAGATAGCTCTTTTAAATCACTAAACCTCGCAGAAAAATATGATATGATTTATGCAACAGCTGGTTATCATCCTCATGAATCAAAAGATGCAGATGCAAATTATTTGAAAGAACTAGAGACATTATTGTCACATAAGAAAGTTGTTGCACTTGGAGAAATTGGCCTTGATTTTTTTTATAAACATAGTGATAAAAAAACTCAAATATCTATTTTTGAAGAACAACTAAATCTAGCAAAATCTCTTAATATCCCCTGTATTATCCATAATAGAGAGTCTGATAAAGAGCTTCTGGAAAGTATAAATAAAACAAAAAACAAAAATGGAGTTATTCATTGTTTTGCAAGTGACCTTAAGCTTGCAAACGAACTTATTAAATTAAATTTCCATCTATCTTTTACTGGACTAATTACATTTGCAAATGAATTAAAAAATATAATCAAAAATATTCCACTTGATAAAATAATGATTGAAACAGACTCTCCATATTTAACTCCAATACCACACAGAGGTAAAAGGAATGAACCTTATATGGTGAAATATGTGGCATCCGAAATAGCTAAAATTAAAAATATTCCTTTTGAGGATGTTGCTAATGAAACAACAAAAACAGCAAAAGATTTTTTTGGTATCTAAAAATAACATACCTATTAAAAAAAGTTGGGGACAAAATTTTTTAATAGATGATAATACTATAAATAAAATCATTAATATTATTGAACCAAATAATAAAGATAATATTTTAGAAATAGGACCAGGACATGGAGCATTAACTAAAAAATTATTAGATTTAAGTAATAATCTTTATGCGATTGAAATTGATCCTATGCTATGTGAAAGTTTAAAAACTAACTATAGCAACCTTAATATAATTAACAAAGACATCCTTAAATGGAAAGATGATGATATTAAGTGCAATAAAATTGTTGGAAATATTCCCTATAATATATCAAGCCAGATAATTTTTAAATTTTTAAATAAAAAATGGGATACTATGGTTTTAATGGTTCAAAAAGAACTAGCTAATAGAATTATTAGCCATGAAGGTTCCAAGGAATATGGAAGAATTAGTGTTATGGTTCAGAATTTTTGTAAGGTAGAGTATGTATGTGATATATCTAAAAATGTTTTTCATCCTAAACCTAAAGTTGACTCTGGAATATTGAAATTTAATAGAATAAATACAAATGTTGACATCGATAATTTTTCACTTTTTATTAAAGAGGCATTTAAACAAAGAAGAAAAAAATTAAAGAATAATTTAAAAAATATATGCGATTATAAATTAATTAAAGAATATGGTGAAAAAAGGCCAGAAGAAATATCACCTAAAACATATTTAATTCTGTTTAATAAAATATACTTTTGAACTATTACTAATATTTATTAAGATAACAAGCTAATTATTAGGGATAAAACAACCTTTTTAAGGAAAATATATGGCAAAGAAGAAAAAAGATAAAGAAACTACTAAAGCTAAAGCAGTTACTAAAGCTAAAACAGCTACTAAAGCTAAAGCAGTTACTAAAGCTAAAGCAGTTACTAAAGCTAAAACAGCTACTAAAGCTAAAGCAGTTACTAAAGC
>Ga0066846_10001026_pt1 | contig 13538 bp, 16 predicted proteins | sample ETNtaG_33_FD_65489 | JGI IMG/M metagenome (GOLD analysis project Ga0066846, IMG submission 65489) | Marine microbial and viral communities from oxygen minimum zone, Eastern Pacific Ocean - ETNP201310SV76 | ecosystem: Environmental > Aquatic > Marine > Oceanic | place: Pacific Ocean: Eastern... | reverse complement strand
CCTAATAAAAAAGAACAGTCAAATAAAAAATTATATGACGAATATTTTTTATCAGGTACATATTTTCTACTCAAAAAAATACATATTAATGAAAAATAAAAACTAATTTGACAAAATTGTAATAGAGGTAGATCTCTTTGAATAGAAAAAATATAATTTGAATCTAAAAAAATACGATTTATAAAATCTAAAACTTCCTGTGATAAACAAAAAAATATTATCAAGTTAGAAATTCTATATCTTAATTTTTCATTTTTTAAATTATATCCTTTGAAAAATAAAAATACCCAAACTATCAGCATTATTACTGATAGTAAATTATGATAAAAATATTTGCTATTAATTGATAATTCTGTAAACATTTATATAATTATTAATTAATACTATATGATTGATAAACTAATTTTTCCACGAATCTTAAATTATTCATATTGTTAGAAAACAATCTTAATATCACATCTCCTTTATTTATTTTATCATTATTTTTTTTAAAAAATTCAGCACCTGCATTATTATCTTTATTACCAGTTACTACATTTATATAATTAATGGCTTCCCCAATTTTTTTAGTATTAATAAATTGTAGTTTCCCTGATTCTTTAGCTTTTATATCAATACTCTCAGTATAATTACAATGTATACTCTTTATATCACCACCATGCTCATAAACCATCTTTTCAAAAACTTCATAAGCTTTTCCATTATTAATTACATTTAACATTTTTTCTTTTGCATCATTAATTTTTGCTAACGAACATGCAACTTTTCCTAAATCAAAAACTACTTTCATTAAATCATCTGGTCCTTTACCCTTTAAACAATCAATAGATTCAATAATTTCACAGCTTAATCCTGAAAAATTACCAAGTGGTTGATTCATATTAGTGCCTAAATATTTTACATCAACATTAAATTTTAATCCAACTAAAGATAATAATTTCCCCAACTTCTGACCTTCTTCCTTAGTTTCTAAAAAAGCTCCATTGCCATATTTAATATCTAATACTAAGCCTTGAATTCCTTCAGATATTTTTTTACTCATTATACTTCCACAAATCAGGGGCAAAGATGCAATTGTATCAGTTTTATCACGCAATGAATAAATTTTTCTATCAGCAGGACAAATTTCATCTGTTTGACCAATAATTGAAATGCCAATATTTTCAACATTTTTTTTGAAATTATCAATATTTAATAAACCATTATAACCTGGAATAGACTCAAGCTTATCTAAAGTTCCTCCAGTATGCCCTAAATACCTACCAGCAACCATTGGAACATAGCATCCACATGCTGCTAAAATAGGACCAAGTACTAATGATACTTTATCTCCAATTCCACCAGTAGAATGTTTATCTATAATATAACCATCAAGATTATTAAAAGTAATTTTCTTACCTGAATCAATAATTGAATCTGTATAATATATAGTTTCATCAATTGTCATCCCTTTATCAAAAATTCCTTTTAACCATAAAGCCATTTCTTTATTAGTTATTTTATTTTTTAAATATGAACTTACAATGAAATTAATTTCAGTAGAATCATGAGTTTTATTATTAATTTTATTATTAATTAATTTCTGAATATCTAACATTAAAAATTAACCAAAAGGATATGGTAATAAATCTGATATAATATGAGTCTCATATTCATCTTCTTTTCCATTTGAAACATAAATTGGAATTTCACCTAAATATTCATGAATTATTTGTCTACAAGGACCACATGGTTTGGCAGATAACGGTGACACAATAGCTATTGCCTTGAATTTTGTTATTCCTCTAGATAGTGCCGCATAAATAGCTACTCTCTCAGCACACATTGTACTAGGATAAGCTGCGGACTCGATATTGCAACCCAAAATTATTTCATTATCTATCGTATATAGTGCACAGCCAACAGAGAAATTACTATATTTTGATTGAGCATTTTTTTGAGCTTTAACTGCTTGTTGAATTAAGTCTAAAGGATCCATTTTTTTATAAGTTATAAGTCTAATTTAATACAATATCTTAATAAAAGAATTATTTATTAACAATATAAATAGCTATTAAACTAATTAATCCTCCAATTATTGTATTTAAAAGAAATATTTCATCTAAAAAAAAATATGCTGTCCCCATCGCTATAAAAGGAACAGAAAAAATAAAAACGCTTGCTTTAATAGGACCAATTATAGATGTTGAATACATATAAATTGATGTTCCAAATGACATAGCACCAATAGAAACTAAAAAGAAGTTTAAATAAAATCGAAAATCTAATGCAGAAAAATTAATAGAATTAAAATTAGTAAAAAATATTGAAAGTATCATTGTAAAAAAATAACATAATCCTATAAAAACATATGAATTCATTTTCTTTTGTGCTAAATCAATAAAGACCGTCATAACTCCCCATGTAAGTGCACAAATTAAAAAATATATATTTTTAATATCAAATATTGATTGAATACCATATTTAAAAACATCCATAATAATTAATCCACCTAAGATTCCGATAGATATTCCTAAAATTTCTTTTAATATAATTTTTTTTCTAATTAATGATATAATCAATAATGTAAATAAGGGATTTAATGTTGTAACTAATATTGCTCCTCTACCAGCATCACCAAAATGTGTCCCTTTAAAAAAAGCAATATTATATATAAAAAATAATACACTTGGTATTATTATATATTTTAATGATTTAAGGTTAGGAAATTGCTTATTATTAAATATTAAAAAAGGTAATAAAGATATAAAGCCTAATAAAAATCTAAAAAAAATTAAATTATAAAATGATAGATATTCACCTACTATTTTTGCATTAGTCCAAGCAATTGCCCATGAAATCATTGCCAATGATAATAATATATATATATTATTAAATGAAAATAAATTAACTGATTTCATTTAGTACATCGATAGCATGAGATTTAGTTTTAACTTTATCAAATACTTTTTCAATAAGACCTTTTTCATCAATTAAATAGGAAATCCTATGGATACCCTCATACTCTCTGCCCATAAATTTTTTTAATCCCCAAGCTTTATATGATTTAAGCATTTGCTTCGATTCATCACAAAGCATCAAGTAGGGGAAACTATATTTTTCAACAAATTTTGCTTGTTTTGATACTGAATCTGCTGATACTCCAATAATTTTTATATCTTTCTCTTCAAATTGCTTGAATTCATCACGGAATCCACACCCTTGAATTTTTCATCCAGGGGTATTTGCTTTTGGGAAAAACCAAATAATATATTTTTTCCCTTCTAAATTTTTTGAATTAATTAATGTGTTATTATAATTCAATAATTCAAAAGTAGGAGCTTTATCTCCAATGTTTAAATACATATAATTCCTTTTTATTTATTTTTATATTAATATTATAAATTAAATATTAAATACAACAAAAACATGGTTAAAATATATACATCTAATTGGTGTGGTTATTGTAATGCAGCAAAAAATTTACTAAATAAATTAGATATTAAATTTGAAGAAATAAATATTGAAGAAATAAATATGTCTAGACAAGATTTATTAGATTTAACTGGAGAATATACAGTCCCCCAAATATCGATTAACAATTCTTTTATTGGGGGTTATCAAGAATTACAAATTTTATATCAAAATAATAAATTAGAAAAAATAATTAATGGTAAGTAATAATATAAATAAATACTGTGAACAACACTCTGAAAAAGAAAGTAGTCTTCAGAAAAAAATAAGAGATTTTACTTATAAAAATGAAACATACCCACAAATGATTAGCGGAATATTAGTTGGTAACTTTCTATATCATTTAGTAAAAATGAATAAGTCAAAAAAAATACTCGAGATTGGTATGTTTACAGGATATAGTGCCGCTTCAATGGTCAAGGCTCTTCCTGAAAATGGAACTATAGACACATGTGAGTATATGGAAGAACATATTAAAACTTCAAAAAAAATGTTTAAAAATTCTAAATATAATAAAATGATTACTATGCACCAAGGACCAGCATTAGAGACTCTAAAAAAATTTAAAAAGAAATTTGATTTTATCTTTATTGATGCTGATAAAGTCAATTATTTAAACTATTATTTAGAATGTATACGACTAATTAAATCTGGAGGCATTATTGTTTTAGATAATATGCTATGGAGTGGTGAAGTACTTGATCCAAAAGATAAACAGTCAAAAATATTAAGAAAAACAGGAGATTATATTAAAAAAGATAAAAGAGTATTAAATTTCTTAGCTCCTATTAGAGATGGATTAATGATTTGTATTAAAAAATGAATACTTTAAAAAATAAAAATATATTATTATGCATTACTGGTTCTATTGCTGCTTATAAGGCCTGCGAATTATTAAGACTACTTAAAAAAGAAGGTGCAAATGTGCAAGTTATGATGAGTCAATCTGCAGAAAAATTTATTGGCGTTACTACTCTTGCTGCATTATCAAACAATGAAGTTTTAACTAATTTATTTCCAGATAAACCAAAAGGAGGAATGGACCATGTAAATCTTTCATTTAAACTTGATGCAATCATAGTTGCTCCTGCAACAGCAAATATTTTATGTAAAGCTGCTAATGGAGTAGCAGATGAAATAGTTTCTACAACACTATCAATATGTGATGTTCCCATCTTATTTGCTCCAGCTATGAATTTTAGGATGTGGAATAATGAAGGTACAATAAATGCAGTTGAAATTCTTAAAAAAAGAAAAAATGTTATTGTTCCCCCTGAAGAAGGACAGCTTGCAAGTTTACATAAAGGAAAAGGAAGATTAGCAGATTTTACTCATATAATGAATAATATTAGAAAATTATTTAAACAGGATTTAATATTAGAAAATAAAAAAATATTAGTTACAGCTGGTCCTACTCAAGAGCCTATTGATCCAGTACGATTTATTACAAACCACTCTAGCGGAAAAATGGGCTATGCTATTACAAAAGCAGCAAAAGAATATGGGGGTAAAGTTACTTTAATATCAGGGCCTGTATCTATTGCGGATATTCCAGGAATAAATAAAATTCAAATAAATACAGCAGAAGAAATGAATAATAAAATAATAAATGAATTATCCTCAAAAAATTTTGATTTTATATTTATGGCTGCAGCTGTTTCAGATTATAAACCAATAAAATATTCTAATCAAAAAATTAAAAGCAAAGAAAATATTCAAAATTTAAAGTTAGAGAAATCAATTGACATCATGGCAAATACTATTTCTAAACATAGGGGAATAAAAATTGCATTTTCTTTAGAAACAGAAGATGGAGAAAAAAATGCAATAAATAAGATGGAAACAAAGGGTGCAGATTACATAGTTTTAAATTATGCAAATGAGCCCGGTGCTGGATTTAATGAAGATACCAATCATGTATATTTGTTTTCTAAAAATGGATTAAATAGAGAATTTAAAAAAAATACTAAACTACGTATAGCAAAAAAATTAATAGAATATATCGTTAATAATGAAAATTAAAAATACACAAAAAGTTGAATGTGCAGGTGGTATTATTATTAATCAATTTAATAAAATTGCTATAGTAAATCAAAACCATGACTCCTGGTCATTGCCAAAAGGACATATTGATAAAGGAGAAACTACTATTAATGCTGCTATAAGAGAAATTTATGAAGAAACTGGAATAATTAATCCAACTTTAATAAAAAAAATAGGGGTCTATGAAAGATATAGAATTGGTTTAGATGGAAATGATGATTTCTCAGAACTAAAGACTATACACATATTTTTATTCGAATCAAATCAAAAAATATTAAGCCCTATAGATAAAAATAATCCAGAAGCAAGATGGATTGATATTAAAGAAGTTGGAAATTATTTAACACACAAAGAAGATATAAATTTTTTTAAAAAAAATATCAAATTATTCATTAAATAATATTTTTATAAGTACTGGCCTATGATCAGAAACGTATGTATCATATGCACTTAATCCTCCAATTAAAGACCAATCTACTAAAACAGTTTGAGTATCAACAACATAATTAAACAATTCATCAGTAATTAAAATATGATCCAAATGGCTTGGCCACGATGGAAAAGACCAAAATTCATTTGATGAAATTGCAATAGATAAATCAGTGAAATAAAAATTATTCATATCTGATAAAAACGGTGAGAATACATTATTTTCACCATCAGTAAGCATATCATTAAAATCACCTAAAATAATCACTTTTGAATTATTATAATTTGAGTTTATATATTCATGTAGGATTAAAGAAGCTTGCAATCTTCTTTCTTCATAACCATCACAGCATTTAAAATGTATATTAATTAAAACTAAATCTTCATTATTATATGATATTTCTAAAACATATGGCTCCCTATAAGCAAAATAATATGAATCATCATTTAATATAGTATAAGGATTTGTGCTAACTTCTATATTTGATGTATTAATAATATAAGATAATTCTCCCCAATCTGAATTTATTCCTCCTGATCTAAAACCAACCCAGTGTTCATCTAAGGAATCTAATAAATTATTAAAATAAGATGTACTCTCAATCTCTTGGAGTCCAATAATATCAATATATAATGAATCAATTATTTGTTTAACATATAAGCTAGTAAGATTATTTTTGGGAAAATGTTCAATATTCCATGTTACTATATCTAATGTATTATCTTGACCAACTATATTTAAAGAAGAATTGAATATTGAATCACCAGGATTTAATATGTATTCCTCTTGTTCAGAACAAGATAAAAACAATAAACAAAATAATTGAAATATAAGTTTTATATTTGACATAATAGATATCTCTAAATTTATTAATAAATGAATAAAAAAGTCATACTAATTACAGGTTCTAATGGTGAAATTGGAAAATCTCTAATTAATAAGCTTTCAAAAAATAATAATATTATTGCATTAGATTTATGCCATAATTCTAAATCTAGTATAAAAAAAATTGAAGGAAGCATACTAGACGATTCAATTTTAAATAATATTAATAATAAATATAGATTATCAGAAATATACCATTTAGCCGCTGTATTAAGTACAAAAGCTCAGAAAAACCCTACTCTATCAAATGAAATTAATTATCATGGAACAATTAAGTTATTAGAGCTTGCCAGATTGCAAACAAAAAAATATAATCAACCAATTAAATTTTTTTTCCCAAGCTCTATCGCTGTTTATAATATGCTAAATAGTGATTTGAATAATAATATCAATGAAAAAGATAAAATCAATAATCCAATCACTCACTATGGTAAAGCAAAATTAAACTGTGAAAAAATTGGTGTTAAAAAATATCTAAATGAAGGGATTGATTTTAGATGCATTAGATTCCCTGGAATTATTTCTGCTATTTCAAAACCTACAGGTGGTACAAGTGATTATGCTCCAGAAATGATTCATGCAGCATTTTTAAATGAAAAATACAACTGTTTTGTAAATAATAAAACAATTCTCCCATTTATCGCTATGCCTGATGCAATTACCGCAATCATTAAATTAATGAATAGTTCAAAAGAAAATATAAAATCTAGAGTATATAATGTAACATCATTTAGCCCAAGCGTAAATGATTTGGAATTTAAAATAAAAGAATTTTTTCCAAATTTTAAATTAAGTTATGACATAGATAATAATAGACAAAAAATTGTAGATAGTTGGCCAAATTTTATTAATGACTCTCTTGCAAAAAAAGAATGGAATTGGTCATGTGATTTCAATTTTGATAATTTTTTTATTAATTATATTAATCCAAATTTAAAAGAGTACTATAAAACATGAGTAATTTAAATAAAATATTAAAAAAAGAACTCGATACCATTAGAAAAAATGGACTGTATAAATCTGAAAGACTGATTTTTTCACCACAAAATTCAAAAATAATTATTAAAGGAAATAATGAAGTATTAAATTTTTGTGCTAATAATTATCTTGGACTTTCTAATCATCCTGAAATTTTAAATTCGGCTATCAGTGGTATTAAAAAATATGGATTTGGACTAAGCTCTGTAAGATTTATTTGCGGAACTCAAACAATTCATGATGAATTAGAAAAACAAATTTCAAATTTTCTAAACAAAGAAAATACAATCTTATATACATCATGCTTTGATGCAAATGGGGGTTTATTTGAAACATTGTTTAATGAAAATGATGCTATTATTTCTGATCAATTAAATCATGCATCCATTATTGATGGAATTAGGTTATGTAAAGCAAAACGTTTTAGGTATGCTAATTCAAATATGAAAGAATTAGAATCTATTTTAAAAAGAACAAAGAAATTTAATCAACGTATAATTACTACTGATGGAGTTTTTTCGATGGATGGGTTTATAGCTAAATTAGACCAAATAACTTCACTCGCAAAAAAATATAATGCAATTGTTCATGTGGATGATTCCCATGCAACTGGCTTTATTGGTCCTAATGGAAAAGGCTCAGCTGATTATCATAATGTCCTAGATAAAATTGATATTATTACATCAACTCTTGGAAAAGCATTGGGAGGTGCATCAGGTGGATTCACATCTGCCTCTAATGAAATAATTAATACTCTTCGTCAACGTTCAAGACCATATTTATTTAGTAATTCATTAGCTCCTAACATAGTGTGCGCATCATTAAAAGCACTTGAAATTATTCAAAAAGATATAAATCTTCAAAATAAATTGAAAAAAAATACAAAATTTTTTAGAAATGAAATAAAGAAAATAGGTTTTGAAATTAAAGAAGGTGAACATCCTATTGTACCTATAATGATTCGTAATGCGAAGATAGCACAAAAATTTGCATCAGATATTCTTAAATCCGGGATATATGTTATAGCTTTTTCATACCCTGTTGTTCCTGAAAATGAGGCTAGGATTAGAATTCAAATAAGTGCTTCACACACAACTGATAATCTTAATTTTGCTCTTAAAGCATTTAAAAAATATGGGGAAAAATATAATCTAGTTTAAATATTTAGAGTAATTCCATATACATAGCCTGCGGGGCCTAAGTTTAAGAATCCAATATCAATAGCAGTATTTGTATTAGTATAAAGAGTAAAACCAATAGAAAACCCATATAAATAATCTTTATAATTATTATAAATTTTTAGTTTTTCATAGTTAGTGCTATTGCTAATTCTAAATTTTAAATGATTACTAAAATCCTTACTAAAAGAGATAATGTGTAATGGAGATGATAAATAATGATTATAGACTAAATCATAGCCAATATTAAAATTTTTATCTAGAACAATATTTTTTAAGCTGAATTGTATTTTATATGGAGTTTCTTGTTTATTAGAGGTATATGAATTTAAAATAATACCAAAATTATCTAATGATAAAGATGCCTTTATTTTTTTAATTTTGAATTGCTTCCTAATGTTAAATAAAATGGCATTAGATTTATAATTTTCTATTTGACTATATATAAATCCAATTGATGAAGCAAAGTACTTATCTAAATTTGTTAGTCTATAATCTAATAGATACTCATATGAATTAAATGAATTAATAACATTATTATCAATTGAATCTTCTAATAAACCATAATTCAAAAATGAAAGACTATATCTTTTATAATTAAAATTTAAGAAATTAATTTGAGCTGGATATTGAATATAACTTAAACTATATTCACTATTATTAGAATTTGGGTTAATTAAATGGCTATTATTAACTGATAGTGAAAATGAATTCTTGGGAATACTTAGAATTTGATACTCTGATTGAGTAAATAAAAAACTAAATAATAATATTAATAGATATTTATTTTTCAGCAGTTATTTTAATTTTAATTTTTGGTTTTAAATTTTCATCTAAATGAATATGAATAAAATGATTCCCAATTTCTTTTAAAGAATCTTCTAAAACAATCTCTTTTTTATCAATTGAATAGCCTTTTTTATCCAACTCATCAGAAATCATTTGAGATGTAACAGAACCAAATAATTTATCATTTTCTCCAGCCTTTAATTCAAATTTCAATGTAATCTTATCAAGCTGATTAGATAATAACTCCATGTTTTTTCTATTTTTTGCTTCTTTAATTTTTTGATTTTCAATCCATTTATTATAATATTGAATATTATCATCTGTTGCAATCGAAGCAATTTTATTAGGAATTAAAAAATTTCTAGCATAACCTGCCTTAACATTAACAATTTCTCCAATTTGTCCTAATGTTTCATATGTTTGTAATAAAATAATTTTCATTTTTTCTCCTAACTATATCTTGGATCAACAGCAAATGGTAGTAATGCCAGAATCCTTGCTTTTTTAATTTCAGCTGCTATTAATCTCTGATACTTTGCTGAAACACCCGTAACATGAGATGGAATAATTTTACCTTGATCAGTAATAAATTTTTTTAAAAACTTATACTGCTTATAATCTATCTGTTTAATTAAATCTTTATCCTCTTTAAAAGGACAGACTCTTGATTGTGCTAATATTGCCATTACTAATATACTCCTTTTTAAATTTTATTTTTTTTCAGAATTTTCTTCTTTAGTTTCTTTATTATCATTATCAGAATCAATAGTATCGTCTACTTCTTCTTTCTCTTCCACTACTTCTTCAGAAACTTCTTCTTTCTCTTCCACTACTTCTTCAGAAACTTCTTCTTTCTCTTCCTCTGCTACCTCAGAAACTTCTTTTTTCTCTTCAACAACCTCTTTAGAAACTTCTTTTTTATTAGTTTCTTTTTTTACTTCTTTTTTCTCTTTTTCATCTAAAATTTGTGATGAATCAATTCGAGTAATTAAATGACGCAAGATATTAGAATTTAATTCGCAATCAGTATTAATCGCTTGGACATCTTTACCTTCTAATAAAAATTGACAAAATAAATATGTTCCATATTTTTGTTTATCAATAGCATACGCTAGTTTCTTTTTTCCCCAACTATCATCATATAAAACTTTACCTTTAAATGATGTTATTTTTTCATGAATTTTACTTTTTATATCAATTAACCTACCCTCTTGAAGAGCTGGATGTATGATGTAAACTATTTCATAATTATTCATTAAAACTATCTCCTTTTTAAAATTCTTAAAATAAAAACGGTGCCATTACCAATGATACAACTGACATTAATTTGATTAAAATATTTAACGATGGGCCAGAAGTATCTTTAAATGGATCACCCACAGTATCACCAACTATAGCTGCTTTATGGGGATCAGAACCTTTCCCATAATTTTCACCATTAATTGTTACTCCTTCTTCAATCATTTTTTTAGCATTATCCCATGCACCACCTGCATTTGATTGAAAAATTGCCATCAACACTCCACATACTGTTACTCCAGCTAATAGCCCCCCAAGTGTAGATGCAGCAACTTTCTCTGGAGTGAAGTAGCCAACAAAAACAGGTGTTAATATTGCTAATAAACCTGGCATTATCATTTCTTTTATAGCAGCTTGAGTTGAAATTTCTACACATTTACCATGTTCTGCTTTATCTAAACCAGCTTCATATGTTGCTTTATCTTCATCACTCCAATTTGATTCATCCCCTTTATTTAATACCTCTAAAGCAGATTTTAATTCTGGGATATCTTTAAATTGTCTTCTTACTTCTTCAATCATAGCCATTGCAGCTCTGCCAACAGCCCCCATAGCCATAGATGAAAAAACAAATGGCAACATACCTCCTACAAATAGACCTCCCATAACCCATGGGTTAGTAATATCAATTAATAGTTGTGTTGATTCCCATACTGGTGGCAAGTTATTTACTATAGCCTGAGCATTGTCTTCAATCCTACCCTTTTCTACAACAGTTCTAAATGACGCAAATAATGCTAAAGTAGTTAATGCGGCAGAACCAATTGCAAACCCCTTACCAATTGCTGCCGTTGTATTGCCTACAGCATCTAATTTATCAGTTCTTTCTCTAACTTCAGGATCTAATTCTGCCATTTCTGCTATACCTCCAGCATTATCCGATATAGGACCATATGCATCAACTGCTAATTGTATTCCGGTATTAGCAAGCATACCAAGTGCAGCCATTGCAATACCATATAAACCAGCAAATGAAAATGCCCCAATAATTGCAGCTGCTATAATTAAAGTTGGAATAGCAGTAGATTGCATTCCAATACCAAGACCTGCTATAATATTAGTTGCAGCGCCAGTAACAGATTGATCTGAAACTGATTTGACGGGGCCAGTGCCTGTTCCTGTATAATGTTCAGTAATCAAACCAATACCTAGACCTGATGCTAATCCTATTAATGTAGCATAAAAAATTCCCATTGCATTTTCTACAGGGATAAATGTAGTAATTAAAAAATACATTACACCCACCATAATAGCAGAAGAACCAAATTCACCAATATTTAATGCCTTTTGTGGACTTCCTCCTTCTTTTACAGAAACCATAAAGGTTCCAATAATCGAAACTATAATTCCAGAACCAGCTATATATAACGGTAGCATAACATATTCCATGCCCAAAGCTAAGCCTAAAACCATAGACCCAATAATAGCTCCTACATATGATTCAAAAAGATCTGCTCCCATACCAGCAACATCACCTACATTATCACCTACATTATCTGCAATAGTAGCAGGATTTAATGGATGGTCTTCGGGAATACCAGCTTCTACTTTACCAACTAAATCAGCACCAACATCAGCAGCTTTAGTATAAATTCCACCACCAACTCTTGCAAATAATGCAATTGAAGATGCCCCCAATGAAAAACCTGTTAAAGCTTGAATTAATTTAGCAGTGTTATTAAACCAACCCATAGAATCATATAGAACATATAAACCTGTTACACCTAGCACTCCAAGACCAACTACGCTAAGACCCATTACAGAGCCCCCCACAAATGCTACATTTAATGCTTTGGCTAAACCTGTTTGGGCAGCATGAGTAGTTCTATTGTTTGCTTTTGTAGCAACTCTCATGCCTAAAAAGCCAGCTAGACCTGATGCAAATGCACCAATAAAAAATGAAAAAGAGATTAACATAGAATCTCCTTGACTATTAGCTGCTAAAGCTAACAATATGACAACAACAATTACAAAAACTGATAATACTCTATACTCAGCTTTTAAGAAAGCCATCGCTCCATCAGCAATACTTTTACCAATTTTTTTCATTTTATCACTACCTTCTTCTTGATTATTAATCCATTTTGTTTTCCAAAAAGAAAATAGCATTGCTATTACACCAGCACCTAAAACATAAAACAAGTTATTCATTTTGTTAATCCTTTTTATTAAAATTATTCATTGATTTTTTTATACCATGCTCCAAATAATAATTTATTGCATCTGTTGCATGATCTACTATTTCATCTACTTTGCTCGTAAATTTTTTAGGAAAAGGTTTTAAAACATACGTTTCTGAAGGTCTCATGGGCATGTCTGTTGCAATACCAATTTTTAACCTAGAAAAATTTTTTGTTTTTAAGTGATATATAATAGATTTTAATCCATTATGACCTCCATCAGAACCATTTGGTCTAAATCGTATCTGTCCTAAATCAATATCAATATCATCATAAATAATAATGATATCATCAATATTTTTA
>Ga0066846_10000994_pt1 | contig 13721 bp, 13 predicted proteins | sample ETNtaG_33_FD_65489 | JGI IMG/M metagenome (GOLD analysis project Ga0066846, IMG submission 65489) | Marine microbial and viral communities from oxygen minimum zone, Eastern Pacific Ocean - ETNP201310SV76 | ecosystem: Environmental > Aquatic > Marine > Oceanic | place: Pacific Ocean: Eastern... | reverse complement strand
GTCCGTGCGTTAATAACACCACCTGTTGAACGCCCGAACTCGGCTGAGTAACCACCTGTTTTTACTTCGAAAGATTCGTACATTTCAAATGGAAGCTCTGAGCCCCCCAATCCGTTACGGAAGTTTGTAACGTTAATACCGTTCACATAGTATACGTTTTCGCCAACTGAAGAACCGCCAAACGAAGCATAGTTACCGAAGTCGGAATCACCAGAAACGGTACCCGGAGCAAGTAGCGCTACTGAAGAAATATCGCGAGGTACTGGAACTTTAGATATAAACTCTTGGTCAACATATAGCTGTGACTCACTCGAAGTCACATCGATATTGGAAATTGAAGTTCCACGCACAGAGATTCTTTCGATATCACCCGCTTCGAGAGCGACATCCAAGTTTGTTTTACCTGAAGGCCTTACGCTGAATTGTTTTTCTTGCGCAACAGAGAAGCCATCTTTTTTAGCGGTTAAGCTATAATTGCCAGGTGGAAGAAGAGGAAAGGTATATCTACCGTCACTGTCTGTAACAATAGTTCTGGTTAACCCTGTTTCCAGATTTACAATAGTAACTTCTACTCCAGCAAGAGCTTGTTCTGTACTAGCTGATACTGATGTGCCAGTAATTGTACCTTTGGACTCTTGCGCAAATACGGGCGCAGAGAGGCCCATCGACGCGGCAACAGCCACCGCCGTAAGCGTTTTATTAAACGTCATTGTTTTTCCCTGGTTTTCATTTCTTATTAAAGTTTTTCTCTGTTTAGGTTTTTTAAAAACACCTTAAAACAGAATTAAACTAATGTTTTTATTAGGATTTTTTAAAATTATCCTTTTGTATAATTGACATATTGACAGGATGAAAATCAAGGGCTCTTCGATAGGATGCGGTTAGCTGCACCATAAAAGTGCAGCTAACTTACTGATTTTGTTGTTTACGTTTAAATTTCATGCAGAGAGAAATGCGACGAATAACAGTAAGAAAAAACGCATAAAAGCTTACTTTTCAAACTATTGGAGATAAAACCCCAGTCGTCTTCTTACAGTTTCAGGCAATTCTGGCAATGCACTTTTGGGAAGTAAGAAGGTTGCCATGTTAAAAAAGTCTAAATAGATACGATTAGACTCAGTGGTTTTCTTGAGGTAATGATGTCCTGACGATCCACCAGTGCCAATTTTAGTGCCCAGCATGCGCTGAACCATCATTGCGTGACGATAGCGCCATATAGTGAGTTGCTCGTCTATCTCTGTGAGTGCGGTAATAAGCTGGAACGGCAGATTAAAGATAGGCTCTTCAGAGTACTGCTTTATAAACAATGCAGAAAGCAATGCTTTATGACTCAAGCGGAACTTGCCCTCGCCTCTTAACTTTTCAAACTGCGTATCATCAAACAACGCATCAAAGTTCTCCATCGTTGCTTGTAAGTCTTTTAGCTCTTGTCGCCGCTCTGTATCAGATAGCATGTCACTGGTTGAAATTGTATGGTGGTCGTCTTTCAACATTTCGTCTGCCGCATCTTTATAATATTGCCAAAAATCGAAACCTTCCGTTTTTAGAAGCGGCATTCTTGAAAGCCATTTGTCGACCAGCTCAAACAAACTGGGTTTGCTTTCAAGGGTTTCCAATAACGCTCTATCTTTATCAGTCAGACGGTTGTAGAAGCTTTGCTTATCAAAGTCGATTCTGAAATCACGCTTTAGACCCAGTGATATTTCTAAACGCTTGAACTGTATACTTTGGAAGCCCGACGCGGGCACCAGGTAGTCCCTAAACGACAAAAACTGCTGTGGCGTCATGGTTTCCATGATAGCAATTTGATCGTTCATTAACTTTTGAATTTGTATGACTCGCTGTAAGCGATGCACCACTAGCGTTAGCTGCTGATCTTTAACTGTTTCTTGATTAAACGTATCAATTACTGCATTTAATTCATGAAGAACCTGCTTGAACCAAAGCTCATAAACTTGGTGAACAATAATGAACAGCATTTCTTCGTGCGCCGCGTCACCGTACTTCTCACTCTGTAAGTCCTGCGCCCCCAAAATCTTATCAAGCTGTAGGTAATCGCCGTAGTAACAGGGCTCTATATTTTTTTTCATGTCGTTCTTGCCTTATTGCTTTGTTTAACTTCGTAATTCTATCACCGTCGACTCGACATCCACAGAATACAAGCTATACATTATAAGGATATATAGCCAAGGTTCGTGTTGTGCCATTTAGCTTGTATAAAAATGTGTCCAATTAGTTGGACAAGTGCTGTATTTTCCGCACAACATATTTGCATACCACAGCACTTTTACGCAGGGCGCTAACAACAATTATAAGGGGAATTAATATGAAACTAGATGACGACATCCATAACTATTATGAACACCTGGTTTTAGAAAGAATCAGTAAGCTGGGGCTCGATACCACGAAAAGTCCTGATTACTTAGCAGATTTGTGCTGTCTTGCCTTAAATCAGGTTCCACCACGTTATATCCGCTACGAAGTAGACATGGCGTTTTACCTGCCTCAGAGCGAACGAAATCAAATGGAAATGAATGTTGAGCATGCTATTAGTAAAGCACTCAAGTACTTAGATGAAATAGAAAAGACTAAAAAAGAAGACGAATAAGGAATTTGGGTGGCGGGCCTCCAGCCACATCCCGGCACATGAGTCGTCTGCTGCGGCTGCTCCCTTCCAGGCCTGACCGGGTTCACAGAGTATCATTGCGGGAGGACCAAAAGCCCACCATAGAAAATCGCATTCAAAGCAAAGTCATTCGCCCCTGCTTGAGTGCGGGGCGCATTATGACTATTTGGTTGAGAGTTTTCAACCCTTTAAAGAAAATCTCTCTTCGGCAATAAGGTTGGCAACGCGGTTTGTCGCCGCCCCTTCTTGCTCTGCACGGGTATAAATTTCTTTTAGCGTTTCGCCGATTTGCTCAATATGTGCGCGAAGCGCTTCATTAGAACTCGATTCCATACGCTGATGGAAGATGTCGATAACGCCACCCGCGTTGATCACGTAATCTGGCGCATACAGAATGCCGCGTTGTTGAAGCAATTCACCAATATCTTCACGTGCAAGCTGGTTATTTGCAGCGCCTGCAATTACTTTGGCTTTGATTTCAGGCAATGACAGATCGTTAATGGCTGCACCCAACGCACATGGCGCTAACACATCCACATCTAAGCTCAGTATTTCTTCCGGCGCTACAGCTGTCGCACCAAATTCAGATACTGCTTTTTCAACACCTTCAGGATAGATATCCGCAACATAAAGCTTGGCACCGTGCTCATGCAAATGCTTTGCAAGACGGTAGCCAACGTGCCCCATACCTTGTATAGCAACACTGACGCCATCAAGGCTGCGCTTCAAGCCGTACTCTACCGTCGCCTTTAAACCCACAAACACACCGTATGCTGTAGACGGAGCCGGGTTTCCGTCAGGTACTTCGCCCGCATAGTGGTATTTAGCATTAACACCAGCGATGTAATCCGACTCGGTTGCCATGGTTTGCAAGTCCGTTACTGAAATACCTGAATCTTCAGCAGTGAAATACTTGCCGCCCAATGATTCAACAAACTTGCCCATTGCCTTCATCATTTCTGGCGATTTAGCCTTACGAGGGTCGCCGATGATCACAGATTTACCGCCGCCAAGCTCCAAGTTAGCCATGGCTGCTTTATACGTCATCCCCTTTGACAGTCTCAACACATCGGTCAATGCCTCACCACTATTTACGTAGGGCCACATGCGACAACCGCCAAGTGCTGGCCCCAGATTGGTATTGTGTACAGCAATAATGGCGCTCAAGCCCGCCTTCTCGTCATGATAAAACGCAACGTGTTCGTGATTATTGAACTCCGGGTGATCAAAAACTGACATATTTTCCCTATTAATACTGTGATGAATTAAAGCCTACCCAAGGTCTAGCTGTCACGAAAACGAAACGCCGCTCATTTGGGATGATGTGAGAGTCTGAAGATGATTTGCGGTACACTTATCGGCCTCGCAAAGATCAGCAACATTTTGCCAAGTGTATCCGATTGTTTTGAGGACAGGCCTTGCAAAGTTTGTTAATGAAATTTACAAACTGAAACGCAATAGAATTGATTACAATTTTTCTAGGACAGCTATCCTAGAATTTTTTTTGATATATAATAAACATCATAAAAACGACGGAAACAGTGTTAATGAAATTGGATAAATTTGACCGTGAGATTTTGCGCGTACTTCAGCAAGACGCCACGGTGTCGATGGCAGATTTAAGCCAACGTGTAGGATTGTCGCATACTCCGTGCTGGAGACGTGTCAAACGAATGGAAGCCGACGGCATCATTCTTGGTAAAGTCACATTGCTAAACAGCAAAAAACTGAATTTAGGTGTGTCGGTCTTTATCTATGTCACATTGAAAAACCATGACGGTGACTCGCTAACCGATTTTGAAAATGCCGTACAAAACATCGATGAAATCGTGGAGTGTCATACCACCAGCGGTGAAAAAGACTATTTACTAAAAGTGATAGTGGAAAGTATTGAAGAGTACGAATTCTTACTTAAAACGAAATTAACTCACCTGCCTCTTGTCGATCATTTAAGCTCAACCTTCGCCTTAAAGCAGGTGAAAAACACCACCGAGCTACCGATTAAACGCCAATAACTCAAAAAATGGGGTCAGAGTACATTTCTACTCTCCCCCGTCAGTCTAAGTGGCGTCTATTTGATTTTCGGGCTTAGCCCGCTCAAAAGCATCTAACTCGTTACAGTTCTTCGCTATCTTACTAATTAAAGGGTAGCGACTCATATCAACGTTAAAACGTTGCGCATTATACACCTGGGGTACTAAGCAAATATCAGCCAGCGTAACATCGAAATCAAAGCAGAACTTTCCAGCTTGGGTCTGAAGACGCTTTTCAATGCCGTCGAACCCCAGCGTTATCCAGTGGGATGCCCACTTCGCCACATCATCTTGTGACGCCTCAAAATTCCCTTTTAGCGCATTCAGTACACGTAGATTACCCAAAGGCTGAATATCACACGCGATATCTTGTGCTAGCGCTCTGACTCTGGCTCTCTCTGTTCGATGTTCAGGAACCAGCTGGTGTTCGCCTTCATACCGTTCATCAAGATATTCGATGATTGATAGCGATTGATTCAGAATAATATCTTCGTCTTCGTCAACCAAAGTAGGGACAAGGTGCGCAGGATTGAGACGCGTATATTCGCTACTGTGCTGCTCGCCACCGTTGTTTACAAGATGGACAGGTACATACTCGTACTCAACCCCTTTCAAATTCAGCGCAATCCGCACGCGGTAAGAGGCGGTCGAACGCCAATAGCCGTAAAGTTTTATACTCATGGTACTACCACACCTATTAAACGTTTTTGGTAGGAGTACAGGGCTTTGATGAATCTAAACGCTCTACTCCCTCTTATAATTATAGTGGGGAAAACAACAACGTGCCTACTGAGTAAACCGCGTTATTACCCCACACTACTTTTCATTTTAAAATTTTAGCTAAGCGGCTTAACTTGCTGTTCAATGGCGCCAAAAACAGAGTGGCCTTCTTTATCTAGCATTTCTATGCGAATACGATCGCCAAACTGCATGAAAGGAGTAGAAGGTTTGCCGTCTCGAATAGTCTCAATCATGCGCACTTCTGCAATACATGAATAACCCACACCGCCTTCAGCGATGGCAGAGCCATGATCTGTACCCTGTTTATTAGACACTGTACCCGAGCCGATGATAGCACCTGCACCTAGGTTTCTGCTCTTGGCGGCATGCGCGACTAGCTGACCAAAATCAAACGTCATGTCCTGACCCGCTTCAGGCTTACCGAATAGTTCACCATTGTAGGTTGAACGCAAAGGCAAGTGCACTTTGCTATCTTTCCACGCATCACCTAATTCATCTGGTGTTACAGCAACCGGAGAAAAGCTAGACGCAGGTTTTGATTGGAAGAAGCCAAACCCCTTCGCCAATTCGCCTGGGATTAACCCTCTAAGTGACACGTCGTTAACTAACATAATAAGTCGAATGCGCTCTGAAGCTTGTTCAGGCGTACACGCCATAGGAACATCATCGGTAACAACAGCGACTTCACCTTCAAAATCGATTCCCCAATCATCACTTGGAAGTATGATGTCATCCTCGGGTCCAATAAAGTCATCGGAACCACCTTGATACATCAATGGGTCAGTCCAAAAGCTTTCCGGCATTTCTGCATTACGCGCCTTTCGCACCAATTCCACATGGTTCACGTAAGCACTTCCATCAGCCCATTGGTAAGCTCTAGGCAGAGGCGACTCACAGCGAGATGCGTCAAACGGCACGCTGTCACACGCATTGTCATTTAGCGCTTGGTATTTCATCTGTAGCTGAGGGGCAATCTCTTTCCAATTATCCAGTGCGTCTTGCATCGTTTTCGCAATGTCCTGTGCACTGCATGCTCGAGAAAGGTCCTTCGACACTACCATTAGGCAGCCATCTCGGGTTTCATTCTTATAGGTTGCTAGTTTCATTGTTCTTTCCTCGAAAAATTATTCATCAGCTTGGCGCTCTTGTCTTTTATTAATACGTTCTGAATAAAAGACCTATATCTTTTTACGCGGCAGCATCACACACAATTCCATGATTATAGTTATGCCACTAGTTGGTGTGCGTTGAGAAGTGATCTGTTGACGAAGTTTTATTTGGCTGTAAGAAAGGATGTACGCTAGTAAGCCTCTGTTGAGCAGGTATAGCGCTGCCCGCTTGCTCCGTGGGCGATGTAAATTTATCGTAACAGATGAATTGATATTGCTCTGAGGCACAAAAACGCATTAACGATATAAAAATTGGCGTAGACCATTTGCCATTTTTACTTTGCTAAACGACGTCAAATATACTTGGTCACATTGACCTTCACCCTCTGGCAAAGGTCAATGCTCCCATATAATTAAAGCTTTACCGTTGCCTTGTTAATGCCGTACTCACGTAATTTATTTGCAATTGCCGTATGACTTAACCCCAGTTTTTTAGCCAATTGACGGGTACTTGGGTAGGAAGGATATAACCGCTTGAGCAAGTCCTTTTCAAACTTCTTCACTTCTTCGTCTAATGTGCCGTCAAAGTTTTCGTCAATATAAGTGACACTTGGCGCACAACTTGGAAGCTGAATGTCTTCCTTGGTAATCTCCTTACCGTCAAGGAGTGATAACGCGCGATACAACGCATTCTGTAGCTGTCTCACATTACCCGGCCACGGGTACTGCTGCAGAAAATCAACACAGGATTTACTGAGTTTCGCAGGACGGCGACCTAACTTGGTACTGTGTTGAACGATGAAAGACTCGGCTAGAGGAACGATATCCTGCCTTCTGTCTTTTAAAGAAGGCATAACCAAACTTAGTACGTTTAAGCGGTAGTACAATTCTTTTCTAAATCGTCCTTCTTCTACAAGCTGACCTAAATCACGACAGGTGGTGCATATAAATCGCACGTCTACCTTAACTGGCTCAGAATCCCCTACTCTTCTAAATTCGCCGTCTTCCAGAACGCGGAGCAGTTTAGCTTGAAGCTGAGAAGACATATCAGCAATTTCATCGAGAAGAAGCGTACCGCCTTTTGCTTGCTCTAATAGCCCCACTTTTGCATTAGGCTGATTGAATGCCCCCGCTGCGTAACCGAATAATTCGGTTTCTGCCACGCTGTCTGGTAAAGACGCGCAGTTTAAAGCTAAAATGATCCTTCACTGCGACGGCTAGACTGGTGACAGGCTCTGGCAATCATTTCCTTGCCTGTGCCTGTTTCACCAAAAATTAAAATAGGTGCATCCAAATCAGCTATTCGCTTGGCTTCATGAACGACTCGCTTCATAAACGGAGACTGAGTGACAAAGCGGTCAAAGCTATCAGTGGGAGACTGGTGGAACGCGGTAAATTGCTGTCCTAGTCGCATCTCTGATTTTAATATCACCACAGCACCTGCCATGATCATATTCTGCTCGCCGTCAGGTACAGTAATAGGCAGCATATCGGCTAGGTAATCCTGTTGAATAAACTTCACTTTCGAAGACTGAGGGCCAGGCGATTTACCGTCCATCCATTTAGTAAAGTTAAAGCCTTTCACAACTTCGCCAATTTCAATGCCTTCTATTTCACTACTCGGAATTTCTAGCCCCGCGCATACCGCTTCATTGCATAGCAAGATATTTCCTTTCGCATCGATAGAAAACACAGGGTCGGGCAACGTTCTTAAAATAGCGGAAAGCTGATTTTTTTCACGCTCTCCTGGCATGAAAAGCGTCGTCTTCACATCGTCGATACCATCGATGCGGCGAATTTGAGGCATGAGGTGTTGAAAATCTGCAAATTCGATATTGGGAAAATTAAGGAAAATTTTCCCCGCAGGGTCAATTTCAATACCGCGTAAATCTATTTCTTTAGTAACGAGAATATCTAAAACATCTTGAGTGATACCAAGACGGTCCTGACAGCTTATTTCTAGACGCATAGGGTGTTATAGCTATTTTGTAAACATATATGTACAGAATATCATACTTTTACAAAAAGATAACAAGATAAATGTTACAGATGGTTAAATTTGCGATGAATCACACATTTAAGAACGCGCAGAGAGCATGATTAAAAGGCCGTGCATACCAAATAAAAAAGATGCCGCTTCAGTGAGCGGCATCCTATATAAAACACATTTAATTAACAATAGTGTTAACTGGCTTTTTTCTCTTTAGGTGGGAAAAGTGGGGAAAATAACCCTAAAGACTTCGCTTGTTCTACGAGTGCCATAATATCCATTTCCGCTAATTCAAACAGATGGTCGAATTCCGGTAAGATATAATAAAGAGGCTGCATAATATCGATACGATAAGGTGTTCTTAATGCATCAATAGCAGTGAGCGGGTTACGCAGAGGTGTGTCGCTGTCTAACGCGTATATTGTCTCGCCAGGAGAAGATAAAATGCCTCCACCGTATATCTTCAATTCATCTTTGGCTCTCACCAATCCAAACTCTACGGTGAACCAATAAAGACGAGCAAGATAAACTCGGTCTTCTTTGCTGGCAGCAAGGCCCAACTTTCCGTAAGTGTGAGTAAAATGAGCAAATGCAGGATTGGTTAGTAGCGGACAATGCCCGAAAACTTCATGGAAAATATCCGGCTCCTGCAAATAATCGAATTCCTCTCTGGTGCGAATAAAGGTGGCAACAGGAAATTGCTTATTCGCCAGTAATCTGAAAAATTCACCAAAATTAATTAACGCAGGCACTTCAGCTGTTTGCCAACCCGTTTTCTCCATCAGTACTTTGTTGATGTCGGGTAGCTGAGGGATTTCCTTTTCATTTAACTTCAACAAATCAAGCCCGTCCAAGTATTCTTGGCACGCTCTTTCTTTCACCAGCGGTATTTGTCTCGCATAGAGTTCAGACCAAATTTGATTCTCTTCGTCTGACCAATGGATAATGCCATTCTCGTCAGATTGTCTCGACTGGTATTGCGTTGATTTTGGCATAACTTCTGTAACCAATAAGAGTTGAAAAACTTGTCTATCAGTCTAATGAAATTCGCGACGTCGAAAAGTGTAGGCCCTTACGAGCGACTCGATTTTGCTGTAACAGGAATTTTACAAAACCAAGTAAACGCATTGTTTTATATAACAAAAAGCCGCTCATTACGAGCGGCTTCATTCAAGTTTGCTTGGTGCGCCATCGCTAATTAAAGACGGCTAATTTCTTTATTGAGTTGATATTCGCGAGACGTTACATAAGTTTCCATTTTACGAAGTCGAACTTCTGCTTTTTCAAAACGATTACGAATATCGTGAAACGCTTGTTTTGGTGGCTCGCCCGCCTGCCAAACTTTCGTTTTCACTTCCACTTTTGGGCTTTTTACCTGACCACCGTTGGGATTTGTCCATCCCTTACCTTTTGAGAAAACAGGTTGCGTTGGCGCATTTTTTAACCCAACAGGTTTTTTATCGAGAATGAACCAAGCTGCAATGTATGCAACAAAGATGAAAGGTCCGGCTAATAAGAAGAAACCTGTTACAACTAAAATCCTTACTAACCAAGTTTCTAAGCCGAAATATTCAGCTACACCCGAGCACACGCCTGCAATTCTTGCATTTTCTGGGTTGCGATAGAGCTGCTTACCGTTTCTCATGCTCTATTCCTCCACTCAGGTGCCTCGCTGTCTAAAATGGCCTCTAGAGTTTCAATGCGTTCGCTCATTTTCTCGGCTTTCTCGGCTAAGTCTTGCAAAGATGCGTGCTCTTCTGCACTCAATCCCTGATTCACTTGCTTCTTGCTTCGATAGTGTAATATTAGCCAAATTGGAGCAACGAATATTGAAAACACCACAAGGGGCATCACCAACATTGCAATCGTACCTTCATCCATCTCAATCTCTCCTACAAACTCTGATGTAATTACCCTCCTTCCGATTTCACATCCGGAGGGTACACCCTATTCTTATTATTCTGATTTTTCGGTGCTTGTGTTTGCACCTTTTACTTTCGCTTTAAGCGCAGCAAGTTCGTCTTCAACTTTGTCACTGGCCTCTAGTTCAGCAAACTCATCCTGTAACGTTTTCTTACCTAGATCGTAAGCTTCAACCTGCGACTCAAGGTCATCGATTTTACGCTCATATTGCTCAAAGCGTCCCATCGCATTATCTACTTTAGTGCTATCCAGCGTCTTTTTCACTTCAAGACGAGAGCTTGCAGTTTTCTGGCGCATGATAATCGCTTTTTGGCGACTCTTCGCATCTGCTAGCTTTTCTTGAAGCTGACCAATTTCATCCTGAAGTTTGCTGATTTGCTCATCAACAATAGCCAGCTCTTTACTTAACGCTTCAGCAGCTTCTGCAGACTTCTTCTTTTCCTGCAGCGCAGCACGCGCCAAGTCTTCTCTGTCTTTGCTCAAAGCAAGCTCAGCTTTGGCTTCCCAGTCACTTGCATCGCTTTCATACTTTGCAATTTGATTAACAATTTCTTTTTTGTTGGCTAAGGTCTTTGCTGATGCTGAGCGCACCTCAACCAATGTGTCTTCCATTTCCTGAATGATTAATCTAACCATTTTCTCAGGATCTTCCGCTTTATCTAAAAGCGCATTAATATTTGAATTCACAATATCTGTAAAACGCGAGAAGATACCCATAATAATTACCTCTTGCTAAAAATGGTAAGTGTTTAAAAAACACCACACTTGATAAATAGGTTACTCTTGGTATTAGTTGTATTCAATATGCTTGCCAACTTTATAACTGAGCTAACCTGCTATTTTTCATACACTTTTTATAAGTTCAAATAATACTCGTTTCTCAATATGTTTTGTTCTACACTATTAATTGGTCGAAATGACTAACTTTTGAGGGATTTAATGAGTAGGTATCGACAGCAAGACAATTTACTTGGCCAAGCGAATAGTTTTCTAGAAGTTTTAGAGCAAATTTCACAAATTGCACCGCTAGATAAACCTGTGCTGGTAATAGGTGAGCGAGGCACAGGTAAAGAGCTTATTGCCGCGCGACTTCACTTCTTATCTAAGCGCTGGGATCAGAACTATATTAAGCTTAATTGTGCTGCCTTAAGTGAAAGCCTATTGGAGAGTGAATTATTCGGTTATGAAGCAGGTGCGTTCACCGGTGCCTCAAAACGCCGCGAAGGTCGCTTTGAAGTGGCCCACAACGGCACCTTATTTCTTGATGAACTGGCTAATACTTCTGGCCTTATTCAGGAGAAGCTACTGCGCGTTGTCGAATATGGCGAATTTGAGCGCGTTGGCGGAAGCAAGTCAGTAAAAACTGACGTACGCCTTATTGCAGCTACAAACGAAGACTTACCCGCGCTTGCCGATGCAGGTGAATTTCGTGCAGACTTACTCGACCGACTTGCCTTTGACGTAATTACCATTCCTCCGCTACGCGAGCGTAGGGAAGATATCATGATGTTGGCAGAGAACTTTGCCATTAATATGGCCCGTGAAATGGAAATGGAATTATTCAGCGGCTTTACAGAGAAGGCGAAGCGGACCCTTCTTGATTACGATTGGCCAGGCAATATACGTGAACTTAAGAACGTGGTCGAACGTGCAGTATATCGAACAAATAACCCTCATCTGCCCGTACATGAAATCGTTCTTGACCCCTTTGAGTCAGCTTATCGCCCGAAAGGTAGAGTGAAGACCAATGACAGAGTGAATACGTCCGACTCACCCGTTACTCAATCCTCTTCAGAGGCTGCTGCCACCAATGAACGCATTGAAAGTGCAGACATTACGCCACTGGCACCAGTGAAAAAGCCAGAAATTGTTGAATATCCCATAGATTTGAAAGAACGTTCTCAACAACATGAGATAGATATGATAAAACAGGCACTCGCTGACAGTCAGTTTAATCAGAAGAAGACTGCTGAAAAATTGAGCCTGACGTATCATCAGCTGCGAGGCTATCTCAAAAAATATAACTTACTAGATTCTTCCGCGGAAAGCGTCGAGGCGTAAAGCATGTCCCATGGTTTGGTAAAGCGTTTGTCATTATGTATATGTACAGCGCTTCTTGTTGCATCCTGTGCTAAGCAGAACAAACAAGCGTTTTACAATACGGGTATTATATACTGCTCTGAAAGCAATCCAGTTACCTTCAATCCGCAGCTAGATACATCAAGTACAACGTCAGATGCATCTTCACACCAACTCTACGACAGATTGCTTGATTTCGACCCTGAGTCTGGCCGCATCGTGCCTAGTTTGGCGAGTAGCTGGTTAGTGAGTGATGACGGTCTTACCTACGCTTTTCAACTGAGAAAGGATGTATGGTTTCACAATACGCGCTACTTCACGCCAACACGAAACTTTAACGCCGACGATGTTATCTTCAGTATAGACAGATGGCGCCTACGCTCCCATCCATACCACTACGTATCTGGTGGGCGCTATCCCTACTTCGAAAGCATAGGCCTTGCACAAAATATCGCGTCGGTAGAGCGCGTAAACGGCTACCGCGTTGAAATTACACTTAAGCGCAGGGATAGCTCATTTTTGGCAAATCTAGCAACCGATTTCGCCGTTATCTTATCAGAAGAATATGCTAACCAGCTGGCACAGACCGGCACGCCGGGCAAAATCGATGAGCTTCCCGTAGGTACTGGCCCCTTTAAATTCGATAGCTATCGCAAAGATCATTTCATTAAGTTCCTGCGCCACGACAACTATTGGCGTGACCAAATGGAAGATGCGCCTACGAGTGATGAAGCCCTAAGCTATAACAATACTGTAGAGAGTGCCAACCAAGAAGTTGAAAATGGCCAAGGTGGCGAAAATACTGTTCAAGATGGTACAGCACAAAACGGTGACGAAACGCGCCCTGTTGTAGAGCAGCTTATATTCGACATTACGCCAAGAAGCTCACTGAGACTGGCTAAATTAATGACCGGTGAATGTGACGCTACCGCTTTTCCTGCACAGACTGAACTTGAAGTGATTCGGGCAAAAGAAGATCTGACGCTAGCGGAAAAACCAGGACTAAACATTGGATTTTGGGCGTTTAACACTCAACGCCCTCCTTTTGATAACCCAGATGTAAGACGTGCGCTAGCGGCCGCAATCGATAAGAACACATTGCTAGAAGCGGTGTATTTTGACAGTGCTACTAGAGCAAAGACCCTGCTGCCTGCGGCAAGCTGGGCGTTTCAAAATGACGCAGACGATACTGCCTACAATCCAGTTCTAGCGCGCAAATT
>Ga0066846_10000968_pt1 | contig 13936 bp, 15 predicted proteins | sample ETNtaG_33_FD_65489 | JGI IMG/M metagenome (GOLD analysis project Ga0066846, IMG submission 65489) | Marine microbial and viral communities from oxygen minimum zone, Eastern Pacific Ocean - ETNP201310SV76 | ecosystem: Environmental > Aquatic > Marine > Oceanic | place: Pacific Ocean: Eastern... | reverse complement strand
TGTAGGAAAGAAAGTTAATACAAATAATATTCCATCAAGAGAAAAATACATTGATCTAAAAGAAAAATACATAATTCCAGGAATTGTAGATATGAAAGTTTTTGTTGGTGAGCCTGGATTTGAATATAAAGAGAATTTCAGGACTTTAAGTAAGGCTGCGCTATCTGGAGGTGTTACATCTGTAGTTACAATGCCTAACACAGATCCAGTTATTGATAACGTTTCAATAGTTGATTTTTTAAAAAGAAGAGGAAGAGATAAAGCAAAAATAAATATATTCCCTACTGCATCATTAACAAAAAACCTTGAAGGTACAAATATGACTGAGTTTGGTCTTCTACAAGCTAAAGGAATTGTAGGATTTACTGATGGATACAAAACAATCCAAAACACAAGGTTGATGTCAAGAATAATGAGATCTGCATATGATTTAAATTGTCTAATTATGCAACACGTAGAGGATGAAGAGCTAGCAAAAGACGGAATGGTAAACGATGGAATTATTTCTACAAAACTAGGTCTTCAAGGTATTTCTAATTTAGCAGAAAAAATTATTATTGAGAGAGATTTAACTTTGTTAGAAGAATTTAATTGTAGATACCATGTATCTCAAATTTCATCACAAAAATCCCTAGATGTAATTAAAAGAAGAAAAGAAACTGTAGATTTCACATGTGGGGTTTCAATTAATAATTTGTCTTTAAATGAAAATGATATAGGTGACTTTAGAACATTTTTAAAATTATCCCCTCCATTAAGAACTGAAAATGATAGATTGGCTTTAATTAAGGGAGTAAACAATGATCTAATTGATGTAATTGTTTCTGATCATAAACCTGAAGATGAGGAACAAAAAAGACTAACTTTTGCTCAAGCTTCAACTGGCGCATCTGGGATTGAAACCCTATTACCTCTGGCGCTAGAGCTATATCATAATGAATCTATAAAATTAAACAAAATAATTAAAGCTTTAACATGCAATCCAGCAAAAATTTTAAAAATTAATAAAGGAAATTTAAATATTGGTAACAATGCTGATTTTTGTATACTTGATATAAACAAACCTTGGATCGTAAAAAAAGAAAATTTTATGTCAAAATCTAAAAATACATCTATTGAGGATAGAAAATTACAAGGTAAAGTAACAAATACATTTGTAAAAGGAGAAGAATTGTTTAAATTTTAATTATGGAATTAATTTTAATTATTTCAATTTCTTATCTCATTGGATCTATTCCTTTTGGTTTAATATTAACAAAAATTTTTTTAAAAAAAGACATAAGAGAAATTGGGTCAGGAAACATAGGTGCAACTAATGTTTTAAGAACAGGAAACAAAACAATTGGATATTTAACTTTAATATTAGATGTTTCTAAAGCAGTAATTCCAGTATTGTATATTAAGTTTAAATTTCCTGAATTAATTTACATTTCATCATTATCAGTATTCATAGGACACGTATTTCCTGTTTGGTTGAAATTTAATGGAGGGAAAGGTGTCGCTACATATGTTGGTATATTATTTTCTATAAATTATATTTTAGGAATAGTGTTTGTTTTTTCGTGGTTAGTAATTTTCTTTATTTCAAAATATTCTTCACTTGCATCAATATTATCAAGTTTAACCATTCCAATTTTTATTTTTTTAAATTCAAATTATGAAAATAAATATTTTTTTATAATATTGTTTGTTCTAATTTTGTATACACATAGAGAAAATGTTAAACGACTGATAAACAAAGAAGAATCTAAGACTAAAATTTATTAATTTGACTATTCATCTATTTTTTGTGTAGTTTCACTAATTATGAATCTTGTAATAGTTGAAAGTCCAGCAAAAGCTAAAACAATTAACAAATATTTGGGTGATGGTTATACTGTTTTGGCGAGTTATGGACATATAAGAGACCTTCCTTCTAAAAATGGATCTGTAGATCCTGAAGATAAATTTAAAATGATATGGGAAATTGACAGTTTTTCAAAAAAATATTTAAAAGAAATTACTGATGCTGCAAAAGAATCAGAAAAAATTATTCTTGCAACCGACCCTGATCGTGAAGGCGAGGCTATTGCTTGGCATGTTAGAGAGTACTTGGATGAAAAGAAACTTCTAAAAGATAAAAAAGTTGAAAGAGTAGTTTTCAATGAAATCACAAAAAAAGCGGTAACTAATGGAATCGATAATCCAAGAAATATAGAACCAAATTTAGTTGATGCCTATATGGCACGAAGAGCTTTGGATTACTTAGTAGGATTTAACATCTCCCCTATTCTATGGACTAAACTACCAGGTTCTAAATCTGCAGGTAGAGTTCAATCTGTAGCATTAAGATTACTTACTGAAAGAGAACATGAAATTGAACAATTTAAACCTGAAGAGTTTTGGTCTTTGAAAGTAAATTTCAAAACCTCAAAAGGAGATATATTAAATTCAAATATTTTAATACTAAACAATTCAAAAATAGAAAAATTCTCTTTTAAAAATAAAGAAGATATAAATAACGCTATAGAATTAATTAAAAAAACAAAATACAAAATTTCAGATATTAGCTCTAAAATATATACAAGAAATCCTCTTGGTCCATTTACTACATCTACACTTCAACAAACCTCTTCGAGTAAATTAGGTTTTGGAGCTTCTAGAACAATGCAAATTGCACAAAGATTATATCAAGGGATAGATATTGATGGTGATACAGTTGGATTAATCACATATATGAGAACAGATGGTACAAATGTATCAAATGATGCAGTTATTGATTTTAGAAATTTTATAAAAAATTCTTACGGTGATAACTACTTGCCTAAAGAGCCTAATAATTATTCAGGTAAAAAAGCTAAGAACGCTCAAGAAGCTCATGAAGCTATAAGACCTACTGATATCAATAGAACACCAGAATCAATGAAAAAATTCTTAAGTACAGATCAAATTAAACTATACGATTTAATTTGGTCCAGAGCCCTGTCATCGCAAATGGAAGCAGCAAAATTTGATCGAAAAACTATTACAATAGGTTCAGATGACGGCTTAAACCAATTTAAATGTCCAGGATCAACAATTAAATTTGATGGATTTTTAAAACTTACAAGAATAGATGAAAATGAAGATGAAAAGATTCTTCCTGATGTAATTAAAGAAGAAGTTTCAATGAATGACTTTATTGATGAACAACACTTCACTCAGCCACCTCCTCGATATTCTGAGGCAAGTTTGGTAAAAAAACTCGAAGAATTAGGAATTGGAAGACCATCAACATACGCGAGTATTATTTCTGTAATCTCAAATAGAGGATATGCGGACGTTGTTAATAAACGATTTTTTCCTACAGATAGAGGAAAATTGTTATCAGCCTTCTTAGAAAAATTATTTTCTAAATACGTAGATTATGATTTTACTGCTAATTTAGAAAATCAATTAGATGATATTACTGCTGGTAAAGAAGAATGGATAAAAGTACTTGATAATTTTTGGAAAGATTTCAATATAAATGTATCAAATGTTAAAGAAAAAAGAACTAGAGAAGTATTAGATTTATTAAATGAAAGTCTTGGAGAATTAATTTTTGAAGCTGATGAAAATGGAAGAATTAATAGAAAATGCAAATTATGTAACACTGGTGAGTTAAGTTTAAAAAATAGTTTTAGAGGGGGAGCGTTTATTGGTTGTTCTAATTATCCAGAATGCAAATTTACAAGACCTTTATCTAAGTCTAAAGCAAATGATCAAATTGCACTAGCAGAACCCAAGTTAATTGGTCAAAATGAAAATGATAAAGATATATATTTAAAAAATGGAAGATTTGGGCCCTATCTTCAATATGAAATAATTGAAGATGAAGCAACAAATAAAAAGAAAAAAAAGAAAAAAGAAAATAGTAATTTAAAAAATGTATCTGTACCAAAAGGTATAAATATAGATCAAATTGATTTAGAAAAAGCGAAATATTTATGCTCTTTGCCAAAAGTTATAGGGCAGCATCCTGAAAATGGAAAAGATATAACAATAAATTCGGGTAGATTTGGACCTTATTTAAAATGTGAAAGCAAATCTGCAAGATTAGAAAATGTGGATGAGCTATTTACTATAGGTCTAAATAGAGCAATTACATTAATAGCAGAAGCAAAACCCGGAAGAATATCATCTTCCTTGATTAAAGAGTTAGGAGAACATCCTGAGGATAAAAAACCTGTTAGAATAATGAAAGGTCAATATGGACCATATATCAAATATAAGTCACTAAATGCAACAATTCCTGAAGAAAAAGATCCATTAGAATTAAACATGGAAGAAGCACTAATATTAATTGAGAAAAGAAAAGAATACGATAAAAGTAAAAAATCTAAAAAAAAATGAAATTAATAGTATATATAATCCTTTTAATGCATTTGTCTTTAAACATTGCCAATGCCGATGAAAAAAAGAACTGTAGTAAATTTAAAAGATTTTCCAAAGAACACATAAGTTGTAAGACATTTAATCTAAAAACAGGAATAATTAATACCGGTGGAAAAATTAAAAATGGAACTGGTAATATAATTAAAAAAACTACAGGAATTTTCAAAAAAAAATCATGAGCGCTGAAAATAATTTAAATAAACTAAATATTAGATTGCCAAAGGCTGCTGCTCCTGTTGGTTCTTATGTTGCAACAAAAATAGTTGATAAATTATTATATATATCAGGTCAAATCTCAATCAATGACAAGGGAGATTTAATTAAAGGTAAACTTGGAAAAGAATTGAGCACAGAAGATGGATATAAAGCTGCTGAAAGATGCGCATTAAATATTATAGCTCAGGCAAAAAATTCTTGTAATGATGATTTAACAAAAATCAAATCTTGTATAAAACTTACTGGTTTTGTTAATTCAACAGATGATTTTATTGAACAACCAAAAGTTATTAACGGAGCTTCAGATACAATAGTAAAAATTTTTGAAAATTCAGGAATGCATACAAGAGCAGCTGTTAGTGCAAATAGTTTGCCTTTAGGTGTAGCTGTTGAAGTTGATGCAATTTTTGAATTAAATTAAATTATCTGCCAATACTAAAATAATTTATTTTATCTTTTTTCATTTTATCAGCTGAATAAATATTTCGCATATCAAATAATTTAAATTTTTTATTTTTCATAAATTTTTTAAAATCAATAGATTTAAAATCATTCCATTCGGTATGTATTATAATTAAATCAGATTTTTCGCAGGCTAATTTTATTGAATTTTTAAATTTAACATTTTTAACCTTTTTAAATTCTATTTTTTCTCCTGTGGGATCGTAATAATCAATTAATGCTCCTTTTTTTGAAAGTACTTGTATAATTTTTATAGATGACGATTCTCTCATATCATCAGTATTTGCTTTAAATGTAACGCCTAAAAAACAAATTTTCTTATTTTTTAATTTATTGTTTAGCAAACTAAATATTCTACTCGTTAGAATTTTTGAACGATTATCATTTGAATTTATTACCGATTTTATTAATGATAAATTTGTTTTAAATTTTTTTGCAGTATCCAATATTGCTTTAGTATCTTTTGGAAAACAGGAGCCACCATATGCAGGTCCTGCTCTTAGAAATCTTCCACCTATTCTTTTATCTAGACCCATGCCTATAGAAACATCTTCAACATTAACACTTAACTTTTCACACATATTTGCAATTTCATTAATGTAAGTAATTTTGGTTGCTAAGAATGCATTAGAAGCGTATTTGATTAATTCAGCTGCCCTTCTTGAAGTGTTTAGATATTTGGCCCCTTTTGATATTAAAGGCGAATAAAGTTGTTTTAAAATTTTATTTGCTCTTTGCTCAGAAGTGCCAATTACAACTCTGTCAGGATAAATAAAATCCCTAATTGCTTCACCTTCTCTAAGAAATTCAGGATTAGAAACTACTGAAAATAATTTTTTTATTCTTTTTTTTGATATAATTTTTTCTATTTCATCACCAGTAGTGACAGGTACTGTTGATTTATTGATAATAATTTTAAATGAATTAATATTTTTACTTATTTCCTTGGCTACATTCATAATTTGAGATAAATCAGCTCCAATACCATTTTTTTTTGTTGGTGTACCAACGCAAATAAATATTATATTTGATTTCTTTATCGCTTTGGATAAATCTGATGTAAATGATAAACGACCGGCTTTATAATTTTTTTTTACCAACTCTTCTAAGCCAGGTTCGTAGATTGGAATAATAGAATTTTTTAAATTATTTATTTTATTTTTGTCTTTATCAACACAAATTACTTCATTGCCCAGATCAGAAAAACAAACTCCACTAACTAGTCCAACATAACCTGTTCCAATCATACAAAGTTTCATTTTTTAGATATCTCCATCGATGATTTTAAATAACCTTCCATTGTTCCGCAGTCTAAATATTTTCCTTTAAAAGTATGACCAATAAATTTTTCTCCATCATTAATTAATCGTCTTATAGAGTCAGTTATGTGAATTTCTCCTCCCTTTCCCTTTTTTTGATTTTGTAATTTTTTAAATATTCTTTTTGGAAGTATATATCTGCCTATAACAGCATTGTTAGATGGAGCTGATACGATATTCGGTTTTTCAACAACATCTTTAATGATAAAATTATTCAGGTTTATATTTTTTTTTTTTGAATATATGCCCCATCTATTAACGGTTCTTTTATTTACTTTCATACTGGCCATAACTGAACATTTTTTTTTATTGTGAAGTAAAATCATATCTTTTGAACAATTTTTGTTTATTATCAAATCATCGGGTAGCAACATTAGAAAATATTTATCTTTAATTATATTTTTAGTTTTAAGTACAGCATCACCTGTTCCCTTAGGTGTATTTTGATAAACAAATTTGATCATTTTTTTGTACTTTTTAATTTTTTTATATTCTCTAATAACTCTTAAATCTTTTTTTTTTTTAATTATTTTTTGAAAAAATTTGTCATTGTAGAAATATTTTCTAATAATTTCTTTTTTTTTTGATATTATAAAAACTATCTCCTTTACACCCGCATCAATACATTCTTCAATAATATATTCTAAACCCACTTTGCCATTTATTGGCAAAAGTTCCTTGGCATAGACACTTGTTAAAGGTAAAAGTCTTGTACCCAATCCTGCTAATGGTATTATTGCTTGTCTTATCATTAAAATGTAATAATTAAATGAAGTACCATAAATGATAATTTTTAAAAGCATTAATAAATTAAATAAAGAAGTTAATTTTAAGGCAAATATAGGTTTTGTTCCTACTATGGGAACATTGCATAAGGGCCATATTTCACTAATCAAATCATCAAAAAAAGTCTGTAAAAAAACCTTAGTAAGTATTTTTATAAATCCTACCCAATTTAATAAGAAAATTGATCTTAGAAATTACCCAAAAAATTTAAAAAATGATATCAAGATTCTTAAAAAACTAAGGGTTGACTATTTATTTACTCCAAGCGTAAGGGAAATTTATAAAAACAAAAAAAATAACAAAATAAAATTACATAAGAAAGATAAAATAATGTGTGCTTTATATAGACCAGGTCATTTTGATGGTGTTTTGGGCGTAATAAACCAATTTTTACAAAAATTTAAACCAAAACATATTTTTTTTGGTGAAAAAGATTTTCAACAATTGCTATTAATTAAAAAATTTATAAAAAATAAATTTAAAATTAAAATTCATTCATGTTCAACTATACGTAATAAAAATAAAGTTGCTTTATCTTCGAGAAATATTTTGTTAAGCAATGATGCTATTAAAAAGTCGTCTTATATTGCAAATTTACTATTTAAATTTAAAAATAAACTGAGAAAAAATATATCTTTTAAAGAAAAGTTAAATGATATTATTTATGAAATAAATAGTTTAAAAAAAATTAAAATTGAATATCTAGAAATAAGAAATAAAATAAATTTGTCAAAAAATTACAATAGAAGTAATTTTAAAATATTTTTAGCTTATTATAATAATAAAATAAGATTAATTGATAACTATTAACTTCCATAAAAAAAATAAGCACCAATACCTAGAAAGGATAAAAATCCTATGACATCAGTTATAGTAGTTACAAAAACACTAGAAGCTATAGCTGGATCAACATTTATTTTTTTAAGTGATACAGGAACCAGTATACCAAACAAACCTGCCACTATCATATTTAATACCATTGATATTGATATAATTAATGAAAGAGTAGCATCATTAAACCATAATTGAACAACTATTGCACTAATAATTGCAAATATAATTCCATTTAAAATTCCAATTGAAAATTCTTTTATTATATTTTGAGAAAAATTATTTTTAGTTAATTCATTTGTAGCAATTGTTCTAATAGTTACTGCAAGCGTTTGCATTCCAGCATTACCTCCCATTGATGCAACTATTGGCATTAGAACTGCTAATGCTACAACCTTCTCAATATCTTCTTGAAAAAAACCTATAACTATTGAAGCTATAATGGCGGTAAATAAATTAAGTAATAGCCAAGTGAATCTTCTCTTGGTTTTTTTTATTATACCATCAGTGATTACCTCATCTCCTACACCGGCTAGTCTTAATGCATCTTCTTCGGCTTCTTCCTTTAAAACTGTTAATATGTCATCACTAGTTATCATTCCAACTAATTTATTATTTTTATCAACCACACAAGCTGAATTTAAATTATAGTTTTCAAATAAATGACCTACTTGTTCCCTATCCATATCAACAGGTATCGACAATTGAGATTCATTCATTATTGAAATCATTTTTGTTTCTCTTGATGTTCGTAAAACTTTTGAAGAAGGTACTGTTCCAATAGGTTTAAATTCATTATCAACTATAAATATTTCTAAAAATTCTTCTGGTAGATCTTTATTTTCTCTTAAATAATCAATAGTTTGGCCTACTGACCAATTGCTTGGAATAGCAGTGAATTCCCTTTGCATAATTCTTGCTGCTGAGTCTTCTGGATAACTTAAACTTTCTAAAAGTACAAATCTATCTTTGGGTGGCAAAGATCTTAAAATATCATTCTTATTTTTTTCATCTAGGTTTTCTAAAATTTTAATTGAATCGTCAGACTCAAGGTTTTTTAATATATAAACAATTGAATCTTTGGATAAATATTTAATTACTTCAGATTGAACTGATTCATTTATTTCAACAAAAACTTCTGGATCAATTTTAAAATTATTTAGTTTAATTAAATTTTCTCTATCATTTTCATTAAGATGTTCAATTATATCGGCAGCATCTGCGGGATGCATTTCTTTAAATGAATTTGAAATAAATACTGCATCATTATTTGCAATTTTATCTGTTACAACCTTGATATATTCTTTATTAAATTCAAAATTGACTTTTTTATCTTTTATTTTTCTCACTAAAGTCATAAAAAACCTTTATTTTTATATGGCACTATTAATGGATAATTTTTATATTACAATTCTTTAATGAAAATAGAGATAAAAAAATCAATAAAACCAGTAAATTATTTAGATGCAATAAAATTTTTAGAAGAAAGAGTTGATAAAATAAATAAAAATGAAGCAAATGAATTAATTTGGTTATTAGAACATCCGGCAATTTTTACAGCAGGAGCTAGTTATAATGAAAATGATGTTTTGGATAAATCAATAAATATAATTAAAACTTCACGAGGTGGAAAAATTACATGGCATGGCCCAGGTCAATTAATTTGTTATCTTGCAATTAATTTAAATAGTAGAAATAAAGATATAAGAAAATTTATAAACATTATTGAAAATTCGATTATATCATCATTAAATACATTTGGAATTAAATCTAAAAGTGATCGAGATAATATTGGAATTTGGACAAAATTAGCTAATAAAGATATGAAAGTTAGTGCAATAGGTATTAAAGTTAAAAGATGGATTGCATATCATGGATTTTCAATAAATATAGATAATGATATTTCTAATTATAAAAAAATAATACCTTGTGGAATAAAGGATAAAGGAATTACAACTTTAAAAAATGTTTATAAACAAGATTACTATAACTTTCCTAATGAAATTATAAAAAATTTAATTGCTAATTTAGAAAATTAAGTCTTTTAATTTTAATAAGTTTTTTAAAGTAATCTGGTAATAATGCTTTAAATGTATATTTTTTATTATTGATAATAAATTTTATTTTATAAGAATGGAGCATTAATTCCTTATTTTTAGTTTTTAATTTTTTTTCAAAAGTATATTTATCGTCACCGTATATAGGATGACCTATAAGTGATAGCTGTTTCCTTAATTGATGTTTTCTTCCTGTTATAGGGTTCATTTCTAACAAAGTGCAATTAGAGTTTTTATCAATAATCTTGTATGTAGTTTTAGATTTTTCAATTATTTTTTTATCACCATCATATCTTATTAAATCTTGATTAAAAATTCCTTTATCAATTTCTAATTCACCATAACATATTGCTAGGTAAGTTTTGTGAATTTTTCTCAATCTAAACAATGATGTAAATAATTTTGCTGTATCTCTATTTTTAGCAATAATAAAAACACCAGATGTATCTTTATCTAACCTATGTACAGAATAAGGTTTGCTATTTTCAAAAATTTTACTTTTAGAAAATATATCAATTAAATTTTTTTTTGATTTGGTTCCACCTTGAACGGCTATACCTGATTCTTTATTTACAACAATAAAGTTTTCATTATCATCAATAATTAAATTTTCATTTTCTTTAATTGTTTCATCTGATGGTTTGAATTTTATATTTTTCTGGATAAATTTTTCTTCAAACTTGATATTATAGACATTAATAATATCATTATTTTTTAATTTAGTTGAACTTTTAATTTTTTTTTTATTTATTTTTATTTTTCCTGCTCTAAGAGATTTTTCAATTAATCCTTGAGGTACATTTCCTAGGTTGTTTCTAATCCATTTATCAATTCTTATACCCTCGTATGAAATATCTACGTCATAAGACTTTTTCATTTATTTTAAGGAATTATACTTAAACTGGTTTCTGTTCTTCAGGATTCTTTTTTGTTTCTTTTTTTTTTCGATCTACTCTTTTTGCTTTAACATCTCTATCTATAAATTCTATTATTGCTAGAGGTGCGTTATCACCATATCTATAACCAGCTTTTATAATTCGTGTATAACCGCCTTTTCTACTCTCGTATCTTTTAGCTAAAATTTTTTTTACTTTATTGGCAGATTTGATGTCTTGTAATTTTGAAACCAGAATTTTTGTATTTTGCAAATTGCTTTTTTTGCCCAAAGTTATTATTTTATCAGCTTGCGGTTTTAATACTTTTGCTTTTGGTAAAGTGGTAGTTATTTGTTCATATTTAATTAGAGAATTAAGCATATTTTTTATTAATGCTTTTCTGTGTTCTGATGTTCTATTTAATTTTTTATAGCCAAATCCGTGTCTCATTATATAGCTTCTTCAAGTTTTTTTGATAATTCTACAATATTATCAGGTGGCCAATTTGGAATTTCCATCCCTAAATATAATGACATTGTATTTAAGACTTCTTTTATTTCATTTAGAGATTTTCTTCCAAAGTTTGGTGTTCTGAGCATTTCGCCTTCAGATTTTTGAACCAAATCACCAATATAAATTATATTATCATTCTTTAAACAATTCATTGATCTAACGGAAAGTTCTAATTCATCCACTTTTCTTAATAAATTTTTATTAAATTCTGGTTCTGATGGTTTGTCTCTTACTATTACTTCTTGTGGCTCGTTAAAATTAACAAACATTCCTAGCTGATCTTGAAATATTCTTGCAGAATAAGCTACTGCGTCCTCGGCAGAAATTGAACCATTTGTTTCTACTTCCATTGTAAGCTTATCATAGTCAAGAGCTTTACCTTCCCTCGCTGTGCTTATAGAATATGAAACTTTTTTAACAGGGCTAAATAGTGAATCAATAGGAATTAAACCTAGCGGTGGTTCTTCTGGTTTATTTAAGTCAGCAGAAACATAACCTTTTCCATTTCCAACAGTCATTTCCATATGAAAATTAGTTTTTTCGTCTAAATTACATATAACTAAATCAGGGTTTAATATTTCTATGTCAGAAACAGATTTAATATTTGATGCTTTTATTTCTCCAGGTCCTTTTGCATCTAAAATGAGTTTTTTATTTCCTTCTATATTACTCTTCAATGCAAGAGATTTAACGTTTAATACAATATCAGTTACATCTTCTCTTACACCTTTTATAGAAGAAAATTCATGAAGAACGCCATCTATTTGTATTGCTGTAACAGCGGTACCTCTTATAGAAGATAATAGTATTCTTCTTAATGAATTACCTAAAGTTAAAGCATAACCTTTTTCTAATGGTTCAGCTATAATTTTTGCAAAAGATTTATCATTACTTAATTTAATTTCAAGCTTTCCTGGTTTAATTAATGATTTCCAATTTTTTAAGTTTACATTTGTAGATTCCATTTAAACTCTCCTTTTTTTTGGTGGTCTAGTTCCATTGTGAGGCATTGGTGTTGTGTCTTTAATAGAAATAATTTTAAAGCCTCTTGCTTGTAGTGCTCTTAGTGCAGTTTCTCTTCCTGATCCAGGGCCTTTAACTTCTACAGAAAGAGTTCTCATTCCAACTTCTAAAGCTTTAGCTGCTGCTGCATCGGCGGCAACCTGAGCAGCGTAAGGAGTAGATTTTCGTGAACCTTTGAATCCTTTTTGTCCTGCAGAAGCCCAAGATATAATGTTCCCATTATTATCAGCTATCGAGACTATAGTATTATTAAATGTTGATTGAACATAAGCTATTCCATTTAAAATATTTTTTTTGGTTTTTTTCTTTTTTGAATAAGAACTTTTTTTAACGATCTTGGTTTTTTCTTGAATTTTTTCCTTTTGATCTATTTTAATATTTTTTTCTTTGCTCATTATTAAGTTTTATTTATTTTTTAAGTGGTGTTAATTTTTTACCTGCTATAGCTATAGCTTTACCTTTTCTTGTTCTTGCATTACATCTCGTTCTTTGACCTCTAACAGGAAGTTTTTTTCTATGTCTAGAACCTCTATAAGTTGCTAAATCAATTAATCTTTTTATACTTAAAGAGTTTTCTCTTCTAAGATCCCCTTCTACAGTAAAATTTTTATCAATATATTCTCTGATTTTTAAGATTTGATCGTCTGTTAGTTGGTTAACACGTGTTGATTTAGTAATTTCTAATGCATTGCAAATTTGATCTGAAAACTTATCACCTACTCCATAAATATATCTTAGGCCTATATGAACTAATTTATTTTGAGGAATATTTACACCTGCTATTCGAGCCATAATATTGTGATAAAATTTAGCCTTTTATATAAGAAGTTCTTTTAATGTCAATGTCTTATACAGCGATAATTTGCTCAATTTTGCTTGAAATTACTTCGATTTTTTCACTTCCATCTATTTCATAAAAATAGTTTCTTGAAGAATAAAAATCTAAGACAGGTCTAGTTGTTTCCATGTAAGTATCATATCTTTTAAGAATGGTTTTCAAGTCATCGTCTGACCTTTTTTCTAAAATTTTTCTTTTCTCAATTCTTCTTACTATTGTATCTTTATTTACATTGAGAAAAAAAATAAAATCTATTTTTTGGTTAGAGCTATTTAACAATAAATCTAAATTTTTAGCCTGGCTTAATGATCTTGGATATCCATCAAATATTAATTTATCTTTTTTTTGAGGATCAAATATAATATTTTTTATTAGCTTATTAACTATTTCATCAGTTGCAAAATCACCTTTGGAAATAATTTTTTCTATTTCTTTACCAATTTCAGATCTATTTTTAATTTCATTTCTGAGAAGATCACCTGTTGAAATTTGATGAAGATTAAACTTTTTTACAATATTCTGAGCTTGAGTTCCTTTTCCTGCACCTGGTGGTCCAAAAATTACAACATTCACTTTTAATTATCTTCCAAATTTAGTTTTCTTTATTAATTGTTCGTACTG
>Ga0066846_10000962_pt1 | contig 14005 bp, 14 predicted proteins | sample ETNtaG_33_FD_65489 | JGI IMG/M metagenome (GOLD analysis project Ga0066846, IMG submission 65489) | Marine microbial and viral communities from oxygen minimum zone, Eastern Pacific Ocean - ETNP201310SV76 | ecosystem: Environmental > Aquatic > Marine > Oceanic | place: Pacific Ocean: Eastern... | reverse complement strand
CATTTGTTCCGGTTACGGCTATTATATTAGACGGTTTTTGTTTATAAAAATTTGACGACGCTTCGGATAGACTTTTCCTGACATCTTTAACCAAAATAAAAGGTATTTTTTGTTTTTTAAATATTTTTTTATTACTACTTACAATTGCTGTAGCGCCTTTTGCTATTGCTTCATTAACAAATTTGCTCCCTGAAATTTTATTTCCTTCGATAGCAAAAAAAATATTGTTTTTTTTAACTTTTCTGCTGTCAAAACTAATGCCACTTATTGGAATTTTTTGATATTTTTTGTTTACAGATTTAAGTAAATTTCCTAATCTCATTTAAAAATTGGAGGAAGCTTGTAGGTTATTTATGGCTAAAATTGGACCAATTTTTTCTATAATTTTGCCTGCCACAACAACTGTATTCCATCCGGAAGTATTTCTTATTTCCCCTTTGTGCTTAAAACCCTTAGGATATTTTTCTGATGGAGGATATTCATACACAAAGTTAGGAGCTGCTTTTGGTTCATCTAACATAACCAGTAGAACATATTTTGGTTTACTGGCGGGAAATAAAGCTACAAAAGTATTAAGTTTAGCATTTGACTTATATTTTACAGCAGTTCCCGTTTTGCCTGCTACTTCATAACCTTCTATATTCGCAAAATTTGCTGTTCCTTCATCAAGACTTACCACTTTTCTTAAAATTGAATTAATTTCATTGCTGGTTGTTTTCGATATTATTTGATTACCAGGCTCTATTAATTTAATTTTTTCTTTTAAAATAAATGGATCAATCTTATATCCTCCATTACTCAGAATGGCATATGCTTTTGCAAGTTGAAGTGGAGTAGTTGTTATTCCGTGCCCATAAGATGCGGTTGCAAGTTTACATTTCCCCCATTTAAAAGGAATCGGTTTTCCAATTTCCTCTAATTCAAAATTTATTTTTTCAAATATTTCCAGAGAATTTAAAAAATTTTTGTAATTCTTTTCACCTACTTTTTGGGCTATTTTGATTGCTCCTATATTTGAAGATTGAATTAATATTTCTTCTGCAGTTAAATCTTTTTTTAGCTTATGATGCTCTGATATTTTATGTTTACCGCAAGTTATACTATTTTCTAAATTTTCAAATTTAGTTTTTGGATTAATTTTTTTACTTTCTAATCCTGCTGCTACTGTAAATGTTTTAAATACTGAACCTAATTCGTATACTCCTAGGGTAACTTTGTTTGTATAAAAGTCTTCTTTAATTGAAATTCTTTTGTTCAGATCGTAGTCAGGCAAAGATATTAGAGATAATATCTCTCCATTATCTACCTTCATCAAAACTGCAGCGCTTCCGATATTATGAAATGATATTTGTGCCTTAATTAATTCTTGTCTTATCAAATGTTGCAAATTTGAATCTAAAGTTAAGTGTAGAGAAGTATCTAATAATTCCTCATTTTTTAAATTTTTATCAAAAGATTTTTCTATGCCGGATATTCCAATATTATTATCATCAATTTGTCCTAATACATGACTAAAAAGACTTTTTTGTGGATATATTCTAAATGGCTTTGGTTCAAAAACAAAAGCCTTGTTTCCAAGAAGCCACAACTTATCTTTTTCTTCAGGTGTTAATCTTTTTTTTAAATAAAAATATTTATTATTTTTTATTTTATTTTCAATACTTTTAATATCAAGTTCAGGAAATATAAGTCTTATTTTTAATAAAAATTTTTTTTTATCTTTTATTAATTTTGGCCGGACTCCGGCGGAATAAATGTTGATATTTCTTGCTAGAATAATTCCATTTCTATCAACAACGTCTCTTCTTTCTTTTGTTATGTTTAGATTATTATTTTTAGAAAAAAAATTTCTATCTGGATACAAAGAAAGATAAATTATTTTAACGCTAAAAATAAATATTAAAATTAAAAAAATACTAAATAAAAAAATAACTCTGCTACTTGAAATTTTTAAGAGATTTATATTTTTTCCGCTAAAAGTAATTTCTGATTCAGAATAATCATCAAAAAAAAAACTTTTTTTTTTAAAATTTTTCTTTCTTTTCATTAAAAACTATTTTCCTGGCATGATTGGAATGCCTAAAATTGCTTTTACAATCTGTATTGATCCCCATCTTTGTAATTTTTCCTTGGTGATAATTTCTTTAGGATTATTATAAATTTTCTTCATATTTTCTTTTTTTCTTTTAATATTATTTGTAACGCTCATTTTTAATTCTGCAGGAATTTTTTCTGGTTCATTGTATAATTCTTTAACTTTTTTTATATTTTTTTTATATTTTTTTTTAATTTTAGATTTTGCTATAGAGGATAAGCTTTCACTTTCAATCTCAGTTGCTTTTGATATTAGTTGTTCTTCATTTTTCAAATCTCGAATTTGAGATTTTTTGTAAGAATGAAGTTCAAATTCTAAATGTTTCTTAGCCATTTCTGAAAGATTTTCTGGCGATGTGATAACTTCGTAATCTAATGAAGTAAAATTTAAATCAATTTTTAAATTATTTATTGAGGTCTGCAAATCATTTATTTCTTTTTGCAAACCTCTTGTTTTATTTTTTATAACTGAAACAAATATTAACCCAATTAAAAAAATAACTAAAGTTGTTGAAAAACTTTTGGCAAAACTTTTTTTATTCTTTTTGGGTGGCGCATTGTTAGGCAGAGTATTAAGCCATTTTTCTGGATCCAAATCATAATTTGTATTTCCGTCGCTTTTATTTATTCCCGGTATTGTATTTTTCCACTGCTCAGAATTTATCATGATCTGCCTTCCTCTAATTTCAAATAAGTTTCAAATTTTTTCTTAAATTCTTTAGAACTAAAAAATGATGTATTTGTTCTTACTCCATATCTAAGTTTGGCTGATCTTGAATTAACATTTTCATTAATTTCTTCTTTATTTGGAGTTAATGGTTTTTTCGATTTTAAATTAAATAACCTAAAATTGTTTTCTGTTTCTGGTAAATACCTAGATGATTTTTCTTTTAAATTCGAATGAAGGCGAAAAAAATTTTTAACAATTTTATCTTCTATTGAATGAAAACTTATCACTATCAAAATTCCTCCTTCTGTTAAAAGTTTACTTGCCTCTATTAACCCCAAAATTAATTCGGTTAATTCTTGATTAACAAAAATTCTTATAGCTTGAAAAGTTTTAGTTGCAGGATTTTTTTTAAAATTATGATAATTTTTTTTAGCTATTTTAATTATTTCTGCTAATTCTTTTGAAGTCTTTATTGGTTTATTTTTTCGATGTAATTCAATTTTATTTGCAATCTTTTTCCCATCTTTTTCATCACCCAATATTTTAATTATGTTTGCTAAATTTTTTTTATCAAATTTGTTTACAACATCATACGCACTAAATTTATTAATTCCCATTTCCATATTTAATAAACTTTTTGAGTTAAAGGAAAAACCTCTTTTCCTATCGGACAATTGAAGCGACGAAAGTCCTAAATCAAAAATTATAGCTTTTGGGTTTTCCTCAGAGTTAATTATGTTATTTAAATTACTAAACTTGCTCCTAATAAAATTAAATCTTTTAGGAAATTTTTTTAATAAATTTTTTGAATATTTTTCACCTAGTTCATCCCTATCTAGAGCAAAAACTTTTGTTTTAGGATGCTTTAATATTGCCTTTGAATAACCTCCTTGACCAAAGGTGCAATCAACAAAAGTGCCACCATGTTGAGGGGATATAATGCTTAATATTTGATCGAGCATTACTGGATAATGTATTTGTTTTTCCAGTAGCATGGTGGCATTCATAAATATCTATACTTTCCTTCATTAATTTTTTTGTCTTCGTAAAAAGGCCGGTATTTCAAAATCTTCTTCAGATTCTGCATCCTCAAACATTTTTGGTTCTTTTTCCTTTTCAAAATGCTCCTCTTTTTTTATTTCATCATGAGAACTATTTTCAATGATTGGCACATCAAACAATTCTGAATTTATTTCATTGCCAGTATGATTTTCTGTTATATTTTCTTCTTGATTTTCAGCAAATAGCTGTGGTGTTGCTAACTCTATGCTGTCTACTTCAAAATTTGGTATATCTGAATCTTGTTTAAAATCAGTTTCGATCTCATCTTTTGATTCTTCCATACTTTGTAAATAAGCAGCGTTTTCCATTGAAACATTTTTTAAAGTTTCAGTATTTGATGACTCTTCTTTAATTTCTTCTTGTTCTGATCTCTCTGCAACAACTTTATTTAGGTCTAAGGCAGTTGCTCCTTCAGTTGCTTGTAATGTCGTATGATTGATTGCTGTTGAGTTTGTAAAGTTATCGCTATAACCAGTATTTCTATTATGAAGTCTATGAACCATGCTGACTATTGGTTTTATTTGTGGTTCCTGTCCATCTAATGATGTTGCAACAATAGAAACTCTAATTTTTCCATTTAATCTTTCATCCTCGATTGAACCGAATATTAATTCAGCTTCAGGATCTACTTCTGCTCGAATTTTATTTGTAACTTCATCAACTTCAAACAAAGTAAGATCATTTCCACCTGTAATATTAACCAAAAGGCCTTTTGCTCCTTTCAATGAATACTCGTCGATTAAAGGATTATTCAGTGCTAAGCTTGTAGCTTCTTCTGCTCTTTTTTCACCTTCCGCTTCGCCTGTTCCCATCATCGCCTTACCCATTCCTTTCATGATGGTTTCAACATCAGCAAAATCTAAGTTAACTAAACCTGGTCTTACCATTAAATCTGTAACGCTTTGGACGCCGGACTTTAAGACATCGTTTGATAGACCAAATGAGCTTTTTAAAGTTGTTTTTTCATTAATAATTTTAAATAAGTTTTGATTTGGAACTACAATGTTTGTATCTAGATGTTTTTTTAATTCTTCCAAACCTTGAAGAGCTATTCGCATTCTCTTGGGTCCTTCGTAAGAAAAAGGAAGTGTCACTACACCTACTGTAAGTATGTTTAATTCTTTTGCTGCTCTTGCTATTACATGTGAAGCTCCAGTTCCTGTTCCGCCTCCCATTCCTGCAGTTATAAAAAGCATATTGCTTCCTTTAATATAATCAACAATATCATTTAACGATTCATCTGCAGCAGCTTGCCCGATATCATGTTTGGCTCCCGCACCTAATCCTTTAGTTAAATTTGTTCCCAATTGAATCTTGGCGTGAGCTTTGTTCATTTTTAAATCTTGAGCGTCAGTATTTATTGCAACAAATTCTACCCCTTCCATTCCAGCTTCGATCATTCCATTAATAGCGTTTCCTCCTGCTCCACCAACTCCTAAAACTAAAATTCTAGGTTTAAGTTCTCTTAACTCTGGACCCTTGATATTAATAGTCATTCCCCCTCCTTTTTAAATTGTTTTTCCCATTTTAAATTTGCTCTATTCAAATTGGCTTTCTTTCTAGCCAGGATTTTGAATTTTTCAAAAAGTTTCGGTTCCCAAATTTGAAAAGTTGTACCTTGTCCAACAAAAAGCATAGTTTGTTTAATTTTAGCATGATTTAATAACTTGTCAGGAATAGAAATTCTTCCTTCACTATCAAATTGAAGATTTACACTTTCAGCTAAAACCGAAGTCGCAAAAATATCTCTCTTTTCTTCAAATGGATTTAATGAGTCAATTGAATTTGAAATTTTTTCTATTCTATTTTGTGAACATCCTTCAATTGAAGGATTATTAAATGATGGATAACAAATAACACCGTTGTAACCCATGCTGGTTAAATAAGATCTAAAACTGGCTGGCACTGATACCCTCCATTTTTTGTCTAGTTTGTTTTCGAACGTCGATAAAAACATATTTTTTTAAGTCAAAGGCATTCCTTAAGAAATCAAGTTTCGTTCTTTGATTTAACTTATTTAACACCACATCTCCCTCCTTTGGGAATATATGGGATAGTATGGGTTTTCAACCTAGGCGTCAATAGTGAAATTATTGGCCATTTTTCATAGAAAAACACCCATCTTCCCTAAAATTTTCCTAAAATCCCTTAGGTTGATTTTTCAGCACAAATTTGAATCATTAAGGAATCAAACCGTGAACATTCTCTGTTTTTCTATTTAATGTTGTGTAGATACTTTATTAGATAAGCCAGACAATCTATAAGCCGGGTTCTGTCATTTAAATTAGTCATTTATCTGGGGCTAAATTCACATCTAACCTCTAGCAACCAACCCAGATGGCTAACTAAGAACTGTTTTTTGCCTAAAATAGGCCTTGCCATCTCTATTTGGTCTTGCTCCCGGTGGGGTTTTCCATGCGTTTTTTGTTACCAAAAAAACCGGTGCGCTCTTACCGCACCTTTTCACCCTTGCCTTGATAAGGCGGTTTATTTTCTGTGGCACTATCCCTAGGGTTTCCCCCGCCAGATGTTATCTGGCACCGCGTTCTTTAGAGCCCGGACTTTCCTCTCTTATGTATTCTATTACACAAAAGTGACTAATCAATTGTCTGGCGGTATCCGTAATATGAAAAAAACTAGCTTAAATCAAGAGTTTTTTAAGACTTTTTTGCTAAATTATCAGCAATAATCAAACATTCTTTGTCTAAAGTTCCGTTAATTAGCTCTTTTCTGAAATGTCTTTGAAAAGCCTTTGTAATCCTTGCAAAGGATTTTGTTTTACCTTTAGGAAAAAAATATCCAATTCTAATTAATAATTTTTTAAATTTTTTTACCTCTTGTTTTGAAACCTTTAATTTTCTGTATTTTTTTAAAAAATTTGATTTGAAATCATGCCAAATTCCTATTTTTTTTATTGATAAAAACTCCCATGGAAATTTTTCGCCAGGATCAATTTTTCTTAAGGGGGAAACGTCGGAATGACCAAGAAAATTTTTTGTTTTTATTTTATATTTTTTTTTCAAAATTTTACAAAGTTTAACTAAAGTTGAAATTTGTTTTTTTTTAAAGGAAGCATAGCCATATTGATGTCCTTTATTTACAAGCTCAATACCAATAGAATTTTTATTTAAATTATTATATTTTTTCCAACGAGATTTGCCTGCGTGCCAAGCTATGCGTCTTTCTTCTACTAATTTAAAAATTTTTCCATTTTGATTTATTAAGTAATGAGCGCTAACCTTAGATAAAGGATTACATAATCTTTTTACAGATTCGCGCTCAGATTGCATTCCTGTATAATGGATAATCGCTAATTTAATTGAGCTAATTAATCTTTTTTTTTTATTAAAATTGGGGGAATAAAAATTTTTCATCTTGTTTAACCTTTAGTAAAAATTTATAAATACAACCTATTATTGCCATAATTTTAACTATTTATTGCTAAAAAATAATATATATAACATAGCTTAGGGGCTCTAAAATGATAAGAAAAATAATATTAACAACGTTCTTTTTATTGTTAATTCAAACTCAATCTTCTATGGCGGGATCAACTGGCAGCGAAGATTTAGCCAAGAAATCAGCATCATCAGCCGATGAATGTTTTGAGGGATTCAGCAGAGCAATGTTTAAATTTAACCATGCCTTGGATGGGGCAATATTTGAGCCTGTAGCAAGAGGCTATAGAGCTCTTCCTGTTCCAATTAGAAAAGGAACTGGAAATGCGGTGGATAACTTAAGATCTTTGTTAACTCTTACAAATAATGTTTTGCAGGGAGATTTTAAAAAAGCAGGAACCACTGCAGCAAGGTTTGCTGTTAATACAACAGTAGGAATATTAGGGATTTGGGATCCTGCAAGCGCACTAGGACTTAAAGGAAATGGAAAAGAAGATTTTGGTCAAACTATGGGGGTTTGGGGAGCTGATAGTGGCTGCTATTTTGTCCTTCCAATTATAGGACCCACAACTACAAGAGACGCTGTTGGATTAATAGGAAATGTATTTATTGATCCCGTTTATCAAATTACTCATAATACTGAAATAAGAAATGCTGTTGTTGGAAATGGAAACTATTCAGAACATAATTACTACTATTATAGAGGTACTGGGGCCGTCGATTTTAGAGCAAAAAATATAGAATCCTTTGATAGTCTTGAAAAAAATTCAATTGATCTTTATGCTTCTATAAAAAGTTTATACTTACAAGATAGAGCAAAAAAAATTAAAAATGCTAAATCATCTGTAGAAACCCAAGTTGATAGCGACTGGGAAGAAATAGATACTGATTAAATTAAAAAGCATTTATGAAAAAAAAAAATTTCATCATTATTTTTTTTATTTTTATATCAATCTTATTATCAAACAAAGTTAGCTCATATAGTAGCGATCCCAAACAATTTATTACTGAAGTAGTTAATGAGGCAAAAAAAATTCTTGTGGATGCAAATAGTCAAGCGTATAAAGAAAAAAAATTATCTGAAATTGCTTTAAAAGCTGCTGATATAAACGGTATTGGTTACTATACTTTAGGAAAATACAGAAAAGAACTGTCCGATGAACAATTAGAAGAATATTCAACGTTGTTTGAAAAATATTTTTTAAAAAGCTTTACTTCAAGATTGACTGACTACTCTGATCCAAAAATTGAAGTTATTGGTGTAGATATTTTAAACCCCAAATATACAATTGTTAGAAGCCTTCTTCTTGCTACTGATAAAAAACCTGAAGTAAAAATTGATTGGAGAATATACACAAAAAACCCCGATAAACCTTTAATAAGAGATTTAATAGTTGAAGGATTAAGTCTAGCAAGAACTCAGAAAGAGGAGTTCGCTTCTGTAATTGAAAGTAATAATGGTGACGTAAAAAAACTGTTCATTACATTGCAAGAATTTGTAGATAAATAAACCATGAAATTTATTAAGTGCAAGAAAAATCAAGAATTTTAAAAAAAATTAATAATGAATGTTTTGGTGGAAGTGAAAACCAACTAAGACTCCTTTTAAAACATCTCCCCGATGAAAGTTTTAAAGATATTAATCTGATCCTCAATAACACTAGCGACACTTTAATAGAAAACGACAAAATTAATATTTTATGGATGCAACATTTTGTCAATCAAGAAGAAGCAAAAAATTTAGGAAACAAAAAGTATGTTGATAAATTAAACTATATAGTATTCAACTCACATTGGAATTTTGAAAAATATCAATATCAATTTAAAGTACCGGAAAATAAATCTTTAGTTATAAAAAATGCAATTGAAAAAATTAATATTAATAAAAAACCTAAAGATAAAATTAGTTTAATTTATCACACTACCCCGTGGAGAGGATTAAAAAATTTATTAAAAATTTATAAAAATTTAAATTTAGAAAATGTTGAACTAAATGTCTGCTCATCAACAATAATTTATGGCAAAAAATTTGATAAAATTTTAGGAAAAAAATATGAAAGTATTTTTGAGGAATGTAAAAATACTAAAAATGTTAATTATTTAGGATTCCTTGACAATAAGAAAATAATTGAAATTTTAAAAAAAACACACATTTATTCTTTTCCAAGTATTTGGCCAGAAACTAGTTGCATTTCCGCAATAGAAGCTATGGCTGCTGGATGCGAAGTCGTAACAACAAACTTAGGAGCATTGTACGAAACCTGTTCACCATTTGGAACTTTTGTTAGTTTTGATAGCAATTTTGACAACTTAGAAAAAAAATATGAAGAAGCTCTTTTAAATAGTATTAACAATTTTTGGTCAAAAGAAAATCAGGAAAAACTAAAATTGCAATCAGAAATAATTAATATAACATATTCTTGGGATATAAGATCTCAAGAATGGAAAAAATTTTTTGATAAAGCAAGGAAATTAAAAAAGTAGAAATTATTTTAAAAAATTTAATGTCAAAAGTTGCATTAATATCTGGCATCACCGGTCAAGATGGTTCATATCTCGCCGAATTTCTTATCAAAAAGGGATATAAGGTTTACGGAATCGTTAGAAGAGCTGCTTTAGAGTTTGAATCTCACAGGCTATGGAGAATAAGAAAAATTAAAAAAAATTTAAACTTATGCTCTGGCTCTCTCGAAAGTTACGCTAGTATATTTAAAATTGTGGAAAAGGTTAATCCTGATGAAGTTTATCATCTAGCTGCCCAAAGCTATGTGGCTAATTCATTTGATGATGAATTTTCTACGTTTAATACTAATATAAATGGCACACACAATATTCTTGCGGCTGTAAAAGAATTAAATAATAAAACAAAATTTTATTTTGCTGCTTCTTCAGAAATGTTTGGTAAAGCTGAAAAAACTCCACAAAATGAAAACTTTCCTTTTCATCCTCGCTCGGCATACGGAATAACGAAAGTAGCTGGTTATCATTTAACAAGAAATTATAGAGAAGCTTACAAACTTCATGCGTCTAGCGGGATATTATTCAATCACGAATCTCCAAGAAGAGGTTTTGAATTTGTTACCAGAAAAATTTCTTATGGAGTAGCTAGAATTAAAAAAGGTTTGCAAAAAAAATTAGAATTAGGAAATATAAGTGCAATGAGAGACTGGGGTCACGCTGAAGACTATGTCAAAGCCATGTGGTTGATGTTGCAGCAACAAACGCCTGGAGATTATGTTATTGGAACAGGCATGCAACATTCAGTCGAAAATTTTGCTGAAAAAGCATTTAAACATGTGGGTTTGAATTATAAAGATTTTATAACAATAGATAAAAATTTAATAAGACCATCCGAGGTCAATACTCTTTTGGCGGATTATTCAAAAGCTAAAAAAAAATTAAAATGGAAACCAACTATAACTTTTGATCAATTGGTAGCTGGTATGGTTGAATCTGATTTAGAGCAAGTAAAAAAATATGATTACTAAAAAGTTAAGTTTTTTGTTTTTTCTTTCATATATTTAAAGCTCTCCTTGGCTATTTGATCTCTCTTTTTAACAGACTCAATTAAATTTTCACCATAAGTTGATATGAGACCTTTAGCTATAATATGAGTTTTATAAATTAAGGAAGATTTTCCATCTTTGTCTCTTTTTAGGTATTCTTGTAAAGATAATATTTTATTTTCTCTAAAAAAAAATAAAAAATAGGAAATCCATAAATCGTCATATAAAAATAATTCTTTGTAATCTTTTACCACCTTATCATAAAAAACCTTAATACCTTTGAGTGAATTAGTATTTATAGCAAAACCATCAGCTCCTTGACCTATCGGAAAATTATCAAGCGGATGAACATAAAAACTATAGGCATTTTCTGGAGCTGTCTTGTAAAAATAATAAAATTTTTCAATCATGTAATTTTCGTAAAAATTGTCATCGTCTGCCAACACAAGTAAAGAGTCTTTTTCCATTTTATGTAATGAACCTAATAATTTAGTTCCGGGTCCACAATCTTCGCATCTTGTAATCTCAACCCTACTATCTTTAAAATTTGGAATCTGATCATCTTTAATAATTTCTTCAAAGCGTCTATATTTCAAAGGTATATTTATAAAAACCTTATCAGGTTTTAAAGTTTGATTTAGTATAGATTTGACTGATTTTTCTAAGTTTTTAATTCGTGAAGGAATTGTGCTTATAGAAACATAAATCATTTTAATATGTTCAATATATTCTTAGCAATGCTAGTTTTATTAAATTGTTCTTTATATTTTTCGCCAAGTTTAAGAACCATTTCTTGTTTAATTTTATAGTTGGTATCAAGCTTTTTAATATAATTAAGTATAGAATCTGATTTAGGTTCGCACATAAAATCAATTGGTAAAAACTCTTTTGCAGTTTCATTGTCATTGCAAGTTATTGGAAGAGTTCCGCATATCATTCCTTCTATCATTGGTAATCCTATACCTTCATACTTTGACGGAAGTAATAAATATTTTGTTGAATTATATAACTCATTTAATTTTTTATTGGATACGTATCCTAAGTAGTTTCCAAAACCAGGGTTCTCTGGGCCGCAGACTGTTATTTTTTTTTCTCCATCTTGTATTTTCGATAAACTTTCTTTAATTAAACTAAATCTTTTATTTGGGTCGTTTGCTCTTCCAACAAAAAGAAATTGGTTTTCTTTTTTTATATTTTCATCATAATTAACATCTCTTGCTGGATTATAAATTACGTGAATTTCCCTGTCTGTAAATTGAGATAAATCTTTTTTTACTTTTTGACTAATGACAGTAACAGCATCTGCTTGGTTCAAATAAATACTTACCAGCATTTTTGTTTGATTCAATATATTGGGCATAAACCACGGAATATCTAATAAATTAAATATCATATTAATTGTTGGATATTTTTTTTTTAAAGAAATTGCTTCTTTATAACCTCTTGGGTCATTTGCATAAATCAAATCTGGATTTTCATTAGATATTTTATGTCCTAAAATTTGGAAACCTTCTTTGATGAGTTCACTGAACGGCAGGATTCCAAAAATTGCAATTTTCATTTTTTTAATGGTGGGCCCGCCAGGATTCGAACCTGGGACCAATACATTATGAGTGTACTGCTCTAACCAGCTGAGCTACAGGCCCTTATATTTAATTTGATATTTACAAGGATTTTTAAGTTGAATCAATTTAATTTTCAGTCACTTTTTCTATAAATTCCAGTTAGTTCATCTTTAAGCAAATTGATACTTTCAAATCTTAAATTGGAATTTGAAATCTTTTTTGCTAATTCTTTGTTTCCCAGAACATTATAAATTTTAGAAATTAAATTATAAATCTTATCATTTTTTTCAAATTCTAGAGCAATCAACAATGTATCGATCGCTAGATAGTATAGTTTATTTAAATAAAATACTTTTGCCCTTAAATAAAGATATTTTGGATTTTGATGAAATTCTTGACCTAAATTTGATAAATTAAATTGAGCTTCCTCAATCTTTTTTTCACTGATCAAACTATCTATTTTATCTAATATATCATTATTCATTATACAATTTTATTTTTTATAAATTCTTGCATTTCATTTTTATATTTATTCCACCAGTTAACACATTCATTCCGTTTGCTGCTAATTTGTTCATTGCTCCACCCTTTTATTGTTGGCACTGCTTCTATCCATTTATCAACTTTTATAAAAGGATTTCCTGGGAATAAGCGTTCGTAATACTTATAAGCATTTTCTACAATTGGAATGCAACCACATTCAAGAGCCTCGTACAATCTATAAGTTTCTGGATGAACAAAACCATTTGGACACGGAAGAAATTCAGTTAAAGATAATATTTTACTCATCTCTTCAACTGGAATTAATTTTGAATTAAATTTTTCAGTTTTGTATGAATAGAATTCTTTAATATGTGAAAAATGATATAGCAAATCATGCCTGCTTGATTTGTGAGGTGTTCCAATAAAAGCCCATTTATACTTTCTGTTTTGTAAAGATTTGCTTGAAATTCCAGATTTGTAACCTATTGGAATGCATTTAACTTGCTCGTTGCTAAAGTATTTGTTTGAACAAAAAGTTCTCCAAACATAATCGCAATTTTTATAGACGGGAGAATAATCTAAAATTCCTGTTTCATCTCCTAAATGAAATAAAAATATTTTAGAACAAATTATTTTTAGTTCATTATATTTTTTAATTTTATTTTCAATGCTAGAATCAACTATTATCAAAATATCATCGGTTTCCAAATCTTGCTCATTATCAATTACGCTGTATTTTACTTTTTTTAAAATTTCATAGATCCATTCATCAGAATTTTTCTTATGATAGGCGCCCCATATATAGTTCGTGGAATCTTTATTGTTTTCGGAAAGTTTGGGTTGATTATGAGTGTTCCAAAATAATTTAATCATTTAAGATTAAAATTTTATTTTTCTAAGAAGCTTTTTAAATGTTTAGACCTGCTTGGATGCTTAAGTTTTCTTAAAGCTTTTGCTTCGATTTGTCTTATTCTTTCTCTTGTTACTGAAAATTGCAAACCAACTTCCTCAAGTGTGTGATCGGTATTCATTCCTATGCCAAAGCGCATTCTCAAAACTCTTTCTTCTCTTGGTGTCAAAGTAGCTAAAATTTTTGTTGTAGACTCGCTTAGGTTTGCGCGAATCGAAGAATCTAAAGGCTGCAAAGCATTTTGATCTTCTATGAAGTCACCAAGGCTACTATCTTCTTCGTCACCAACTGGAGTTTCTAAAGAAACAGGTTCTTTT
>Ga0066846_10000939_pt1 | contig 14111 bp, 13 predicted proteins | sample ETNtaG_33_FD_65489 | JGI IMG/M metagenome (GOLD analysis project Ga0066846, IMG submission 65489) | Marine microbial and viral communities from oxygen minimum zone, Eastern Pacific Ocean - ETNP201310SV76 | ecosystem: Environmental > Aquatic > Marine > Oceanic | place: Pacific Ocean: Eastern... | reverse complement strand
GATCAGCATAAAAAACACTGTGTCAGATTTGTGTCAATCTGATAGGCACTTCTTGGCATTTAGTGACACAACACGCAACGAGCGTCACCGTAAGTGTTATTAAAACAATGGTTAATAAGTGGATCCGCTGACTCTTAATCAGTAGGTCCTCGGTTCGATCCCGAGACGGCCCACCATTTAAATCAAGGGTTTATGGGTTTATACTCATAAGCCCTTTTTTATTTTTGATTCTTAGGTCCAGAACAGGTCCAGTTTTAGCGGTGTTTTCTCTGTAAGTTCACCTGAGGCCGTAGCCCATTTTTTATTATGTTTGCCAAACGCAAGACACACCATGATTATTTGCAACCGGTGTTGTCCTCTCCCCAAGGTGTTTTTGTCTTGCACAAAATGGCACCTTTAACTGCATTCTTTTTGACATTTGCACCAATCAAGTTTGCCTTCGAAAGGTCTGCGTCTTTAAAACTTGCTCCCTGTAAATTTGCTCCTTGCAAATTGACCTCATGGAGATTTGCTCCATCCAAATCTGCGCCGCTGAGATTTGCCCCATTTAGATTCGCTCCTTTAAGATTTGCACCCTCCAAGCTTGCTCCTTTCAAGTGCGCCCACTTTATGTTTGCACCACTTAAGCTTGCTTTTTTTAATTTAGCTTCATTCAAATATGCCTTTTGCAAGTTTGCATAATCCAAGTTCGCTCCTGTTAAGTCTGTTGTCTGCAGGTAAGCTTTTTCTAATTTTGCTCCTTGTAGACTAGCTCCCATTAACATTGCCCCACTTAAGTTAGAATTTTTTAGGTCGGCTTTTTTTAAAATCGCTCCTCTTAAGTCTACGCCAACCATATTGCACTTTCGACAAACTTTACTTAACTTTAATTTTTTTACTGCATCAAATCCGAACGAATTCATAGAAAAAAAAATTACGGTCATAAGTACAAAACAAATTACAAATAAACTTTTTCTCATAGATCTCCTCGAATTAAAAGCAACAGATTATGATTTGTTCTGTTCAGATACCTTAAGTTCGTACCAACTAATTATGGCCATAAAAAGAGCAAGGCCGGACATCAGGATTAATATAGGATTCCAAGATGTTTTAACAGCCCAGAAAAGGAGGCCTACCCAGCAAACCAGGCTCCACATCAAGGTGTTTTTGGCAAATTTCTGAAAATATTCCTTTTGAATTTTGATTCCATTTACTTTTAATACCCTTGATAAAAGCCATCCCGCAAATAGTGACAAAAGTTGTAAAAATAAAATATACCCCCACCCAAGGGGGGAAAATATAAAGCTGATGGGTGACTCTTTAAAAAAGTTTCTCTTTAACTCAGGAATGAGTAGAATTGCCTTAAGGCTCTCTATTCCATCAAAAGCCTCAATTTCTCCGATGGCCAAAACATACCTGATATTTTTTTCCCTGCTTTGCACAACAATTTTATATTTTCCAGCGTCAGCGCGTGTTTCAAACTCAGGACCCTGCCAATACATGCTTTGGCCGAATGGCTCAAAAAACTCTTTCCAGTCTTCTTCATTCGGACTAAGGCTCCCTAAAATCTGTTCACCTTTAAAAATTTTGACCGTCACATTTTTTCCTGGTCCTTCTGTAAAAGGAACCAAAACGTTCACATACAAATCAATGGCAGAGCTTGCGCTAATAACATAAATGTGTGGATTTCCCGAAAGCTTGCCATAGTAAGCCTTGGATATTTCAGGCTTAGTGACATTAATTTTTTCACTTTCAACTATTCTGGGCTGATGGGCTAAGGCCCCTAAAGGCCAGCCAACCAAAATTAAAAAGAAAACCAAAATTACAACTCGCAACTTATTTACGATCTTATCCAATTTCCGCAGTTTCATTTTTTTATAAAAAAAACAATCCATTCGTATTTAAAGCCAACTTGGATGGTGAAGATGAGTTCGGCATATTACATTAAATGAAAAATCGCCCCACTCTTCCAATTCCCCAGAAGAACCACCAAACAAAAAAAGAAAAGTGGGTGAGAGTAAAATCGTGAATGGTTTGGTTTTAATGCCGCGATTATACCGCAAGGGTAGGGAAGATGTTATAATCAGTTATGGATACTGATAACATTATGAAATTCATTGCCGTGGGTCTTGCTCTTTGGGGAGTTGTAAATGCCTTAATGAAGTTTATGCCGGAATATGCTACCCAACTCCCGCTTCCTGTTTACGAGTTTTTTTATTCCATTACGGTGAATACTGAACCTAGTCCTACCATCGAAACTATGCCACTTGAAACTATTGAACCTGACTCTGACTCTTAATCAGTTATCTGAACCCATGAATTTTAATTTCATTACTAGGAGGGCTCCCCCCATAAGTAACGTAGCTAAATTCCAAAAAATGATTGGAACAGCATTCAGAAGAAACCCATAGGCAATCCAACACGCAATTCCTGCGCACCAGATTAAAAGCATCGCTAATGAAAAGTCATCAGCGGATTTTGTTTTCCACGTCTTAATCACTTGAGGTACAAACGCGACTGTGGTTAAGAACCCTGCAAAATACCCAAAAAATGAAGCCAAACTCATCAACAGCCTCCTTTATCTAAGTCCACTCTCATTAGTTTTTATCCACACGCCGGAAAGAGTTCCCCGCAATTGCCCTAATCTTTGCCAAGTAAGAGCAAAGGCGGGTCGCCAGAACCTCAGAATTGATCCTGCTTCATAAACCCTACCCAGTTACTGTATTATTACGTTATGCAAACCAAACCACTCACATTTGAACAAGAAAATAAAATAGTTATGTTAGTAATCAAGAACGCTATGGCTATGAAAAAATATTTGTCATTAATTTTCTTACTTTTAATTTTTCCATCAGCAAGTTTTTCAGAAAATTATAAATTTCAAAAATTAGTAGATCTAAAAAATCCATGGGGTTCATCTTTTATTAGCAACAACGAATTAATAGTTACTGAGAAAAGTGGAAAAATTAAAGTTGTAAATATCAATTCTAAAAAAGTCTCAGAGATTGAGCATAATCTTAACTTTTTAGTAGATGGTCAAGGAGGTCTACTAGATATTCTTTACAAAGATAATTTAATTTGGATTTCATACACAGAAAATAGGGGAAATTCGAAAACAAGCACTTCAATTGCAAAAGCAAAGTTAAATAAAAAAGAATTGAAATTTAAGAATATTTTTCAAGCAGAACCTCCAATTAACTCTGGCTACCACTTTGGTTCAAGATTAGCGATCAAAGGAGATTATCTTTATGCATCTGCTGGTGAAAGAGGTGAAGGTATGATTGCACAAGATCCAACTAAACATCCGGGTAGTATTATTAGAATTCATCTTGATGGAAGTATTCCAAAAGATAATCCAAAATTTGAAGGTAAATCAAATTGGTTGCCTGAGATCTATCAAATAGGTATTAGAAATCCCCAAGGTTTAACTTTGTCTCCATTTGACGGAAAAATTTATTTAAGTAACCATGGCGCAAAAGGTGGTGATTGGTTTGGTGAAGCAAAAAAAGGAGAAAACTATGGTTGGAAAATACTAGGTTGGGGAGGAAAAAATTATTCAGGTATTCCAATTGGACCTAAATGGAAACCTGGTTTTACAAAAGCAATTCAATATTGGGTGCCATCTATCGCAGCAAGTGCAATAACCATTTACAAAGGAGATGAATTTAAAGAATGGAATGGTCATGCTTTAATAACCTCTCTTAAGGATCAATCTTTAAGAAAATTGAAATTTAAGGATTTAACTAATGTGAAGGAAGAAATAATTTTTAAAGATGAAATTGGAAGATTAAGGGATATACAAGTTCATCCAAATAATGGGAAAATTTATTTTTTAGCTGGAGATAGTTTGTGGTTAATGGAAAAAAGTTAAATCTATTACCAAGTGTCAGATTTGTGTCAATCTGATAGGCACTTCTTGGCATTTAATGACACAACACGCAACGAGCGTCACCGTAAGTGTTATTAAAACAATGGTTAACAAGTGAGTCCTCCGACTCTTAATCAGTAGGTCCTCGGTTCGATCCCGAGACGGCCCACCATTTAAATTAATGGGTTATGAGATTCTTCTCATAGCCCATTTTGTTTATGTACTCGCTATGTACTCAATTGCGGTAAAAGAATTTCAGTTCTATCCCTTCATAGCTTATATATAACCCTACCTTGCTCATGGCCGCCATAAACCACGGCGGCACATTCTATCGCCTTGATAAGATAATTATTCTCAAAGGACAAGCAAGAAATAAATTCAAAGAGAGATTTATGAAATAAAACGACCCGCGGAGGGCTGTGGAAGTTTTGCCGTTTGACGCAGAATAAAATGCTTACTTAGCGCCATAAATAGGCGAGCACCCAGTGGTAAAGAGAATGTCTCCCGAATGATCTGTTTGTAAGGTTTGTGTCCTGAAATACTGTTAAAGAGGCAAGCCATGAACACGTGGTCCGTTGCGGCGATAGACAAAAGGTGGTCCATAAACCCGAAACGGGTGCACAAGTTGGTGAGTAAGCGGACTGCTCTGCCGTAGGGCAGATCGCTGGTCAACTCAAAACAGTCCTTATAGAAATTTTTCTTGAAAGCCTCTTCGGACACACCGTTGTTGATGATAGATCGAGCCGCATAGATGCCCGTCAGGCAGGCAGAGTTAATCCCCTTTCCTTTGAAGGGGCGCATCAACCCAGCAGCGTCTCCGATAGTCACATACCGGTCTCCAAAAAGTCCGGGAGCCGGCGCAATCGGGAACTTTCCTAGAAAATAATTCAGAGGTTTTTCTCTGCGTTTGTGGGGCGGGAGGAATCTCTGCACTGAACCAGAACGTAAAAATTCTAGCATGACCTTGGACGAAACCTTGCGTCCGGCGACATTAATCGATAAATGATCGAATTTTGGCGTGATCGCTCCGAATTCCAAACCATTTTGTGCCAACATGAATGCATGGATTTTTTGACCCAACTGGTTCAGAAATTTCTCCCCCGGATAAATGTGGGTGATGATCGTACTTAGGTAATCCGGTTGACGGTAGAGCGTGGTTTTTTCAAAAATTTTCCCAGTCCCCTCGTCCATCCCAAAAGCACCGACGACAACTGAAGCTTTACAATTTTCTCCTTCGCTATATACCAGTACTTCTTCCTCTGAAAATTCGATGCCCGTCACGCGGTTATGAACAACAATCACCCCCCTTTTTTTTGCCTCCTCAAGCATGAACAGGTCGAACTTTGAGCGTGATACAGCATAACTTTTACCATCGTCCTGGCCGTAGAGATTCAAACTCAGGTGGTCGGAATGAAGGCAGTAGCTTTTGATTTCTTTGCAAATCAATTCGCTGGGAAGCTCCAGTTCAAGGTTTGCTCGTAAAATATTGTCTAGTGGTGGTGAAAGAACCCCGATGCATTGGTTGTAGTGTCTGTGTTCATAGAATTTCTTATGCTCCATGATCACAACGCGAACATTCTTCCCGAACTTTTGAGCTTCTATTTTAAGAGCGATCGCGCAGGCAGCTCCTCCTGGTCCACCTCCTATCACACAAATAGTGTCTCTATCTCTAATTTTATTCAGTCCTTTTGCCATTACGTTAACTTCTCCATAGATTAAAGCTTACTGGCCACTTTTTTTTCGATTTTTAAGATCGGATTGATCCTATTAAAATTTCAGATTTGTTCCTATGTACTAATACTGCGAATTTATTTAGTCTGCCCTCAAAGGAGGTGAGATTATGCAACATGAGAAAACAGGGACAATCAAATTAGCTTTTTATATTTTGTTGATTTTATTAGGTATTTATTTGCTAATACAAACACCCTACGGCTAATGTGTTTGTTGTTAGAGTTTGTGAAGCCATTTGAGTTAGTGCTCTTTGTGCTGATTTTAAACCTGTTGCTCAGCTTACAAAGCGCTGTGTTGATAAGATATTTTTGTACTTAAATATCTGAGTAGAATATTCTGGCCGAGCTTGATCCTGCTTGCCTGATCAAGTTTTCTTTGCTGGCTTGCCAACTGTAATGTTGGTACACGGAATATTAAACACCAGGTCAGCGGTGGTCTGTGCTTCATCGCCTTCAGAAGCCAAAACTTTGGAGGATCTATGTTATGCATATTGATATAAAACCACTCAATAAATACCCGTGGTATTTTCGTCCATTTTTTTGGAACCAAAGACGAAAGTACGGCGCTGTTTTGGATTCAAGTCTTGTTTGGGGTTTAGTGCCCAAGGTTTTTATGGCAATAGCGCTTCTTTATGGGGTTTTTAACCGAAGAGGTTCGCCTCTTAGCCCGGCTTTTCGTTCTCTTATCACGGTAAGGGTATCTCAAATTAATTCCTGTGCTTTTTGTGTGGACATCAATTCAGCCACTCTCATAAAACTTGGAATTACTTTAGAAAAAGTGGAAGCTTTAAATAGCTGGCGCGAAAGTCCTCTTTTTGATGAAAAAGAACGAGTCGCCCTTTCGTACGCTGAAGAAATGACCTGCTCTCATACCAGAGTGGACGAAGAGACGATCACGAAAATGAAGGAATACTTTGATGACGAAACAATTGTGGAGCTCACGGGATTAATCGGTTTTCAAAATATGTCGAGTAAATTCAATAGTGCCCTATCGGTGCCACCGCAGGGTTTTTGTCAAATTCCTAAACCAGAACCAATTGACTAAAGGTGTTGTTAATGAACTTCAAAGATACCTTCGTGAAAGGAGTTGCGTGGGGGGTTATGGTAGTGACTCTCTCGGGATTTGATTTTTCGAGTCACAGCATACCTCTTTCAGATATCCGCGATGGTGGGCCAGGCAAAGACGGTATTCCTGCCATTATGCGACCTAAATTCGTACCCGCTGTAGAAGCTAATGCCGGTTTTCTCAAAAACCGCGACCGGGTTCTCGGTTTTGTTCTCGGGGGACAGGCCAGAGCTTATCCGATCAAGATTCTTAACTGGCACGAAATCGTGAACGACAACGTTGCCGGACACCCCATCGTTGTTACCTTCTGTCCTCTGTGCGGCACAGGGATGGTGTTTGAGTCTGTGATAACTGGATGCTCAGGTGGGATAGCGCGTAGCGATCGAAAAGACGTTCTTGCCTCGCTTGATGCCTGCAATGAAAACAAAAAATTAACCTTCGGTGTGTCAGGGCTTCTTTACCAAAACGATATGCTGTTGTACGACCACCAGACTCAAAGCTTGTGGTCCCAAATCAAGTCAAAAGCAGTGACCGGCCCTCTCACCGGAATGTGGCTGAAGCTACTCCCTTCAACTCAAACGAATTGGAAAGAGTGGAAACGAAAACACCCCAAGACTTGGGTGTTGTCTGACAAAACTGGATACAGCCGCAACTATAACCGTAATCCTTATGTGGGTTATGGAAAAAGTCGGCACTTGATGTTTGATATTAATAACGTCAGCACAAAGTTTCACCCCAAGGAAAAGATTGTAGGCATCAAGCTCGCTGAGGACGCGATTAAGGCCTATCCATTTTCGGAACTTGAAAAGACTGGGGGTTCGGTGAGGGATATTGTGGGAGGGATTCCTGTTACGGTCCATTACGACAAGTCGTCTACAACCGCAGTCATCCGCAACGAAGAGGGGAAGGAACTACCCTCAGTCGTTGGTTTCTGGTTTGCGTGGTATACCTTTTACCCACAAACCGAAGTATATAAGAAAAAATGAAAAGGATCGCTTTTATTTCTTTTTTATCCAGGTTCTTTCTAAGGAGCGCCGAAGAATTCCACTTTCTCCGGCTTGCTTTTCTTCCACTGAGATTGACCCTGGATAATCCATAAAACATTCCCGGTCATGAAAAATCTGACTATCATAGGCCACTAATATTTGACCTTTTTTTAGTCTATGTTTTATTTGAAAATCCGACATGTTCAACGCGGCATCCAAGGCGTCTAAGGCTTGTATTTGTTTATCTGTTAAGGGTTGCTTAGCCTTCACATGCGCAAATTCCAAGTAGGTTCTTAAGTATCGAAACAGAGGTTCTCCCGCGCTATTGTAGGTAATGATTGGCGCCTGGTATAATTGGTCAGAGATACCCCGGCATTCCCACCAAAAATTCTCTCTCAAAACAGCTAGTTGGTCAGGAGCTTTTTTCTCAAGGAAGTCATGCACAGAAAGTGCACTTACAATTATGTTTTCACCGCCAATCATGGCTGGGGAAACACAACCTACCATCAGATAGTGCCAGGGTAACGGAGTATTGACATTATCCGTATGAACCGCCCCGTTTTCATGCGTCTGGTGGTAGCGCGCACCATCTTTGATTCGCTTAGTTCTATCACGGTCATAAATATGAATGAGACGCGTGCCATATTGGTCTTGATTTAATGGGAATCCCAGTAAAATTGAAACTATCCAGCATTGTATTTGAATCTCATTGTAACGAAGCCCTTCGATCGGTTGCAGGATAATAAACCGTTGTCCATTCTCAATTTCCTCCCGACATAATTCCAGTTCATTCAAGAATTGAGGGAGATCTAATTTTGAGATATTAAGATCTGTTATTTGGTTAAACTCACCCATATTCTGAATAAAATATTTAAACTGTTCTTCTGCTGCAGGAGAAAACTTAAAAAACACTCTTTCCAGATCTAAGTTTGAAGTATCCCATCTCCCGTCTTTAGTAGTTTGCTGGTGTGTGTTCATGGTTGCTTCCTCACCACTTTATGTTTGAGTTTGAAGTTTTGTAAACGCATGAGATAAATATTCAATAACCGTGCGCGCTCTGTGGTTGTCACTGTTTTTCGGATGAGTTGTTTTACGGGGTTCATTTTTTTGTGTTGTTGGAGGTGGCTATTTTGAGCTCAAGACGCACATTTTTTTTAATAGGAGACAGAAGAAGGCTCGCGCGTTTTGCTCTGATGGCTTTGCCGCAAAGGTTAAGGAGGATAACCCTTTACTAGCGAACCTTCTCCACACGGATTGAATAATTCTGGTATTCATATTAAAAGTAACCATCACGGACCAGTTTAAAGATGGATTTTGTTTTACCGATCCGAAGGCAATTCACCAAGGTTTAAAACTTCATCCAAGTAATCCAGCGTGATGATGGAGATGTCACGTAACCGGGCATTTTTCTCCACTCTGGCTCGGGCTTTTTCTCGGGAGTGCCCTTTTGGGAAACTTTCCAGGCGATTTAGAGCCTCACGAGTCCATTTGAAACTCTTCGAATCAAAAGATATCACCACGGAGACTTCTCCCTCTTCTTCGTAGTTTACTGAAGTTTCTTTCCTCATTACGGGCAATAACTTTTCAGAGGAAGCATTGCATACACTACACTTAATGACTCCTTCTCCCATTACGGTGCCACACCCGGTGCATTTTAATTTGATTGTCGATCTGGATTTTTTTGCATGAGCAGCCATCATTTTCTCTTTCAGCATACCTGGATCAGGAGAAGCGTAAGGGTCCGAGCGGTTTTCCATCCTTGCCTTTTCTTTTAAGTCCTGGCCGATTGAGCCCATGGCTTCCATGGAACCTGCTGGCAGGATGTTCTCACAAGCCTCGGTGATCAAGCCGGATGTAATCATGCTGTATCCCCTTTCCATGGCGTAGCGCAAAATAGCCGACGTTGCCATGGGTCGAACGAAGCCGGGTATTTTCCCCAGCCGCTCCTTGGCTTCGGCAGTCCATTCAATACTTTCCTCTGCGATCGTATCGATCTTAGGTTTAAACACTCTGCTGGATAAATAGACGTTGCAGGGCACTAACCTGACCAGATTTTCGGTATTACCCCCGATATCCATTTCCGGGACACCATGGACCCCTATCCGGCCCATAATCAGTAGGAAAGGATTCTCTTCGCGGGTATATTGCAGGATTTTTTCAAAAACTTTGCCATCCAACAAGCGTACCGTACAATTCATACCCTCCTCTTCAGCAACCTTCTTGGAAACTTCAAGGTGAGCCTGATAAATTTTTGCCAGTCCTTTATCGATAATTTCTTCGTGTAGTTTTTCTTGTTGTTCCAGTTTGAATACCTTGCTGGCTTCCTTGGAAAGAACACCGGCGAGGCTGTTGAACATGGCGTAGTGAAAATACGGATCAAAGGAGGAAATAATCTCTAGGGGCCGATTCCATAGTTTGGCTAGTTCAATTCCTGTTTTAAGACCTCCAAAAGAGTGTCCACTTCCATCAACGGCAACGACAATTTTCCCACTGGACGACTTTTCTTCCGCATGCAGTTCGGGAACATGTTTCACCAATAAGGTGTCCGTTTGGATACGGCGAATTAACCTGTTAGTTACCGTGCCGATCTGGCTTTCCCGGACGGACCCCAGCCCCATGATTCCCATGATGACCAAATCGTAGTCAGTTTCATTAATGTCCTTTACCAATTCGACCCAATTCTTACCCTCTAGGGCTTTCCCAGTGAACGGGATTCCCTTTGCTTTGCACTTGAATTTAGGTACGTCCAAATAAGATTCTGTGATTACCTCCATCCCTTTGGTGATCAATGCATCATGAATATTCCGTTGTTTTTCGAGTTCCTTTTCATCCTGGTACTCCTCAGGGAGTCCGCTTTCCATTTGGCGAAAACGAGTGTCATGCATTTTGGCCGCGTAGACATGGCTTGCAACAATTTGGGATCCAAGTTTTTGGGCCAAGTCTAGGCCGATATCAATGCAGGCGTTGGAATAATCTGAATTGTCTAACGGTAAATAAATTTTTTTAAACATATTTTTTTAATTCTTTGCTTGGTTAAAATTAACTACTTTTTCAAAGTCCATACCTTGTGGGTGAAAACTCTTGTATTTCGTTTTTGAGTTTTCCCTGGATGATTTTGGTCATATAGTCAGCTTGGTTAGGTGTTTGCAGTATTCCATTGCGATGATGCCCGGTGGAATAGTATAAATTTTCGTAGCGCACGCTCGCCCCCATTATGGGCATCTCATCTTCGGTGGTTGGGCGAAATCCTGTCCACTTTTCAACTAGAGGGGCATCGTGTAGGCAAGGCAAGATTGCAGACGCATTGTCGATTAAATTATCAATGGTGCTGTCATATACCTTGGAATCAAACCCACAGTCTTCCATGGTGGATCCCACGATAAATCCGTATTCATCTCCCCAAGGAACGATGTATGTAAGAAATCCGTGTACGGTATATCCGAGTCGATCTTCTTCGACTTGCAAACGACACATCTGGCCTTTAATCGGTTTGATAGGGATGGCAATACCAATTCCCAATCCTAAATGTTTGCTCCAGCCACCGCCTGCCAGGACAAATTTTTTCCCACTAACCAGTCCGATATCGGTTAGAGCGTCGTCGATAGAGCCGTTGGCACGCAAAAACCCTGTTACCTCATGATCGATAATCTCAACACCAAGCAGTGATGCAGCGCTCATTAAAGCATCGTGGAGTTGCCTGCTATTGACGACCCCTTCCTTTATCCAAACCACATCCCCGCACTCACTAGATATATAGGGAAGTTTTTCATGTATCTGCCTTCTAGACCACACCTCGTAAGTTGCCTGGGCGTCTTTAAAAAAACGAAGACGATTTTCCCACTCATTTTCCACCGAACTCTGAGGCATAATCGCCCCGGCCATTGAAAAATGAACGTTAAGTCCGCTGACGGATTCTAACTCTTCAATAAACTTGGGATATTTCTGAAGGGACTCTCGACAGAAAAAAAAGAAACGGTCATCTTGTTCACACTCACAGTAAGGGGATAACATTCCGGCCGCAGCTCTGGAAGCCATTAACGGGTTCCTGCTATTACCCACTACAGCGATTTTGAGATCAGGGTCAGTCTGCTTCAGCCGAAAGGCAATACTAAACCCAACTATTCCTGCTCCGATGATTACAACGTCATAGTTATAAGTAGCTGGCTTCATTTATGTGGGCACTTTTTTCAGAAACACTTCTTTCAAAGGATTTTATTTTTTCTGCGCGCTCAAGCTCTGTTTTTTCGAGCAGGAGTAGGGCCTGCTTGGCCGATATTTTTTCACAATGTTCGCTAAGTAATTTATAAAACTCTGCGGTAACCAGTTCTGTTTCAAGAGAAAAATCTAATAGCTCTCGTGTCCCCTCAAACTCTGGAGCAATTTCGGGAATATCATTGCCTGTAGGAAAAATATCGGTTTGGAAATGTTCTTTTATGAAGCTACTGGGTGCGGTTGTATTTGTCCTGTACCCACGTTTTACCTCATTAGTTCCAAGAAGCTTTTTTATATCCACCTCATGTTGGGTCGATTCATAGGCCATTAAGTTTAAAAAACTCCGAACTTCTGGATCTGAGACATGCTTTGCCAGAGTGATATAAAAACACTTTTCATCGGCCTCCTTCATTAGGAAAATTTCCAAGACATGCAGGGGTGTGATGTTTTGCGTTTTCATCATTTTTATTACCAAAAAAAAATTCCAGCTCTGCAAATTTTTCTTCATCAAAGCATCTATGGGCTTATGCAGTGCTTAATACCTTTCCTTTGACGGTTCTCCATGATACTTGGGTATGTGGCTTTTGAGCTTTTATAGAACTCTTTTGGGTTGTTTTTTGAGCTAAAAAAACTGACACCTCCGAGTTAACTTGTGTCTCTGGGTACATCTTTTTATGCTGCATAAAAAAAGGCATGTCTTTCACCGGGTCGCTAAAAATATTTTGCAAAGAATGGTTCTTGAACGAGTTGGATATTCTGCTTGGCCCCACTATGAATAAAAGTGCGTTGGAGGCCATGGCATGGCATACGGAGTTTAAGATGTTCTCGCAGGTGATCGGATCGTGATAAGACTCGAACGGAATCCATCGAAAAATCATTTCATATTCCTCTTTGTAAACTGACTCGGCATATTCTTTTTCTTGCAGAAAAAAAACCTCTCGCAAATTATTTAGCTGGCCCTTCGATACCGCGTAATCCCACAAAAAATGCGCGTTTCTCTGAGCAAACTCCGGGCTATTGAACAGCACTTTGTAGGTTCGTTTGCGCTTACAATCAATACAACCGGCAATCGCGGCATCAAAATTGTGGACAAGCACACGATCTGTTTTTTCTAATCGACCTGGCATACCCTGAAACATTTCCATGTAAAGAAATATTTGATCTACAACCATTGGCTGAAGAGATCGTTCCTCAATTTTCTTTGCACCTTCAGGATAGAATGGAACCGCCAAAGCTGCCTTTGCTGGATCTACTTTAGGAAGAGAGTATTTGAAAAATTTTCGCCAACCGAAAGGCTGAGCAGGCTGTTTTGGGATATCAGCATTTTGAGGAGAAATTTGCCACTGCGATAGAAGAGGAATTGTTTTCACAACCTCTTCACTATCAAGAAGGACTATGGAGTCTTTTGAGACATGGGCTTGCCTTTGACAGGAATCCTTTGCTCCTCGTGAGCAGTTAGTAAAAGGCAAGGCCGTTGAGTCGTCTACCGATGTTACCTTGTATAGAAAATTATCTTGCACTGTCAGGCAGACTGAATGTTCATCTGAGAAATATCTCCATGGAGGATTGGCTCTGAGATTCCAACTGATCTGGTGAGAACGGTGAAAGTCCATGAACACGTCCATGACGTCTTCGCCCCCGGGTGCGGTGGGGGAAAAGAAAGCGGAGAATATTTGGAATGCTTTTTCAGAAGGATAAACCGGTAATCCTCTAAACCGCAAAGGCTCTGGCTGTTTTTCCCGCGCCTGATCCTCGCGTAACCCCCATAAAAATTCGAAAGCAGCTCCACCCGCGCCAGGGGGTACCGACTGGAACAGTTCTACCACTGTGATAATGTCAAGTGCCTCCCAGTTTGTCTTGGGCATATTGCTGACAAAGATCGTTTGGTCAAAGGTTTCGTTAACCAATAAATACAGGGCGTCTTTGGTTAGGCGAATTTCGTAGGTATTGGCACCATGGCGAATAAAATTTTCGTCTTTATAAAAATGCTCAATTTCGGATATGGGGATGTCCCACGCTCTAGCCGCTTTTTTTCTCAGGTCATCCAATGACATCTCTAATGATCGTGGGTCCTCCTTGAGGTTTACAACAACGGAGAAGGTATTTGCATTTGGTTTGATGCCGACCCATTGTTTACAATCCAGTTGCATTCGAACCGAAGTCAACTCAGCTCCCTTGACTTTCGCGTTTGTTTTCCATTCACATTCATGCAAAGGGTGTCCTTCGGGATCAGCAAACAAAAAACGCTTTCCTTCTGAGTTATAAAAAAC
>Ga0066846_10000936_pt1 | contig 14150 bp, 14 predicted proteins | sample ETNtaG_33_FD_65489 | JGI IMG/M metagenome (GOLD analysis project Ga0066846, IMG submission 65489) | Marine microbial and viral communities from oxygen minimum zone, Eastern Pacific Ocean - ETNP201310SV76 | ecosystem: Environmental > Aquatic > Marine > Oceanic | place: Pacific Ocean: Eastern... | reverse complement strand
GACTGTTTCGATAGCTGCCTCAGATGCAATCTCAAGAATTCTGTCGCTAACAGGGCCATTGAAAACCATGGCTACAACATCATCTACTTCCTCTGCTGCTGCTGCAATCTTAGCGGCCCCTACTGGGTCGGTGAGAGTGCCGTCAACCTTTACGAAAACTGCATTGTTTTTCTTTAGATCTGCGATGTGATCGAAATACTCCTGTACATCAGCAGGTGCTTCTTCAGGCTCCATGCCTTCTAACCATGCATCCTTGTCAACAACTTCGGGCTCATCAGCCGATAATTTGGCTGCGAATTTTTTAGCATCCACTTTCTGACTCAAGCACTTAGTTGCTGTCTTCTGAGGAAGAAGTTCCCATTCTTGACCGACTGGTGCTTGTGCAACAAAATCGACCTTGAGGGTCTCACTTAGTTGACGGAATAACATCTCGCCACCACGATCGCCATCGATTGCGAGAATAACATTCTCCTTTCCATTGGCTAAATCAATCAGTTCCTGCTTGATATTTCCTGCTCCGTCTGCTGAGATGGCATTCTTGATGCCAAAGTTCAGCAAGTTGCGTACATCGTTTCGTCCTTCGACGATAATCAGTGAATCGCTGGATTCGATATTTGGTCCACAAGTTAGGCCGTGATAATTTGTCGCGGTACCTACAGTGAGAACACTTCGAACTTCTTCGATAACTGTCTTTGTTGCTGCATCGCCAGAATTGACCATTTCAAGAAGTAGGCTCTTCGCACGATCGATGACCGCATTGACCTTGGTCGAGCGGACATCTTGAATCTCTGAGACAGTAATTTTTGCCTGGCAGGGACCGATGCGGTCGATTGTTTCAAGACTTGATGCAATAATTGCAGTCTCAACATTATCCATACTACTTGGAATGAGAATCATTCCTGTGATTTTCCCGCCCTTAGAATCCATTTCGACATCGACGTGGCCGATGCGAGCTGTGCGCTGGAGTTTACGCAACTCCAAATCATCACCAAGCAGACCTTCTGTCTGCCCCATGATTGCGCCGATTATATCCTTGCGCTGGACGTTTCCATTGACCTTTAGGTCTGCTTTGATGAGGTACTTCATGACCTTGCCGGCCTTTGAACCACCTTTGTGGGAGTTGCCTCCTGAGTTCTTTTTTACCATTTGAATCTCTCCTGTCCAGTGCCTCAGCACTCCTTTCAGAATGGCCTTTCGGCACTCTTTCCAGGGTGACCATCTCCTCCCGAAGGGGGTGTCTTTGATGGTCGTGAATCGGATTTGGACAGTCTTTCCGACAAGCCACCCCTTTTTGAATGCTTTTCTCAATAAAAGGCGAGAAAAACCTGTTTCACCTATGGTGAAGAAGTTCAAGTGAGAAAAGGGTCTGCGTATGATGTGAGCGGAGACTCTGTCGGAGCGCTGGATGTGTTTAGAACCACTATCGAGGTAATGCTCGAAGATGGGGTTCTAACCCGCGAAGAAAAGCGTTTGATTATCAAACTCGCAAATGCGCTTGGCCTTTCCCCTGAAGAACCTGGAGAAGTTTATGCTGCTATTCGTGAAGGTGAGAGTTTACCCACTGGTTCAATGGTATCTCCAAACGAACAACGTCTAGTATACACGCGTGTTTTCGAAGTAGCAATCGTCAATGCTTCGCTATCTCGGGATGAATTCCGTGTACTTGCACACCTTCGTGACCAATTCAGCATTGGCGATGATGACCACGCAAGAATAGAATCGGATCTAAGGGACCTTATTCGCCAAAAGGGCGATGATGAAAATGTTGTAGAAAAGATGCTCAATACGCTCAAGGATTCGGTTTCGTTAGTTGGTAGTCTATTCGATAGTGTGCGAACGAAATCCGCATGAGGTGGACTCCATGGGCGATGAGCTCGATGACCATCTCAGTCAAGGTCTTCCAAAGCGAAGGAGGGCTCTAGGCTTTCTCAAAATGGCCTATGAATGTGGCATTCATGGGCTGGTAAACCGCTCGATTACCGACAAACTTCTCGCCGAGAGCGGTCACACTTTTCATATTGGAACCGATGACCCTCAAATGAGAAGAATCGCTTCTTGGTTACTCACTCACTACCCGGAAGCAGTAGAAGAACTGGTGCTTCGTTGTTGGAAAAGAAATGGTAGAGAGGATGTCAAACTGGTAGGTCTCTTAATTGCAAATACCGAAGGTGATGCATGGACTCGGTTCCTTTCCCTTCTTCGTTCACGAGAGCCAATGGAAGTTATCCTGGATATCTCTGAGGAAATTAAGCGCTCTGGAAGAGATATTCCCTCGGCCCAATTTCTTGTAGAATGGAGTGGTAAATCTAGGATTCATCACCAAGCAGTCTTGCTCATTGCATCGCTAGAGATGAGAAGTGATTTGCGAGCCGTTGTTGAGAGTGCCCCTTCGGGTGGAGAGTTGTTTGAACGCATCCGGGCTCGTGCTCTTGGAGAGTAAATTATTGGGCGGTCACGCCCCCCCACCAAATATGGGCCAGAGATTTCTTCCTGCTGATGACCCAGTATTGGAAGATGTTCTCAATTGGACAGTCGAACGCGACGCAATGGATATCAGGCGATTATTGGAATGGTTACCTCAAGCTCGCTCAAGCAAAGAAAGGCGAGCATTACTCTCTCGTGTTCATGAACTCCTAACCGAAGTGGAGGTTTCCCTCGATGGACTTGAAAGGCTCCATTGATGGTTTGACCGGGATAATTCTCGCTGGCGGCACATCCCAAAGAATGGGTGAAGACAAGGCCTTCCTAAGAGGAGGCGTTGCTAGGCTTGCAGACGAACTGCGAAAAGCAGGATGTATTCGTGTGATTGTAATGTGTGGAACTAAGGAAAGAATAGAATTATTTGACGAAGAGTGTATTATCGATTCCCATGACGATCTTGCAAGTAGTATCAAGACCGTGTTGAATGGATTAAAAGGTGAAGTTCAGCTTGTTCCATGTGATGCGGTATTGGCTGATTCTTCGTTCTTATCATCGATAACTGGTGTGCCGATTGATGAACATGGTGAGCGTCAGCATCTAATGGCTAGAATCGCCCTACCGCTCCCAGAAATAGATTCCAAGAAAGTTAGTGATTTGTTTGACTACCTGCCTTCGTGTGAAGGGGGAATTAAAGCATCCAATGTCAATACGCCAGACGAACTCAAGGGGATTTGATTCGTCCTGAGGCGAGGTCGTCAATAATGCGTGGATAGAGGATGTGTTCCTCGGCCTTTACGCGTTCTGCGAGGCTGGACTCGTCATCATCGGGCAATACTACAACCTTAGTCTGAGCAAGGATTGGTCCGCTATCCGTTCCTGAATCGACAAAGTGTACTGTACAGCCGGTTTCATCAACTCCGGATTCAAGAACGTCACGATGCGCGTGCGCCCCGGGAAAATCTGGAAGAAGAGAGGGGTGAATATTGAGTAGTCTGCCAGCCCAAGGTGCAACAAAACTTGGAGTGAGGATTCGCATATATCCACTCAATATTACAACTTCAATATCGTGAACAGTAAGGATTTCATTCATCTCCGCTTCATGAATTAAGCGCCTTTCCATGCTGTCCTCCGCATCGGGAAGTGGGACAACTACTGAAGTAATTCCGTGCTGTTGGGCTCTCTCCAAACCCTTGACGGCTGGCTTGTCGCTAATCACTACAACTGTGCGGTGTAAACAGTTCTCGTTTTGTTGGTGACGGAGTAAGGCTTCCATTCCAGAGCCTGAGCCTGAAATGAGAACTGCGAGCCGAAGAGGCGATGCAGGGGTCGCAATTCGAGGCAGTACCCAGTGCTCTCCCATGAGTCGGTCCAGAAGATTCTGTGCCATATGCCTTCGGCATCTGTAATGGTTATGTTTGATAATGGGAAGCGGTGCCCCCCGATTCAATGGAACAATCCACTCCGTCCGGATTGACCCGCGAAGATGTTCTTCAGTCTGTGCTAGAAGAACATAAACCAACAAGCAATCCTATCGCCAAGGTAATTTGGGTAATTCTTGGAATCATATTCGTTGGGTTTGCATACATTGGAACTCTTCTCCCTGGATGGCCTACTGTGTCGTGGCTTGTTCTTGCTGCATTCTGTTTCGCCCGTTCAAGTAAGCGCATGTTCAAATGGCTACTAACCAACCCTCTATTTGGAAAGGTTTTGTTGAATTATTATCAAAATGGAAAGGCTCTGCCGTATCATTCAAAGGTTCTGATCATTGGAATGATTAGCCTTGTCTCCTCTATGTCGATTTGGTATCTGATGGCCAAAACGAATGACCCCGGGTTTGGTCAAGCGACGATTGCAATAGTTGCATTAATTGGAATCTGGTTTGTCGGCTGGAAAGTACCGAGTGTCGAATAATTCAATGTCGGAACAAGCGATGTCCGGTGAATAGCATCGAAATTCCTCTTGCGTTCGCTTCATCGATGACCTCTTGGTCTCTGATTGAGCCACCTGGTTGAACAATTGCCCCCGCACCTGCTGCAGCAGCTTGTTCAATTCCGTCCTTGAATGGGAAAAATGCATCACTTGCTAATACGCATCCTTTTCCACGTTCGCCGGCCCTACGTGCGGCAATTCTTACTGCCTCTACACGGCTGGTTTGACCAGGCCCAATTCCTACTGTTGCAGTTCCTTGGACCATCACAATTGCGTTTGATTTGACCTGTTCGCAGACTCTAACCGCAAATTTCATTGAAGCTATTTCTTCATCTGTTGGCGTTGCTGTAGTCACAACCTTTGCCTTGTCCCAATCAATTACAGGAGGTTCTTCGGTCTGGAGTAGCCAGCCCCCTTCTATCGGCTTGCGAATTGTCTTTCGAGAAAGGGAAGTTAAGCGATTATTTGGCGAAGTGATAGTCAAAATCCTGCGGTTCTTCTTTGCCATGATGGTTTCCTTTGTCCCCTCTTCGTAGGCTGGAGCCATTAGAACTTCCAAGAATAAGTTCCCAAGGGCTTCTGCGAATTCCATTGTCACCGGCTCATTAACACAAATAATTGAGCCAAATGCGCTCTCGGGATCGCTTGCTAAAGCGGCCTCATAGGCCTCTAATTGGGTTGCTCCTAATGCGACTCCACATGGATTGTTGTGCTTGACTATTACACAGACATGAGGGGTATCTGGCCATTCATCGGTTGAGAGGGCGCGACATAATCGTAAAGTTGCGTCTGCATCTGAATAATTGTTGTAACTCATCGCCTTCCCTCCTTCTACCAATGCGGTAACCAAAGTTTCACCATCGGTTGCATTTGGTGAAACGTAGAGTGCTGCGGCCTGATGAGAATTCTCTCCATAGCGTAATGTGTGCATCCTCTTAGAGGAAGCTGTCATAGTAGCGGGCAAGCGTCTTGTCTGCTCTTCGGTATCATCAGAATCTTCAGGAGCACCTACCCAGCGGGTTGCAAGTTCGTTTGCAATTGCTGTATCGTATGCTGCCGTATGCTCGTATGCTTTCAGAGCCAGTTCCCTTCGCCTCTCGATTGAAACGCCCTCGCTTCCAAGGTCTGCAATTACGGAATCATAGTCGCTTGGATTGCAAGCAATAATCACATTACGATGATTTTTTGCTGAGGCTCTAACAAGAGTAGGGCCTCCAATATCGATCATTTCGAGTAGGTCTACATCCTTGAGTTTAGGTTCGGTTGCAGCAGCATCGCTGAAGGGATAGAGATTTACTGCAACTACTTCGATTGGAGGATATCCTAAATCCTTCAAGCCTTGAGCATCGTCTTCACGTTCTAATCGGCAAAGCAGGGGGCCATGGATTGCAGGGTGCAAACTCTTGACTCTTCCATCGAAAATTTCGGGGTGGCCCGTAATATCAGAGACTCCAATTACTGAAAGTCCAGCCTCTCTTAGAACGCGAGCAGTTCCGCCGGTTGAAGCAATCTCATATCCAAGTGAGTTGAGTCCTCTTGCGAATTCAACTATGCCTGATTTATCATAGACGCTCAAGAGTGCACGGGGACGGGAGGGTGTCTCCATTCGTAATACCCGTTGGGAAAGCCAACTGTGGGACTCTCATGAACGTGCCGCATCAGTCGCCACGAGCAGAAATGACCTGGTCAACTCTCAGAAGGCCGCACGCAGACTCTGTTGCAGCGGTAATTGAGTGTTCTAAAGTATAGGCGGGGAGCCATGCGCCGACAATGGTTTCCGGCTTGCCTGAGCGGTTAATTCCAGCCTTGTTATTGCCGCCTCTTTGGAGTGACCGCAGTTCAAGCAATGTGTCAATTCGATCGGCCCCGGTATTGCCGGCTAATGCTGCCGGGATTGACTCAAGTGCACGGGAAAACGCTTCCATCGAAAGTCGCTCTCTGCCTGCACATTGCTCGGCCGCTTCACGTACAGCTAAACTTGCAGCCATGTGCAAACTGCCTCCACCGAGTATTATCGAGTCGCTCTCCTTTGCTAAACAAGCAGATCGCAAAGCATCGAATAAACCTCTAATGGTCTCCTCAACCACAACGCCATCGGTCCCTCCAACAAGGATTGTGACTATTCCTGCGGATTCTCCTGCTTCGATAATTAATCGTTCACGGACTCCTTCTGCGCCTTCGAGCCTTTGATGTTCAAGGTTTACGATATGCCCCATCGAAGACTCGGATAAATCATCTAAATGGTCGATTAATTCCGCACCAGTTGTTTCAGCAATATCTTCGACGGCTGGTCTTTCCATTCCTCCCATTGCAAAAATGCCAGCATCTGCCAAGAAATGGAGGGCCCTCGTGTCGATTGACTCGGCGCTAAATACCGCCTTAGCCCCACTTGAAATTATTGCATCTGCCTTTGCTTTGACGAGTGCATCTTCAGAATCGATGAAGGCTTCAAGTTGTGTTGTTGAAGTGATCTCAATCTCTGCGTCCCTAGAAGATTTTTCTAATTCAATCGGGCAGGTCAATACGGCCACATTGATGTCGCTAAGGTTACGAGGAAGGCGGTCAAGGGCTAGACGCTTCTCAATCACTAATCCCTTGATTAACCGAGACGACGCGCTAGTTCCCAGGCCATCTTTTGCCATTCGAACTTTTTCATAATCGCTACCCGGAATAGAATTGACCGCTTCTGCTACAAGATTTGCAAGATGGGTGAGTGCTCCTTCTGTTGAACGTCCAACAAGGGCGGTAGATGTTACTTGAGCAAGTCGGCCATCTATTTGTTGAACTCTAGAATCAAGTGTTGCCATCGTTGTCTCCAATGCCATTTGGTATCCCTTTACCAGAACGAGAGGGTGAAGGCCTAATTCGAGTAAGCGCCCGGCCTCTCCCATCAATTCAGATGCGAGAATGATGCAACCAGTTACTCCATCGCCGCATGCGTTTTCTTGGCTTTCGGCAAGACTAACGAATGCCTTTGCTGCAGGATGTTTTACCAATAATTCAGCAACAATTTTGGCCCCATCATTCGTTACTGCTGCTTCCCCATTTGTCTTGTAAAGCATCTTATCGAGGCCATTTGGCCCAAATGTTCCTCTAAGGACATTGCCAAAAGCAATCGCTGCGCCTACTAACTTCTGTGTAACTTGAGGGCCGCTAGTAACTGATGTTGAAGATTTAGTGATGACTACTGGGGCTTTGCCGGAGCCATCTGGTACCTGTGCCATCAACTCGACGGGTTGGCCGCGCCTTCATCAACCCTTCATATCAGACACTGAGAAGTGCAAACCAGAATATGGAGCATGTTGCTATCATAGCAGTTGTCCAACCTAGGTGTTGCATTGCGTCTTCAGGAACTATGTCTTCCTGATCGATTAAGGCTCGCGCATCTTTGCCCTCATCGTGTTTACGTTTCTGAGCCCATGCTGATGCTGCAACCCCTCCAGTCAGTATTCCCATCAATACGAAGAGAACTTTAGCGGATGCTGTAGCGAAACCGATGTCATACCATCCCAATTTTGCAGGGCCGAAGATAATGGCCAATGTTGGCATAAATGGCAGGAAATATGAGATGAACATTGAAACCGCGTTGCGCTTTTTCTTAACGGCTTCACCCGCTTCAAATTCGTGACGCCAGACAAAATGCCAACCGGCCCAATCTGCTACAGCAGTTGCAACGCTTGCTGCAATTGACCACAATAACATAGCCGCCATGATTTACAGAGGAGGTGTGAATTCAAGAGGCTGTCGGAACGTTTTCCTTAACGGCGCCTACCTTTGGAGCCTTTTCGCCCTTTACGCGAATATTCCCATGCCTTCGCCTCTGACGCTCTTCTATCCTGAACTTCGTCATGGTCGCCGCCGCCTACTTGTACGTCTTCAGGCATTTCTCTAAATGATGATACTGAAAGGCGAAGGCCCCCTAATTCATCCTGCAGGGAGCGGATATTTTCTCCACCTTTGCCTATCAATGTTGAAACCATGCCTTTTGGAACATAAATTTCGGCTGAGCCTTGGCTTGTGAATTTCACTCCACATTGGACTCCAACCCATTGGCGAATACGGTGTACTAGCTGGTCTCTTGCTAGAGCAGCCATCGGAGTTACTCCTCCTCCGGATGCAGAGGGATCAACAGGTACTACAGCAATCTCTGATCCAAATGCGAACATTTCATGCGTAATTCGTCCGCTCGGGAATTCGACAACTTCGATTACTGGGCGAGCGAGTTCCTCCTGCATTCCAGTTGGAGGTTTTACTGTCATTCGCAATTCAAGAACTTGGGATATTGCTCCCGCCTCAACGTGCAAGATTGTGTCGAGAACCTGGCTTACTAAGCCCAGCTCTACCTTGCCGATAAGGCGCTGTATTGCCTCAAGAGCAGAATTTGCATGAGTGACTCCAAGAAGCCCCACTCCGGCTAAACGTACATCGGCAAATATTTCGAAATCGCGTGCCCTTCGCACCTCATCAAAGATGACGAAATCCGGCCTTACAAGGAAGATGATTTCAGCAGTCTTCTCTAAATCGCCTTCAAGGGGCGCGTATTGGGTGATACGTTTTGCCAATTGTAAGTCCCTTGGCGCCTCCATTGTTTTCACCATTGCACCAACATCCTCGTCAAGATACTCGGCGATAGCCTGGGCGAGTGTGGTTTTACCCGAACCCGGTCGGCCACAAATGAATACGCCGCGGTGATGATCGGATAATCTAGCGATTAATTTCGGGTCAATTTCATAATCAGACAAACTGAGTTTTGCAACTGGTCTGACAATAGTTATCTCGCGTGCATCGGCGAAAGGAGGCCATGCACAAGAAATTCGCAAGTCCCCGAGTTGGATTACTTGGCATCCCTTTCTATCAATTTCAAGAAAACAATCTGACCTATCGCGGTTTTCTTCGATAATAGTCAACATTTCTTCTTGAAGGGATTCAAGCCGTAATGTGTCCCACTCTCCATCATCAGCGCCTTCTACATCTGCAAGTTTGAGATTGCCAATTCCGCCGGCCTTTGTGCGAGGGGCACACTCGGCTTTGAGAAAGAGCGTGTGAACGTCGTCCTCGAGTAGATTCTCGATCAACTCGGGGAGGGCTGGGTGGCTAGAGAATGTCGCCATTGCCACTATCGTGGGGGGTGAGTCCTTGACCCTATGGGCTCAAGCTACTGCTGGTTCTAGCGAATAGTAAGTCCACCACAGATACCATGCTGAGATTGCGCCAAGAACTATTGCTCCACCGAATGGAGCGCTTAGCATAATCAAAACCTCGGAAATCAAGAAAGTCATAACTGCAAAGGCAAGCCATGAAATAATTCGAAGATTCGTAAGGTCGAGATGCTTTTTCACATCATCCCAAATACTTGCACTCCAAATTAAGCAATATACAGAAACGAGGACTGCGGTAAAGATTGAGGCGTAGAAAAGTGAAGAGGTGATTTGCCAATCCAATAATAAATTGAAGGATGCCAAGTAGAACAATTTCTTCATCGGATCTTCAACTTTCACAAATATTGCTGTGAAAATTGCAGCAGCAGCGAGAATGATCAGCGGGTGCGCTGCAAAAAATGCGTCTATCGATGGCCCAAGGTGTGGAAGGGGGTCCAAAATGAATAGTGGCTCGGCATCTGCGGTACTTCCGCCTCCTGACATGATTGAGCCGAGAAGGAGTCGATTCTTCAATTATGCCGTGCCAAGGGTAGCGCGATAATCGCTCTCTCTGTCCACCTCACGCCGCGTAAAGCAGCGCCATGGTCGGGAACTGCAGTCCACCCGCGCCCGGCATTGTGATCTTCTATGGCTGCGATAATATGTCGTAACTCAGATTCTAATGGAGAGTGCGATGATTCACAAAAAAGAGTTGTTTCAAATTCATCGGTTACGAGTATCGCTCTATCATGAATATCTAAATCAAATCGCAAAGTTGCTCGACTACCTACAAGAGTTACGCTTCGGCACTCGATGTTTGCATCCCATGCCACATCTATGATCGCCTCTATGCCATGTGGGAATTCAAGTGCGAGGCGTGATTCAACAAGGTCTCCTTCTGCATGTATTGCAGAGGGTTCCATCTCGCCCATAATATGGCAAATCAAATCGATTGCATGAACTCCTAATGCCTCGATTACATTGCCTCCCTTTGGGGCGTTTCGAATTGTTCGACGAACAAATCGGATAGTTTCAAGACGGCCAAGCGAGCCATTCAAGAGTAATTCCTTTGCTAATTTCACTGCTGGATGGAAGCGTAGTAGTAATCCTACTCCCATCACTCGGCCGTGCTCATGAGCAGTTGCCAACACTTGCGCAGCTTCTGCTTCGCAACATCCAAGAGGTTTCTCTACAAGAACGTGGAATCCTTCGGCCATCAAATCTCGCGCCTGTGTAGCGTGCATGTTAGAAGGCGTTGCTACAATTACAAGGTCTGCGAAAACATTCTCGATAGAATCTGTTACCACGTCGGCAAGTATCGCTTTCGACCTTGCATCTGGAGAGGTGTCTACTGCGGTAATCTGGTTCACAATACCCCTGTCTCGAAGGTCTGAAAGAACATTCAGATGGTGCTGTCCCCACCGGCCGCAGCCCAAGAGTGCGACATTGATCATAGCAGGTCGGATGCGCTCTTAGCCATCAGCCTTCGCATGTGTCAGTTTCGATCTTCTTCGGAAGTTTTGCCATCGTCTCGGTCGCCTTCGCTATTCGAAGAATTCTCATCCTCGTAAACGATTTCATCTACGAGGTCAACTCTTGCAGTCTCTTCCATCGTAGTGAGGTTTGTTGCAGTAATCCCGCCATGAGAAATTGCATAGATATAGTCGCCCATGAATATTGAACGGCGGATATTTGTCGAAGACCACCAGTGGTGTCCATCGTCATAGAAATCAGAATGGTTGATTTCTCCGTGTAATGTTAAATCGTCTTCTGTGACATTGATTATCATCAATTTAGAAATCCATTCATAATTCCAATGATATTCATCATTTGCATCATACCAGTAATCGTAGCGATAGGTGTTTACAGGTACTGCAAGCATTCCCTTTGGAGCCCAAAACTGGAATGCTTTGTGCTCGTATGTCGCTTCGGACCAAGCCCACGTCCATCCCTCGTCAGGGTCGTTAACCGGGGTTAGTGAAAGGATAGCCCCTGCTTGTGGGTTGGAGAAATTCGACACATCGAATAGAGAAAGTCGAGTATGCGACCAATCCAACCCCGTGCCAGTTTCTTCATCAGCAGGACCTAGGCCTATCGTAAGAATTGCGTCCGAAGATAGAGGATGGATGTAAGTCGAAACTCCAGGTACTTCCAACTCCCCCATTACTCGTGGGTTGGTAACATCTGAAAGGTCGATTGTCCAGAGGGGATCCATATTACGGAAAGTCACGAGGTATGCTCTATCTTCAACAAATCTCGCCGACCAAATTGTCTCGTTCTGTGCTATTCCATCAACACGACCGATTTCAGTCAATTGCTGCTCTCCGGTAGCGATGTCGACTGTGTGGCCGAAAGTCACTACGTGGCTTTCCATTGGCTCAGGATCACTCATCCACCAACGTGCCCATTGCCCGGTAGTTGTAGCAACGCGTACTACACCTTCATACTCAGATAGTGAAAATTGGTCGTTGATTGTCCCATCGACTCGTCCTGACCCTGTGTAAAGAGTTGAACCAGCTTCTCCGATGTCGAAGGTGTGGATATTTGTGGCCTCATCAAGCCCATCGTTGCCCCAGAACCACCACCAATCCCATGCGTTTTCGGTGATTACTAGCACATCTTCTGAAGCATATACCATTGGCCAATTGCCTACAATGTGGTCGGCTTCAAAGGCTAATTCGTCGCTGACTAAATCCAATGTAAATATCGATGTAAATCCTCGGTTATGAGACTCTGTAGGTGCTGCGAAGTCGTTACAATCGTCATCACTCATATGGTGTGTTGAAATTTCTGTGCCGATTCTTTCGTGCACTTGAGGGAGGATGTCTGCTAATGAAAGTGAATCTAGAGTTTCCTGATTGTGAAGAATTGCTGCAGATGCGGCTTCTTCACGTAGGGTGCGGCGTAGTGGGTCGTCGTAATCCAATCTCCAATATCCGTCTGGCAACTCAAGCCATGTTTTGAGTCCAGGAATATCCATCCAAGTGTGAGTGACGGTCCTTACGGTTCCGTCAACTTCTCTTGCTGTCATGTACCATCCTTCGATGTAAAGCTCCCTATCTACAAGAGGGTCAGAGGCATCTGAGATGTCAAAGACTGTGAATTTGGTTAGAGTGCTAGTACGCCAACTACCCCATTCTCCGCCCCAGCCCATTGCTTGAGCAAGAGGGTCTTCGCCATCAATATTCCAAGAAGATACAGTCGAAATCACAACCAGACGGTCGCCATTTAGCATCATTGCAACGGGTGATCCTTCGATTTCTGTGGTGCTCGCCAACTCTAGTTGTCCAAATTCTGGAACGTTGAGGATATGTAGAACTCCGCTGTCAAGGAAGAAGATGTGATATCCATCCGTCTTTACGAAATCCGCTTCGTCGACACCTTGTTCTTGATTATTGGTACCTGAATAATCGACTCCTTCTTCACGAACCCTGGTAGTGCCTCCTTGGTTTGAGTCGGCTGATGGTGCGCCTTCAGCGCCATCCATCATCGCTACATCGTCTTCCATCCAGCCACCGCCCCAGTAGTAGATTTCTTCCACTGCCTGAATCAAATTGGTACGAGTCTCTTCTTCGATTGAAACTTTCAGCGCGTGTTCTAATTCTTCACAGCCCTGATAGGTCATCAATTGAGGTGATCCTATTGTCCTAGAAACAGATTGGTCCCATCCAAGAAGAATGGTGCCTGGTTCGATGCCTCCATCGTCAATTTGCTGATTTGCCGACAAACAACCAGACATGGTCATCAAGCCAACGAGAAAGATGGCGACCAGTGGGGTACTGTAAGTGCGGGGCTTCCGGTTCATGCACATCGAGCGGCCTCCCTCATATAATGGAGCATTGGTATGAGGATTGTACGTTTTTACCCATTAGAATATGAAGGACCTATGTTGAGCGGGGGGTGATGTCTGATAGTGGAATACCACCGATGAAGAAGTGGATGATGCGTCAGTATTGGCGAATGCAGCAATCTCAATCGATTATTTCTTTGATTTTTTGGGCCACAACTCTTAGCCTCTTAATCTTCGAAAGATTAGAAGCTAGTAATCCGCAATGGGGGCGTGCTGACTCGGTAATGATCGGCTTACCAACGGCTTGGGTAGTCATGGGTAGCCTATTCATTGGAGTAGGGCTTGGTGTGCTAACTGTTGGCTGGTTATACGATAGGGTCTTCTCGCTATGGACGGCTCAACGTAGTGTTGATTTCGAGCGTAATCCGTTCTGGACATATGCGCTTGCTCCGGTTTTCATGATGAATATGGCTCTAAACGCTGAGAATCTAAAACGCTCTAGTGATGATGAGAAAATGATTGAACAGATGGATTGGATTCTCAACTGGTGCAAACACAATGCTCAGACGGAAATCTTTGCTCGCTCGGTACAAAACTGGGATCGAGAGTTAGGAGAAACCCCCACCTTTTGGTTCCTCGATGAAACTACCATGTCGAAGGCTCGCGCCAAGACGATAGAGGATGATTCCTGATGGGTATCGAGATAGAGCGGCGATTCCTTGTAGATGGCAGAAATGCCAAGCCTTGGCAGAATTGTGAAAGTGTTATTCCAATGTACCAATGCTATCTTTCAGGCGTAGCACATGTCGATGGAGTGATCTCTTACTCGGGAGTTAGCCTTGTAAATGCGGATGGTCCGATTGAAAATATTG
>Ga0066846_10000935_pt1 | contig 14152 bp, 9 predicted proteins | sample ETNtaG_33_FD_65489 | JGI IMG/M metagenome (GOLD analysis project Ga0066846, IMG submission 65489) | Marine microbial and viral communities from oxygen minimum zone, Eastern Pacific Ocean - ETNP201310SV76 | ecosystem: Environmental > Aquatic > Marine > Oceanic | place: Pacific Ocean: Eastern... | reverse complement strand
TTGGCTATTCTTTCGGCTTGTGCAATAGGCCCTCCGTTTGATAATATGCTAATTACAGCAGAACCAATATTGATGTTGGTAGTTTTACGAAAACTTTCCAAAGCGAGTTGCGCAAAATCTGTACAAAGTCCAACTTCCCCTTTCCAGTGAGGTACGACTGGTTTGCTGTTTGATTTTTGTGTTTCAGTAGATAGATGGGCTTGTGCAATCCATCCAGTGCCAAATCCAAGTGTGTCAGCATGCTGAAGTTGTTCGAAATAATTTGAGAACATTTTAGATTCACTAGGAATCTCACCATCTGTGTCAGGTGTTTGACTTATTGAGAAGAAAATGTCGTGTTCCATACTATCACCGTTCTTGCCAGTCGCTTTCATATCATAACTTTGTGGACTAACATAGTTCATTCTTTATTTCCTAGAGGCTGTTCTAAATTAGTCAGTGCTTCGATTCTGTCACGTACTTGAGGTGGTGCGGGAATTCCAAGAGCAATAAATGAATGAAGGCAATCGGAAAGTAATAACATCGCAGTTTGATAATCCTCGCTTATCTCAGCGATATCGGCCAAACCCCAACGTGCTACCAACTGTCCTGACACATCTTCAAGTTCATTTGAGAGCGTTAGAGATTGATTGTACAAGTCTTGAGCAGCATCAAATGAACCGATTGTTGCTTGTGTGTGTGCAAGGTCACTCATAGCCTCAATCTGCCCTTCTAAATCTCCTAGTTTCATCAGAATTTCTAATCTTCGAGTGCCATGAATGATTGCTTCATCATTCAAATTTTCCCTTTTACAACATGCTTCGAGAAGTGCCAATCCATATACAATTCCCATTTCATCATCATTTGATTCTCTAAGGCGCAGTGAGCGATTGGTGAACAGTTTCGCTTCGTTGTAGTTCTCTTGAGTCAAATACAACAACCCAAGATGATGCATTATTGCAGCAGAAAGTGAACTTCCATCCACTAAATTTTCAACTTGGGATGATAGTTCTGCAAAATCTTCAATTGGAGCATTCTTTAGTTTCATGATTTCGAAGTCAGCCCATCCTTTTTCCACTTCATCTTGACTTACATCTAATGCGTGTTCAAGTAATCTTCCGATCAAGTCCTCATCATCCAGTTCTTCAGCAAGGGGGACAAGGCGCAATGCAAGTGATGTATTGACATTCTCAAGTGCTTCACCCTTGGTCAGCATATCAAGAATTTTACGAGCCTGTTCAGCACTGACTTCGCCGTTCATGACTGTGCCAGCACCATACAACGAATAACATATTCTAACCAATTTTTCAATAATCTTAATTACACAAAAGACTAGCATAAGGGTTATGGGTTCTCTTGATGGTTATCTTCAAGCGTTGAGCCTTGTGGCAATTTTAATTCTTGCACCTATGACAATTCACTTGGTTGTACATAAGGATGAAAATACTGTTTTTGTATTTGTTGAAAGTGATGAAGATACCAAAGACTCGGAAAATGAAACAGAGGCTCGAGAAATACCTGAACTTAATCGTTCAGAGGTTGCTAGAATTGCAACTTTCAATATCCAAACTTTTGGTAAAACCAAAATGGGTAAGCCTGAAGTAATTAGTGTGCTGGTAGATACAGTACTTCAGTATGACTTAGTTTCAGTTCAAGAAATAAGAGACATTGACCAAACAGTACCATATGAATTCCTTGATGAAATAAATAATCAATCTGATGGAACTTGGGATATGTTGCTAAGTGAAAGAAGTGGAAAGCAAGAAGATGATACTTATCAAGAGCAATATGCATATTATTACAACACCACTGTGTTCTCTCCAATAAATGGGTCATTGTATAATGATTCAGAATCTGATTTATTTCAAAAGGAACCTTACTTGGGAAGTTTTGAGTTATTGAATGCTAGTGGTAACTCATCTGGTTTTGACTTTACCTTAATTACTATACATACTAAACCATCTATTGCGATGGAAGAGATTAACGCATTACATACAGTTGTTCAAGATTATCAAACAGAAAATCCACAAGAACCAGATATTGTTATTCTTGGTGACTATAATGCCGATTGTACTTATGCATCTTCTGAAGAATTATGGTCTTCACCGATGAGAAATTCAAATTATACTTGGCTCATTTCAGATTCTGTAGATACAACAGTATCTTCTTCAGATTGTGCTTATGACCGAATAGTGACTACCGGGGACTTAAGCGGGCGCTTAGTCGGCACTTGGGGAGTTGACCGTTCATCATTTAGCACATCTAATGTTTCAGACCATTATCCGGTCTGGTTCGACATTTACCGGTAATCAAATACTGCGCAGTCTTCCACCGTCAACTGCTAGCGAAACGCCTCTAATTCCTCCGGAGGCCGGAAGTGCTAGAAATAGAATTGCAGAAGCAGTTTCTAGTGGGTCAATTAATCGACCAATGGGTACTTGTTCTATCCATGATTTTTGAATATCATCAGTACTTTTACCAGTTCTTTGTTGAATCGAATCAGCTAAACTTCCAAGTCTTTCAGTATCTGTAAAACCAGGTAATACATTATTGATAGTAATACAAGGGTCTAGTTCACGTGATAATGACTTAGCCCAAGAAGCCATAGCACCTCTCAAGGTATTGGAAAGACCAATGTTTGGGATTGGTTCTTTTACCGAGGTAGAAATAATTTGAATAATTCTGCCAAAGTTTTCACTTGCCATTTGAGGTGCTAATAATTGAACCAAGGTGTGAGATGCGTGCAAGTGTCTCTTGAATGGAGCATCAAAATCTCCTACTTCATTACTTAACAGTGGCCCTCCGGGGGGTCCACCTGAATTGTTGATCAATATATGGACTGGGCCGTTACCTGCAATAATGGATTGAACCTTTGAGCCCAAGGATTTGGTGTCTTCTAGGTCCATGATACAGATTTGGTGACTACCTCCGCCAAGTGTGTCAAGTTCAACTTTGAGATTTTCTAAAGCGCTTTGGTTACGCGCACAAATAGTAACATTCGCTCCCGCTTTAGCGAGCATTTTCGCTGTAGCAGCACCTATTCCACGACTAGCACCACAAACCATAGCATGCCTTCCAGACAATGAGTTTTCAGAGTAAGGAAAATCAGAACCCAATAGTTCCATGGGCTACTCCAAGAGGTCTTCCATGATAGGTATTCGCATTAAAGCCAATCTAGAATAGCGTTTAATTCCACAAGCCAATCATCACTGGCCACATCGATAATTGAGAAATGATCTCCCGGTAGCCATAATTTTTGAACATCTGCACCTTTTGCTTTCATGACCCTCGCATAAGTTTCTGATTGCTCATGTGGAACTTCATCATCTTGTTCGCCATGTATAATCAAAACGGGTGCGATGGGGGGATTGTCTACTGGATTGAGTTGTGACCAAAGTTCAGGTTTTTCTTCAGGACTGCATCCAAGCCACTTACGAACAGCATCTCCTTCATCAGATAATTTAGCATGATCTGCTCCAATCAAGTCGGTAATTGGGGCTTGTGCGATTGCTAGCCATGGTTTTCTTTCTGCTTTTGCTGCCAGTATTAGTGCTAATTGACCTCCAGCAGAGTGTCCCATGACCATCGAACGTGTGATGTCAATGCCTGGTAAGAGTGCTAATTGCCCCCATGCTCTCATAACATCAGAAAGCGTATCCATCCATACTCCTTGTTCATCATTACTCCATCTTTTGAATTCAATATTCCATGCAGCAACTCCCGATTCTGCCAAATCTTCGGCAATTGGTTTCATCAATTCCAAGTCATACTCTTCTTTCCAAAATCCACCGTGAATTAGCATGATGCAAGGAATGCCCACGTCCTTCTGGTATGGCGAAGGGTCATCGGGCATGTACAGGTCAGCGTACTGCCAAGATTCAGCACCCCATTGCATGCGGTCAACGGCCATACCAAATGCTGAGAGTTGTCGTCTATCACCCTTGCTCTAATTTTGACAAAAACAAAAGTTCAAGGAGTAAATTATTTTGGGTGATTCATGAGTAATCCACTAGACATAGAATTTGACACAATGAATGGACAAAAAACGACTTTGCGAACGCTAGGTGAGTCTAGCACAGAACAATGGTTAATTGTAAATGTAGCAAGTGCCTGTGGATTTACTCATCAGTATGAACAACTCCAAGCCAAATCAAATCAAGATGGAATAACTGTTGTAGGTTTTCCTTGCAATCAATTTGGGGGACAAGAACCTGGAACTCACCAAGAAATCTGTGATTTCACTTCTTCTAAGTATGATGTGGATTTTCCTTTAATGGCAAAATTAGATGTCAAAGGCGAAAATCAACATCCGTTATTTGCTGAATTGAGTCAATCAACCGGTTCAGATGGACATACAGGAGACATACGCTGGAACTTTGAAAAATTTCTAATTTCAAGTGATGGAAGTGTCACTCGCTTCTCTACTCGTGACTCGCCGTCAGACATCATATGAGATGTTGGAATCATATTGTTAATCTAAGGGCTAACTCTCTTTCTATCGCGAGGGAATAAAACGGTTTCACGAACATTCTTAGCACCAGTGAGTTTCATCAAAATCCTCTCTACTCCAAGCCCCCATCCGGCGTGTGGAGGTACTCCGTGCCTAAATCCAGCAACATAAAACTCGAATTCTTCTGGGTCAAGTTCCATGTCCTTTAGATTCTCAATCAGTACATCCATTCGGTGTTCTCTTTGTCCACCTGATGTAAGTTCATCTCTGCCAAAGTTAAGGTCAAAACCTCGGCTAAGTTGTTTGCCAGTTGAGCCAATTTCTCCTTCAACATGGTGTATGTAGAACGGTTTGAGGTCCATTGGCCACTGAGGCAAGAAGTAGAATTGAGGCAAATCTTCGGCTAGCAAGTCTGAATTTTCAGCGTCGATATCGTCACCCCACTCAATTTTACCACCCTTTTTCTTGATAATATCAATTGCATCACAATATGATACTCTCGGGAATGGGAGTTCAGGCACTATTACCTCTACAGGTTCTTCACCTTGTGTTGCCCTGTATTGGTTGATTGTAGCGATGTGCTGTTGAGATTCTTCATCCTTGGAAACCGAGTCCCACATATGGTGAATCATTCTCTCCAATACGCCCATTACATCATCATCAGTAGCCCATGAGCATTCTATATCAAAAGAAATAAATTCGTTCAGGTGGCGGTAAGTATCGTGTTTTTCTGCTCTAAATGCAGGTCCAACTTCAAACACTCTTTCAAGTCCGCCAGACATACATAATTGCTTGAATAATTGAGGTGATTGGTTGAGGTAAGCGGGTATGTCGAAATATTGCATTGGGAAAAGGTCAGTTCCACCTTCAGTAGCAGTAGCGACAATTTTTGGGGTATGGGTTTCAAAGAAACCTTCGTTGATCAAAGCCTCTCTTCCATATTGGAGAACCTTTCCTCTAAGTCTAAACATAGCGGCAACATGTGCTCTTCTTAGGTCCAAAAATCTGTTGTCGAGTCTAGTGTCTAGGGCGACATGTACCGTGTCGGTAACACCGAGAGGTAGTGGTGCTTCTGCTCTGGCGATGACAGTTACTGAGTTAGCAACTACTTCGTATGCAGGTGGTGGGACAGGTTCTCCTTCCTTGGTTTTAGGAGGTCGCTTTTGTGACACAGTACCAGTAAATTGTAGGGTTGATTCACGAGTCATTCTTTGAACCATATCCAGTGATTCATCTCCTACATTGTCGCCTTTAAGGAAAATTTGTGTTTTTCCTGTTCCATCTCTTAGGTCGACAAAACAGATTGCTCCTTTACCACGATTTGCTTCCATGAATCCAGCGACAGTAACTTCTTGCCCTACCAATTGGGCACCATCCGCTTGAATTTCACCCAGAGTATGTGTTCTGTATGCGGTTGGAACATAGGTGGTCATATTTGGGCGGAGGAGGTTTAGAACATCAAGCATTCGTTTCAAATCACTTGTAAATTATAAGATGGAAGAGGAAACTTTGAGCCATTTATGACTAAAAAGAATAATTTAACATACTTTGATGCGATTTGTTCATAAATGGTTGACATGGCGGGCCTAATATGTCGAATGTACTATTTTCATCAGAATCCGTGACTAGCGGCCATCCGGACAAACTTTGTGACGCAATATCAGATGCTATTGTTGATGCTTGCCTTAGTGTAGATCCTAACGCAAGGGTTGCTGTGGAAACTTGTGTTAAAGGTAAAGAAGAGAAAGGCTTGATTGTTCTTGCTGGAGAGGTATCTCTAAACGGTGCTGCGCCTAATTATGAATCGATCGCCCGTAAAGCTGCTGCTGGAATAGGTTATGTTTCACACAGTATTGGAATGGACGCAACAAGTCCCGAACTATGTGATGTCCAAGTCCATATCACTACCCAATCAAAAGATATTGCCCAAGGGGTGAACCAAGATGGACTTGACCAAGGTGCTGGAGACCAAGGCATGATGTTTGGATATGCTTGCAACGAGACTGAAGGATATGAGGGTCTGAAAGGACGTTATTTCCCTCTTGCTGCGGCTTTATCTCAAAAACTAACCCGACGCCTTACTGCTGTTAGGGAAGAAGGAATTCTTCCATGGGCTCGCCCAGATGGTAAATCTCAAGTTACAGTGGAATACAACCCTGATGGCTCGATTTCTAAGGTTCACACAGTCGTAATTGCAATTCAGCATGATGATAAATTAAAGGATAAATTCGATGGTTCAATAGATCAAGAACAAGAATATGTGAGGCAACAGATAAGGGAACATGTAGTTGAGATATCTATACCTGGAGACTTATTGTCTGATGGCTATAAGTTGGTAGTAAATGGCACGGGTCGTTTTGCAGACCCATGGAGGTCCTTATGCAGATGCAGGACTTACAGGTCGTAAAATCATAGTCGATACATACGGTGGAATGGGCCGTCACGGTGGCGGTGCCTTCTCGGGTAAGGATCCATCAAAGGTAGACCGCTCAGCAGCATATGCATCTCGTTGGGCTGCTAAGCATGTTGTTGCTGCAGGACTTGCTGATAGATGTGAAATTCAATTGGCATATGTGATAGGAGTTGCAGAACCAGTGAGTATAAGAGTCGAAACATTTGGAACATCAACAGAATCCGAATTTGAAATTACACGCAGAGTAAACAAAACATTCGACTTTAGGCCAGGAGCTATTTCCCGCGACCTAAACCTTCAGCGACCCATTTACTCGGTGACTGCTGCTGGGGGTCACTTCGGTAGAAATGTTGGTGCTTCGGGGGAATTCCCTTGGGAAAAAATAGACCAAGATAGAATTTCATCACTACAACAAGGATGATGGAAATTCAATCAAATTCTGTGATTATATCCGATTCACTCAAGAGGGATGCGCTACTGGGTTGACTGGGTCTTATGTCTAAATATGCAGGTCGAGCGCTAACTTTTGTCGCGATATTACTTCTTGCCAGTTTTTCACCAATGGCTTACAATGTATCAGCGCACCCTTCGATACTTCTTTCGGTTGATAAATCTCATATTGTCTTACAAGATGGTTACTCTGATAATTTGACTTTGACAATTCACAACAATGGAACTTCAATAGAGTCTTACAATATAACTTTAAATTTATCGAATCTTCCTAATGTTTGGAATGTTACTTCAGTTAACGAAACTGTGGAAAATGTATTACCTACTTTTTCAGCAGATACCGAATTTATAATTCGATTAGATACGGGAGCAGTTCCTTCAGATAGTGGTTCTTTTGACATTACAGTAACAGAACCGGATGCTGATGTTTCAACCAACATTACTGTTTACGCTTCTGTTGACCCCTCATACGAAACTTCCGTTTCATTTTCCTCGATGAATGGACCACTTCAGCCGATGAATGCAGGAACTTCGGCTAATTATACAGTAGATGTTTGGAATGATGGTAATGTTGAAGACACAATATTACTAAATGTAGATACTGAGCCAGATTTGGCAACTTTCTGGTCGAATTTCACCAATGGAACTGGTAATGGAACCGGCAATGGAACTGGCAATGGAACTGGCAATGGAACTGGCAATGGAACCGGCAATGGTACAGGCAATGGAACGGGAAATCAGTCCAATTCTAGTATCTCTTACCCCTCAAATATCTTGATGTATGGTAATAGTTACATTAGCACACAAGGTCTTGAAACTATTCTACACAACATGTTCAATGTCACAGGTGAGAGTAATAATTCACAAGCAATGACTGGTGGAGGAATGCGGTTTGTTGAACACTGGCCGAAAGTGAACACTTCAGGAGATAGTTGGAACACAACATTAAGAGACAATAGTATTGATTGGGACTTTGTTGTTCTTCAAGATCAAAGTCAAACACCCGGATTTGATAGGACTTCATCAAGTTGGATTGCAAGTAAGAATGGCGCGGTGAACCTTGCTGAAGCAATCGAAGATGAGGGCTCTGAGGCTATGCTTATGATGACATGGGGTAGACGTAATGGTGATGCAGTAAATCCAATAATTTATGGAAACTTTACTATGATGCAAGACCGCCTTGAAAGTGGGTACATCGACTATAGAGATAACATGTCAACTCCGAGTAGAGATGTTTGGATTGCTCCAGTTGGACTTGCTTACAAGCACATTCATGACCAAATAAATTTGACAGGCGTGGACCCTACTCAATCTGGAAATAATTTCTTCAATCTTTACACTGCAGATGGAAGTCATCCCTCCCTTTCGGGAAGTTATCTCGCTGCTTGCGTTCTTTATGCTTCCATGATTGGAGAAAGCCCTGTTGGCTCAAACGACACAGTTGCACTCTCGTCGTCCTTGAAACTTGAATTACAACAAGCAGCCGCTGCAACAGTTTTCAATGAAACTTCCCATATTTCCTACCCTTGGCAAGAAACATCAGGGACCTCGATTTCTCCTACTAGTCAATCCAGTAGGTCGATACCACCTGGATGGAATGTTATGTTTGATGATGCTGAGCTAACTGATGTTCCAGCCGCTTCACACCAACAGGTTACTTTGCAAGTTTCAGTTCCAAGTGATGCCACGCCGGGATTCTACGGCTTCAACCTGTATTCGGCTTCGACCAAAGGAAATATCTCTAGTTATTCGACAATGGTAATTGAAGTAGTTGCTGAAAATAGCATTGACGCAGTATTCCTTGACCAAGATGCGGATTTCATCCCTGGTCAGACAACCAATACAACAGTTCAAGTCACAAATCTTGGTAATGCTGAATTGGACATGGACTGGACTGTGGAGTTGATTAGTGGCCCTTGTAACATTTCACTTTTGACCACATCTTCCAATAACTTCGCACCAGATGATGTTGTTGATGTGGGATTACAAGTTATTGTTGAATCTACATCAACTAGTAGTGATGAATGCGTTGTTAGACTTGGAGGTTCAGCATCTTATGGAGAGCACCAATATTCTCCTGAAGATTTTGATTTCACCATAGGGGTCGATGAAAAGGTTGAATTTGAATTAACTATGCCTGAAGGTGGCATTAGTGTGACTCCAGGTTTTGCAACAAACTACGAAATTAGGTTGAATAATACTGGTAGTGAAGAAGTAGAATTCTTCCTCGATATCGGTTCATCAACAGGCCTTGTTACAAATTTAAATTCCTCTTCTGGTGTAACTGTGGCTTCAGGTTCGGTTGGAATTTGGTCTCTTACAACCGATGCTGAATCAGGGATGGTTGGAAATTATAGCCAATCCTTTAGTGTGACTTATAGTAATGTTACCAACAACATCTCCTTGAATGTCAATGTTGCAACAGTTCCATCTGTTTCTCTAACCGGTCCTATCGATGGCAGAATTTCAGTTATGCCTGGACAAACAGTATCAGTTGACCTTGAACTTTCCAATGATGGAACTCAAGAACTCAATTTGAGTGCTGGAGTATCTGGCCTTCCAACAGGTGCACAGGTGTCTTTTGACCCAATAACAAGTATTCTCTCTCCGGGCCAATCAATAACAATAAACATGACCTTGAGTATGATTTCAACTGCCGAGTCGGGTGCTCATCCAATCACTGTCACCTATAGTTCATCAGAAGCATCTGCTTCTCTAAATTTAGAATTGCAAATTGCAGATAGTGTTGGATTAACAGTCAACTCAGTGACGAGTAACATTGCCGCAGGTCCACTAAGTAGCGTCGATTATACATTTGAAATAACCAATTTAGGTTCTGCTCAAGATACATTTTTCATCACTTTGAGTTATGATGATTCTAATAATGCAACTTCATGGTTTGACCTCATTCTTTCTACAACTTCGGTAAATCTTGACCCCTCTTCAACTCAAGCAATATCATTATCGATACGAGAAAGGGTAGCGGGTGCTTCATCAAGTGGCGTTCAAGTGGATATCATAGTGACTTCTACAAACGACGAAATGGTATCTGGTTCCAACACCTTCAATGTAATTCCTATTCAAGCAAGTGCCCAATTAACAATCCTTGAAGATGATAATGGCGGCAAACCTGGAGAGTCTGTAGCAGGAACAGTTGTAGTTACCAATACAGGTACAGGAATTGACCAATTTCTGCTGACAACTCCAGGCAATAGTTGTGGACTTTCAGAAATATTTACCCTTGATGCTGGGGCATCATCCCAAACTTATTCTTGGTCTTGCACTATAGATGAAGACTCGGCATATGGCTATGAGTCAATAATCTTTAGAGTTACTAGCGGCGCTAGGACTAACTATGTTCTTGAAGAAGTAGAAAACTACCTAGTCGAAGCAAACTGGGGTAGTGAGGGAATAGTCGAACTAAGTTTCGGATCTAATTCTCTTTCCATGTCTTCATCTGGTGGCTCGTCAACCACCTTTACTGTCAAGAATTTGGCTAATGCGCCGATATCAGGTACACTATTTTTACTAGGAACGGATGAGTCATTATTTGATTCTAGTCTGACACTAGTTACAACCAATAGTTCATCAAATCAATTTAGTTTGGATAACGGCGAATCAGCCGTTTATGAATTATTACTCAATTCACGTGTAACTGAAACCCAATCAGCCAGCCTAGTAATTTCTGCTAGTGTGGAAATTGATGGTGCAACATATACTATTGAGTCCAATAACCTTTCAGTTGAGATTGAAGGCCCAGAACTACCTCCTGAAGGCGTTGAACTTTTATTCGGTGTAACTTTGGATAAATCTCAAACACTCAATGCCATGTTTGGCGGATGGATATTTTCCATAATGCTTCTGATGTTGATGAACATGCTTCGTAAGAGAAGAAAGTCAAAATCATCTTCTAGGGAATTTAAACTAGATGATGAGTCGGTAACAGAGCAAAAGGCTGAGAAGAAGAAAAAGAAGAAAGATAAGGAAGTAAAGGCTCATACTTTAGGTCATAATGAATGTCGTATGAGTTCGGACAACAAGGTTTCATGCCCATCATGCGAGGCACGTTTGGGTGTGCCTAGGGGTAGTGTTCCACCATTCAAATTTACATGTCCAAAGTGTGATACAAAGATAAGAGTCGTAGAAAGTCAAAAATTCTGAGTTTCAATCATTCTTTATCGCTATCAATAGGAATGCTGTGTGTCCAAAGGGGCCATTAACTGGTCGCATACCTCCTCGTGATGCACGCCCCCAAGGCCGTTCAATCAATTCGCCAGCCCATTCTACCTTCAGCCCATTTTCTTCACATGTCTGCCACGCTGCCTCTACTTGACTTGTCACAGGGCAATAGCAACAAATTCTACCTCCGAGTTCTAGTAGTGATACGATGGCAGTAATTGCCTCACTATGCTGAGGAAGGTCCAGTATTATTGAATTGAATTTAGGTTTGATCGATTTAATATCTTCAACAACGTCTTCAATTTTTCCTTCAACATGATGATGTTGTGGAAACTCAGGCAAGCATGATTTTGCTCTTCGAAGATTTTCAAGTCCAACCTTGGCATGTTCCTCTCTTGGTTCAACAGTTACGTGAAATCCATTATCGCCTAGCACGTGAGCGATGTGCATGGATAATCCTCCACTCCCAAGTCCGGCTTCAAGAACCGAATCTCCCGAACCGATTCCCATTTTTGAAATCATCATACCAGCATCTTTCGCACTGATTGTTTGGGCCCTTCGAGCCATTGACTTACTCAATTCAGGAAGTCCGATTGGAAGTCTTTTGAATGATTTATGACCAAGTTGTACCGATTCACCAATCTCGATTTGCCCCAGAGTCTCATAAGGATTAAGCACTCCAATGCCTTTTATTTTGTGCATTTTATCCAATAGTTCGACCAAAAATACACGACCATCTTCTTGTTCAAGTGCCACCCACGTTTGCTCGTCCATGATGATGCCCAATTATACATTTGATACAATCTTTATCCTTTGGAAGTGAAATGTTCTAAGAACTTGGGAATAAACTGGAAATAGAGGGTTTCATATACTGTCTGATGACTCCACGATTCATGAAGATGTCCGCTCGCGCATTGTCACTAATTATCGTCGCATTATTTATTGGAAGTATTTTAACTTCTTTTACTAGCGATTTGAATCAAAAACAGCCACAAGAATTGGATGAATTGGCTGTGGTTTCGGAGGTAAGTTCTCCAGGCCATAATGTATTTTTACAGTATATTTCATCGGATAATTGCTATTATTGTTATCACGCCGGAGGCGGTTCAGAATCAGCACATAATTTGAAAGTTTCAAATCCAGATGAATTTGTGTACATCACCTATATGTCAGCAAGTTATGGTTCGACTAATGATGCTCGTTCAGGAAATGTCGCTCCTATTTATGCTATGAATCACCTTGGTGAGTCTGGTGGCGCACCAACTGGATACATGGGCGACTCAGACCCTGAGATTAGTGGAAGTACAAGTGATGGAAAGAGATACGACTCCGCTTTTTCATCCGGTGGTTCAATGGCTTCATCAATCAACGATTTTCAACTAAATGTCGTTCAAACAGTCAATCCAACAAATAGTGCTAATGTTGATATTACAATGGAAGCATCTTATGTTGGGTCTGGTACTGCGCCTTCATCTACTGTTCTTTACGCCGCTGTGACCGAAGATAAGTGTGCTTACACCTACAGTGACGGAAGTTATGGCCATAACTGTTGGAGAGCTTGGTTGTTGAATGGTAATTCATATGCAACTTCTTCCTCAACAACTGGAAGTGGAACAGGATTTGTTACAATGGATTTGTCAAAAGGAGTTCACTCTGAATCTTGGACAATTCCAGCAAGTATTGCGCGCTCACGAGGCGGACAATCTGGATTTGGCAACATGCTAACTATTGGAGCAATATACAATACTTGGAGTACTTCATCTCACAATGCAGATGTTTTAGCGGTTTCAGACAGTACAATGGGTCCAAAAATGGATCTCGCAGTAACTGATGTGACTTTATCGAATCCTTCATCTCCGGATGGATATCTCAATGGTGACCAAATCACAGTGACTGCTTCAGCAAAAAATGTTGGTGGGCTCGATTATACCGATGGTGGAACTCTTGAGATAGTCTATATTGAGGCTGGAAATCCAGTTGTTGTGGATTCTAAGTCATTAACTAACTTGGTTCCTCAAGCAACAATGTCTCATACTGCAACAGTTGACACCTCATCACTACCGAGTAATGCATGGAATACAAAATTCGGTGCTAGACTCTCTGGCTTATCTGGTGACGGTCTGTCAAGTAATAATCTCAATGTCCAAACGATGGAGCACGATAGGCCACCTTTGGCTAAACAAGCCACAGTAAGTGGAAATAATGTTATCGAGAGAGGCACTATCTTCCAGGTAATCGCTAAAGGAACTGCAAATGATAACGTAGATACTATTGATTCGATGACCTTTGAATTAGAGGTCTCTCCAGCAGGTCAAAACTTATGGGATAGTTCAGTCGATAGTGGCGGTGAAATCATTGTCAACGCAGGCACCACTAACGAAGGTAGAGAGTATATCATTACTCCTACAATGGATATGGTAGCAGGATGGTATGACTTACGTTCTCGTACAATTGATGGTCGAGGGCAGATGAGTGATTGGAGAATAACCTCCAACGCATTCGAATTAGCCAATGGCTTGCCAATGATTGTTGCAGAACCTGTTCCACCTGTAATTTGCGACCAAATCACTACTGTTGACATGACTGGGCATGTAAGTGACCCTGAAACACCTTTGTCTGATTTGATAATTGAATCTGACCATCCTGCTTTTATCAGTTGGAATCCTTCTGCTAAAACAATT
>Ga0066846_10000930_pt1 | contig 14219 bp, 6 predicted proteins | sample ETNtaG_33_FD_65489 | JGI IMG/M metagenome (GOLD analysis project Ga0066846, IMG submission 65489) | Marine microbial and viral communities from oxygen minimum zone, Eastern Pacific Ocean - ETNP201310SV76 | ecosystem: Environmental > Aquatic > Marine > Oceanic | place: Pacific Ocean: Eastern... | reverse complement strand
TAGGCTCTCAAGATGGCTGGTTAATGTCTTTTGGAAATACTCCAAATCAGTGGCAATGGACAAATCTCTTGGGATTTGATTCGATGGAGACAACAAATTTTTCATTTGATAATGGCGATTTATTACCTGCAGGTTGGTCATTAATTTCAATCGACCAAAAGCAATGGGAGGTTGGTTCAATACCAAATGGGGCCACATATGGACCAAATACATGGCCTTCAGGCCAACAAGGAGCAGGGACATATCTCGGTGGCATGTACCAAAATGAAATGTTAACCCATCTCTATTCTCCTGAATACTTTGTTCCAGCAGGCGCCTCCTCAAGATTATCATTCAAGAGTTGGGTTTGTACAGAATCAAATTGGGATGGTGGAGCAGTTTCTATTTCTACAGATGGTGGATTGAATTGGTGGTACATCCCTCCAACTCTTGGTACATTCCATGACCAAATATCTACAATAAATTCTAACTCGCCATTCTATGGAGAAGGTATTCTTGATGGTTCAACAGTTCTTGGTGGTTGCCAAAATACGGTACGCCCATTTGATGATAAGATATTTGAAACAACCAACATATCTGGAGAAAATATAAGATTTAGATATTCTTTCTTCTCAGATCAATTATTGGAATATGATGGTTGGTACATTGATGATGCAGGGATTGAGATTGATATTTTCGAACCTCAAGGGTCATGGACCTCACCAATTTTATCTCCCAATCCCATGTTTGGTTGGGGCAATTTGGATGGTTTTGTTCAACAACCTGATAATACCACAATTCGCTTTGATATTCTTGATATACACAATAATACGATACCAGGTTATTCAAATCAAGTTCTCCCAATCGATATCCAGTTAGACCCAGAAAATTATCCAAATTTAAGAATCAGAGCAAACCTAACAACTTCTAATGAACTAGTATCTCCTTCAATTGAATCCCTAACAATTGGTTTCACGACTTATTTTGATGCTTATCACTATCAATACATGGCCAATGATTCAAGATATTCTGGCTCCTATTCACATCTATCACTTGATGTTGATGACAATATTAACGCCAATCAGGTGTCCTATTTCAAAATCCAAACGACAAGTTATTGTCCACAAATCGGGGCACAAATGTCATCACTCGGCGATAATATTTCGCTTTATTCATCTCAGTTTGGCTTAGAGTCAACATACTTTGATGGAACTATACCGAATTACCGAGTTTTGAACTTTAGTAACGACCAAGAAATCTCCCCCAGTCTCACAGATTCTATACAATTAACCCTGCTTTCAGGCCAGAAATTTTCCAAATTCACTTATCGACCAATTTGTGCAAAAGCCCCAGTAAATCCTGAAATAGGACTTGGAATATTGGACCATAGCATCCTTTCTTGGCCAGTTGATAATTCTGGTACAGAGTTTGGAATCACCACTGAATTTTCATCAATCACAAGTAATGGAATTACTAATTTTTCAAATTCCAATGGTGCTGTTGAATTAGACCTATTAGATGGACAACATGTACAAGTTGACTACACGATGCTTCTTTCTGCTAATGGTCATCAAATTGGCGGAAATCAAAATCCTCAAATCCCAACATCATTTTTGATAAATATAGTTTCACAGAGTCCAACTTCATCGCTTAATGATACTTCATCCAATACCGCAATTCTTGCATCAACAACTCAAATGCCAGTAGTTCAATCTAGATTTGGCAGTCAAGATGCATGTCCTAACTTTTCATTCCCTAATGGCTTGATGTCCGATGATTATGGAATTGCTGTGTGTCACTTTGATTTCATCGCAAATGGAGATATGCTCGTACGCTTTTCAAACCTCCAAGCAATCTCCCCAGTACAACAAATTCAGTTGAATCTAGGACATTCAATGTTGAATGAAATTAAAAATAATTCTTACCAAGGTAATGATAGAGAAGCATTGCATATTCCTATGACTGTAGATACCACATCAGGCTCAATAAATGTCAATATGACTGCTATTTCTTATCTTCATCAAATTGATACCATCAATAATATTAGTCGAGATAGATGGCTACCAGAGCAAACAATCAGCATCAATACATCGCATGTAAGATTTGACCCTGTTACTATGAGTGAACATAATCATCAGTTAGAACAAGTAAAACTTATTTTATCTCCAAATCAAAATATTCAAAATTCAATAATTGAAATCAAGGCCTCAAATCTTTACTCAAGTAAGGATGTATTAATCACTAAAGGTAGTAACTTAATTCAAGTCGAAGAGGCAGAAACCTCAATAAATTGTATTGCCGGTTTTTGTCAAATCCAATGGTCCATTACCAGCACATGGCAATTAGATGACATCGATGACATCTATTGGATGGTAGTTGCACAGGATACTTATGGATTAGAAACGGGGCCAGAAATACTCAATCGTCAAACTGCATTTAATGAAGTAGAAAACGACTTAGAGATAATTCAGTTTGAAGCATTCGAAAATGGTAATGCACTACATGATTGGACGGATGCAGATTGGCCTTTCCACAGACAATCAAATAAATCAATTACAGTAAATGGACAAGTAAGATTCCAAGGAGTCTCAAATAATTTCATTTTAGCCGACCAAGCTAGGATAGAGGTTAGATTTCAAGCAGTCCCGCCAAAAAACATCTCAGGAGGCCAAGATACTTGGCCAGGAGCGCCAGTAAATTGGAGTGATTCTTGGTTTGTTGAAGCGGGGGTTAACGGTCATTTTTCAACTATAATTAACACACCAGATAGAAATTTAATTCCATCCAATACCTCTTTGGAAATTTCTGTCCATATCGTTAGAACTGGCCCAATTGACCAGCAATCTGATAATTCTAAAGATATGACAGCGTCGTATCAAAAAACACGAATATTATTTGATACCAAGTCTCCAGAAATGACCTCTCTTGATGTTTTAGACCCTGGAGGGCAAGTCCCTGCAGATGGACATATCTGGATTTCAGGACAAGATATTCCTCTTAGAGCAACTATTTCTGATGTCGAAGGCCTTAGCCCATCTATTACTGTGTGGTCATGGTCGGAGAGCAAAGACGATCTTGATGAAGATGGAATTATGGATTTAGAAGAATATGTATCAACTTCTCTAACTCTCAACACAGGTTCTAAATCTGCTATGGTAGACTTACCTATCTTTTCATGGTTCGATGTTAGAGGTTCACAAGAAAGTGGTAGATTGAGTATTTTCATCGAGTCTCAAGATTTAGCAGGCAATCAATTATTAGGAGGAGGGAGTTTTGGTGAAGACCAAGACTTAGCCACTATATTGGTCCAAAACCAATATACAACATTCTTTGATTTGGATACTCTAGAATTAGATTTAATTGAACAGCAAATACTTCCTGGATTTGAGCATAAAATTGAGTTTAGTTTAACAGATGCAAACGGCATTGATTCTTTAGATGAAATACAATTTGCAATTCTTGGAAGAGATACGCCACAACAATGCTTCATTCACCATTCTCCACGATTTTCAATCACCGAGTATGATAATAATTGCTTTGTAGTAATGCCTGAAGTAGAGATTGTACAACAAGAAGGCTTCCTTGTATGGGATATAGCAATTAAATTCACAGTATCTTGGCAAATGGTAGAAATACTGCCTCAGCAGAACTGGATTCCTTCGATTAAAATATTTGATGAAGGTCAAGATTTGTATCTTGGAGTATCCTTGCTAACAATGTTTGAATGGAACTTTAACCAAAACATAGAATTTTCAGAAGTTGAAATTCTCGAACAATCAGAACCAATTGGTTCTAATATGGATAATAAAATTTGGTTACAAAGTAATGACATCATTGAAATGAATCTATTTTTACAATTTGTTAATTTGAGTATCCCAGTTGAATATCTAAGTGAGGATTTTTCGATTACTGGAATAATAAATAATCATTCATCAAATGCCTTGACTAATTCTAGTATGAGTGCCCAGGGCCATATTCACGTAGAATTTACCGCTAATCCATCTTATGCTGAATCATCAAATTTTTCTTTAGAATTAATATTGTTTTCGCCACAATTACAACCTTTAACTTCTATAACTTATCAAATATACCTTGATGATTCCCCGCCAATGCTTTCATTGAGTTTGCAAGATTTGCTGAAAGTAGACTCAAATAGATTATTTGAAATACCTATTATTGCAACAATAAGTGATGATTTGCCACTCAATAACCCTCGACTAAGAGCCAATTGGTATTTCCTAGAAAATGGCTCGATTATCCAAGGAACGAGTGGAAGCCAAATAATTAATGCAACCGAAATTACACAATTTAATACTTATTTTGACGAAATAATTGACATTACGCCGAGTGATGAATCGTTATTATCTAAAGATAGTGAAATTGTTATTTGGTTTGTAACTACTGATAATTCAGGTCTTGAATTAACTGGTTTTGGAACTTCAAATGACCCATTGAAGCCTCGCTTTAATTGGGTTGATTTCGAACCGAAATTAGATGTTGTTTCAATTGAAACCGATAATCCAATATTTGGTCAAAATCTTGAGATAATGACCAGAATTGTCAATACAGGTCAATTGGGTGGCACTGTACAAGTAGACCTTGTAGACTCAGATGGCTTGATTTTAGAATCAAAATTCATTACCCTGGAACCTGGAGATTGGGCCGAAACATCATGGTACTTTGAAGCATGGACTACTGGAGATCTAACATTCTTTGTTAATCTAACAAATTACTCACAATCAAAACAGATTGAGGTTGAAGATATTGAGGAATTCAATTCTTCTAATCGGGAACTAAATGGCCTAATTGGTCTAATTGGATTACTGTTTTTCTTAGTGGTGGGGGGTTTTGGATTTGCATATTACCGTAGGTCAAAAGAATTGGAGCAATATACTAAACTACACATCGAAAATATAGTTCGTAAAAGACGTTCAGCGCCTCCGCGGCCGTTAGAACTAGACCTTTCAAATGAAGAGGAATAGTCAAGAATGAAATGCACCACGGCAGACTACAAGCCGGGGTTCCCGAGCGGTCAAAGGGGGTGGACTCAAGATCCTCTGCGTAAAGCTTCGCAGGTTCGAATCCTGCCCCCGGCACCATTTTTAACCGATGGATGAGGAGAGATAAATATGGAAATCACTCAAAGTTGTCACCTGGACATTGATTCCATTTTACAACTTTATGATGAGGCAACTGCTTTACAAGCCTCCAAGGGAATGTCTCAATGGCCAAAGATCAATAGAAGTCTCGTCGAAAGTGAAATTGCCGAAAAACGCCAATGGAAAATGGTCCTTCAGGGCCAAATTGTGTGCGTTTGGGTTGTTGCTTTTGAAGACCCACAAATATGGGGTGAAAGAAGTCTTGAACCCTCGGTTTTCATTCACAGAATAGCAAATCATCCTCTTTACAGAGGCCAAGGTTTCGTTGGAAAGATTGTCGATTGGGCCAAAGACTGCTACTCTGGCGGAGATATCCGTTTTATCCGTCTTGACACAGTTGGATATAATGAGGGACTAATTCGAGTTTATACTAATCATGGCTTTACCCTCCTCGAGCCGATTGAACTTGAAGACACAACAGGTCTTCCATCACACTATAGTGACGCAGAAGTGTATTTGTTTGAAATGGAATTAGAGTGAAAATAATATTTTTCTGATGTAAAACGCCCTTTCAAAATAGGTGATATCATTATAAGCGGCCGCAGGTTGTAAGTACTTGGAAGACTATTTATGAACCGAAAAATATTGACAGCCCTACTAGCATTGACCTTCATGTCTGCGGCACTCGCAGGATGTACGTCAGACGATGATGATGATGATGATACCACTTCAGACGTCGTTAAGATTGGATTTTTGAACCCAGCAACAGGGCCACTGGCTCAAGATGCTGCAGGTTTTGAATATGGAGCACTTCAAGCCGTTATCGACTTGAATGCCGCACAAACTGACACCGTTTTTGAAGCGGTTGTCGCTGATTCAGGTTGCGACGGTACCGTTGGTGCCGCAGCCGCCCAATCACTTGTTGACGCAAATGTCATCGCAGTTGCTGGAGCAGCATGTTCTGGTGCTTCAATGGCCGCTAACGCCGTTTTGTCTGCTGCTGGAATTCCAATGATTTCCTATGCTTCAACAAACCCAAGTTTGAGTAATGCAACTGCTTACCCGAACTTCTTCCGTGTAGTTCCTAGCGATGCAATTCAAGGACCTGCCGCCGCTGCTATGATGGTAAGTGCAGGAGTAACCAGTCCAGCAATTATTCACATGACCAACGATTATGGCTCTGGATTCGCTGACGCAATCGAAGATGCATGGGACGGCGCTGTCTGTGCAAAGATCGGATACGCTGAAACAACAACTGATGTTTCTGCTGAAGTATCTCAAATCGCTAGCGCAGGCTGTGACTCTATCTTCATGGTCTCCTATGTTACCGACGCCGCTCTTATCCTCAACGAAGTTGCAGCCCAGGGTATCAATGTGACACTCTTCTCTGGCGATGGACCTGCTGGTGAAGGATTGCTTGCAGAACTCAGTGATGACACAGTTGCAAACGGACTCACGGTTACTGCACCTCGTGCTGGTTCTTCCTTTGGAGACTTCGAAGCACGATATGATGCATCTGGACCCGCAAGTATCAAGCAATACGTTCTAACATCCTATGACGCTGTTTCCATTATTGGAAAGGCATACAACACCGATTCAGCTGACATGGATGCATCCATCCGTGCTGTTGGAACTGGATATGAAGGTGCAAGCGGACTTCACACTTTCTTGGCTAACGGCGATGTTGGTGGAGCAGGTTACGATATCTGTGACTACACCGCATCAGGTGCTAGTGATGGTTCTTACGACTGTAATGCATACTGGACTGCAATTGATGGAGTTACTATCCCGAAGACCGTCGTCAAACTAGGTTTCATGAACCCATTGACCGGTCCTCTAGCTCAAGATGCTGCTGGATTCCAATATGGAGCACAGCAAGCAATTGTTGACCTTAACGCTGCATATGGAGCAATGGGATACGAGTACGAACTCGTAGAAGTTGACTCTGCCTGCGACGGTACTGCAGCAGCAGCAGCGGCACAAACTCTAATTGATTCTGGAGTTATTGCAGTTGGTGGAGCAGCATGTTCTGGTGCTTCAATGTCCGCTAACGCTGTCTTGTCCGCTGCTGGAATCCCAATGATTTCCTATGCTTCTACTAACCCAAGCCTCAGTGACGCAAATACTTACCCTGATTTCTACCGAATCGTACCTTCTGATGCAATCCAAGGACCTGCAGCAGTTGCAATGATGGAAGACATGGGAGCAACAAACCCTGCAATCATTCACATGACCAACGATTATGGTTCTGGATTTGCAGATGCTATTGAAGGGGCCTGGAACGGAACTCTGTGCCAAAAGATTGGATACGCTGAGACAGCAACAAGCGTTGCTTCTGAAATAACTCAAATCAAGGATGCAGGCTGTGACTCTATCTTCATGGTCTCCTATGTTACAGATGCAGCAATGATTCTTGACGAAGTTGCTACACAAGCATTTTCCGTTATGCTCTTCTCTGGTGACGGACCTGCTGGTGAAGGACTTCTAACAGAACTTAGTGACGACACTGCTGCTGACGGACTATACGTTACAACACCTCGTGCCGGTTCTTCCTTTGGAGACTTCGAAGCACGCTATGATGCATCAGGCATCAGTTCAATCAAGCAATACGTTTTGACCAGTTATGATTCAATCATGATGCTCGGTGCTGCTCACGCAACCGGCTCTGACATTGCATCCATTGGAAACGCATACGAAGGCGCAAGTGGACTTCACACCTTCTTGTCTAATGGCGACGTTGGTGGAGACGGTTACGATATCTGTGGCTATGCTGCAACTGGTGCTGCTGATGGAACATTCACTTGTTCCAAGTACTGGACCGCAACTGGCGGCGTTCAAGACGACACTGCTTGATGGCATTAGGCCTTGAGTTCAACGGCTTTTAGCCTCTGGTTGATAGGTACGGGTGAACACAAGACTGTGGAGAGTTTGTAGAATGGAGTCGGAGAAGGAATCTACCTCCTCTTCCTCTATTTTACAACGATGGCAGAATATTTCGAGATTGCGAAAGCGCCTACTTATTGCTGCAGTTATTTCGCTTGATGCAATACTTGGATTACTTTACCAGTCCGGCATAGGAAACGGCATTGATGCTCTTCTGTTTGGCAATCTGCCAAACGATATGGTATGGCTTGGACAATCAGTGCAACTTATCTCGATGGGTTTTTTGTTGGTGAAAGTTGTCTTTGACGATGTCCCTCACGGTAAACTCCGCTCGGCTTTGATGATTTTTTCACCACTGTTTTTGCTACTGACTGTATTGTTTACCATTGAACTGTTGATGATTGGCCTCAATACGAGTGCGGTGATTTACTTCAACCTGAGTTCCATTGGTTTTAGTACACTCACGTGGTCATCAACATACCTTGCAATCGCAGTTGGTTGTACGCTCACTTACAGCGTACAGCGTTATGGAAACTTTGCACAGAGCGAGTTTTTCATGCTCGGAATGTATGTTGCCGTAATGATTATGTGGATGGATTATTTCTTTCCACTCGTATCAACACCTAAGGACGGCGTACTGGTTTGGTCAGTTCTTGTTTGGACACTATTGGGGGCATTCGTTCTTACTGGTTTAGCAGGAGTAATCATCGACAGACTAGTATTTCGTGGTTTTCGAGATCGAAAATCCAGCGCCGACGTGATGATGATTGCTTCACTTGGTGTTGCACTTATCCTTAGAGCGATTGTCTATCTTCGCTTTGGCGCTGGAACAAAATTGTTTGAACCTGATATCGATTGGCGTATTGCTCGAGAGCAGCGTTTTGAAGCGCCGACTGTTTTGACAAAACTCAATCTTGGCGACCGTTCACTCGCATCTGGAGAGACCTACTCTTACGGAGCGTGTGAACAGACTGGAACCGCTGTAGACGGCTCGCCAGTTTACGAGAAGATTGTCACTGAAGGCTCAAAGCCGTTAACAGATATCTACTCAGTCGGTTCTGATTGTGTTACTGATTTGACAGCGAACTATACCTATTACAACGCTGCAATGCCATTTGTCATCTTTGCTTCCGTTGGACTTCTACTTCTTTTGCTGACTAAAACCCGTTTGGGTCGCCGGATGCGTGCAGTTGCCGATAATCCAGAACTCGCTGCAAGTTGTGGGATTAATGTAGAGCGCGTTCACATGACTAGTGCTTTTCTTTCTGCAGGAATTTCAGGTATTGGTGGGGCAATATTTGCCATGACCATTCGTTACAGCCCTGAAACTGGATTTACCCTTCTTTTACCTGCATTCGCAGTTATCGTATTGGGTACCATTGGTTCAGTCCGAGGAGCGGTTATTGGAGCACTACTCATAGGATTTGTTCGTTCTGTCTCTTCGCCAATTCTCATGGGAATTGGTACACCTCTTGACCGTTCGAACTATGCAAATTTGGCTGAAGTTATGCCGTATGTCATGATTATTGCGATCCTTCTTATCATGCCAAAGGGCATTGGTGATGCTTTCGATAATTGGAAGATTAAACGAATACGTACTCGCGCAGAGGAGGACTTTACTCCAAACACAAAACGAGCATCTTGGCTTGGTATATTCTTTGCACCAACTGGATTGCATCATTTCAGCGTTCGAAACAGTTTGCGAGGTCAGCGCTACGCTCTCTCAACTTTCATTGCTTTCATTGTCTACAAATTCAGCTCGTTTGTTAAGGAGAATTCTCTTGCCAACGATTCAGTGATGAGCACGCTAACGGGTGGAGACTCATCATTGTCTCTTGCCCATGCACCGAGTAATCTATTGGCTGAGCAACAAGATGCATGGCTCTCTTTGATGCAATTTGAACAAGGTCTGGTTGGTGTAATGGCAAACATGGGTATTCTTGTATGGCCAACAGTGCCTCTACTTCTCTATTTAATTGCGTGGTGGGAAGCATATCACGTTTTGCAAGACAAAGAACTCAAACCTTCAACAAGGATATCAGACTTTGTTTCAAGCATTTCAGTGCGTTATTCCAAGGTCACCGAACGTGTGGGTAAAGCATGGCGTACACTGGTTGAGAGTATTGATGCGAAAATTGGCTTTATTGCTGTAAATGCACAAAATTTGACTCAGTCTACTATGAGTAAACTTTCTGGAACATATGTTGAGAAACGTACCTCAGTACTTGATAAACTGAAAATGCCTTATGGACGGGAAAGTGAGAATGGTTCATGGCTGTTATTTGCAATATTGGCTGTTATCATGGCCGCTCTCATATATTGGCTCCCAGTTGCCGATTCTGACCAAGTTAAATTTGTCAAAACATTACAATTATCCAATGTTATGGTTACATTTGCCATATTTGCTATCTTGGCACTTTCACTCAACCTCCAAACTGGAATAACGGGCCAGTTGAATTTCGGTGTCATTTTCTTTGCCTCGATAGGCGCCATTGTCGTTGGTATTCTAACCGCTCCAAAGGAGTTGCACGGATATGACTGGCCGATATTTTACGCTGTACTGTTATCGATGTTGATTGGCGCTGTGGCAGGATGGTTCCTAGCCTATCCAACGGCTCGATTGAGAAGTGATTACTTTGCCATTATCACTATCTCGCTTGGTGAAATCGTTCGGGTTCTATTGAGCGGTGAGCCACTTCTTCGAGCCGGATCTTGGGGGAGTGCAGTTGGTATTTCACGCTATAAATTACCGCTTCAAGAGTGGTGGTTCTGTGGTTCAACAACTCCAGTTGATGCGAATGGTGTCGAACTTTCCCCAATTGCTTGTTCCAATACGGAAGGTATCGATAGTATGGCGGCAACAGTTGGGGATTTGCTCAACCTTGGACAGCCTGCTCCTTACATGTTTGTCTTAGCCACAATTGGTATTCTTGGGTTGATTATTGCATGGTGGCTATTGAATACCGTTCTTGCCTCTCCATGGGGCCGCATTCTTCGTGCTATTCGAGAAGATGAAGAAGTAGCGCAACACCACGGGCACGATGTTTTGCGACACAAAGCAGCCAGCCTTGCTTTGGGCGCCTCGATTGCTGCCTTTGCTGGTGCACTTTGGGCGTGGAAATTAACCGGTTTCCAGCCTTCATTCATGTCTCCATCAAAAACCACGTTCCTTGTATGGGCGGCTTTTATTATCGGCGGAGTTGGAAACAACAAGGGTATGCTTATCGGTGCATCAATTATCGTTCTCATGGAATTCGTGTTCAATGTCTTAGTTGCTGGTCAAGGTAGTTCTGACCTTCCACTCAATGAAGTAGCTGCTACTATGGATGGATGGTTTAATTGGCTTGTGATCGAACAGGCCCAGGCCATGTGGATTTGTTTTGCCCTAATGCTCTTAGCCCACCTTGTAAAATGGGTTTCAGTGCGAGAAACATTCTTCTGGTTGACCGTTATATTTGCTTTAGCATCGTTCTTCTTCGATGAGCGTTCAATCACAGAAGTGTTCCCAACTGGAACAATACAAGCAGGAATGGCTTATGTCAAGGTCCTACTCGTAGGGGTTCTCATCGTATTCTCTCTACGTTATAATCCGAAAGGCTTGCTTCCTGAAGTACCCTTCCGGCCAGAGAATCCAGACACAATGAAAGGGGTTGAAGAACAATGAAACCCCTTCTTTCAGTGAAAAATTTGCGAATGGAATTTGGCGGACTTGTCGCTGTTAAGGAAGTCTCCTTTGAAGTCAAGAAAGGCGAGTTCATTGGCTTAATTGGTCCAAACGGTTGTGGTAAATCAACGACTTTCAACTGTATCAGTGGCCTACTTCAACAAACTGCTGGAACTGTAGAAGTGTTTGGAACGGATGTTTCAACTAAACGTCCAGACCAAATTCAAAAACTGGGCATGACTCGAACATTTCAGCATACTCGACTTTGGAAAGATATGACTGTTATTGAGAATTTATTGGTACCTCCAAGGAAGCAATTTTCACCAAATCCTTTCCTCTCCTTATTCCGTGGCCGTTCAAGGCCTGCCGAAAAAGAACGCCTTGCAGATGCTTTTGCTGTTCTAGACCAACTCGAAGTCCCTCATATGGCTCATAACCTTGCCAGCGAACTTTCTGGTGGCCAAAGTAAACTGGTAGATATTGGGCGTTCGATGATGGGCAGCCCTGAATTACTCTTGCTTGACGAACCAGTTGCCGGTGTTGCGGGTCCTCTAGCAATGAAAATTTTCACTAATCTAAGGGAACTGGTTGACACTACAGGAATTTCAGTCCTCGTTATTGAACATAATATGGATTTTATTCTCCGTCAGGGCGTTGACCGAATTGTAGTGATGAATGAAGGAGAAGTTCTGATGGTTGGCACCCCCGATGAAGTAAAATCTAACCGTGCTGTCATAGAAGCATATCTTGGTGGAGCTGGAGGCGAGGAAGAATGACGAGACTTCTTGATGTAAAAGGATTAAGCGGCGGATACGGCAGCGTACAGATTCTATACGGAGTTGACCTTTATGTTGATGAAGGTGAATTTGTAACTATTATTGGACCGAATGGTTGTGGAAAATCGACTTTTATCAAAACGCTCTTTGGTATTGCAACCTACTATAGTGGCGATGTATCCTATGGCGGTGAATCCATTGAGAAGTTGCGAACAGATCAACTAGTCAACAAAGGAATCGCTTATGTTCCTCAAGTCAACAATGTGTTTCCTACGCTTTCGGTTGAAGAAAATCTTCAGATGGGCGGGAATGCATTACCTAACCGTGTATTGAAAGAACGTATTGAGCGTGCACTGAACATGTTCCCCGACCTTAGGTCTCGAGAACACGACTTAGCAGCATCTCTTTCTGGTGGAGAGCGACAAATGCTTGCGATATCTAGAGCACTGATTTCCGACCCTTCATTTTTACTCCTCGATGAGCCTACAGCCGCCCTTTCTCCATTGTATCAGCAACAGATTATCGAGCGCATCGATAATTTGCGAAAAGAAGGAATAACCGTCCTGATTGTTGAACAAAATGCTCGACTGAGTTTGGCTCGCTCCGACCGTGGCTATATTTTTGCTAACGGTAAAGTAGTTCACACTGGCGATGCAGATTACATCCTCAACGACCCTGAAATCGGAGAATATTTCTTGGGTTCACATGATGATTAAGGTCACTTACTCGTCAAACTCAGTTCGTCTGATACTCTTGCGACAGACGCTAGCGTTAGTATGACTGTCTATACCAAGCGGAGCCTTTTGATTTGAACTATTGGTAAGTGAACTAACCAATCTTGTAGAAGGGAGGCATGCGCCAAGCCTAATAGACCAATGCCCCCACATAGGTTTGTGGAAAGTACCAACGTCAAACAATTCATTATCGGAATAGTTATCTGTTCCCTTGGTGCATTTCTAGCATTCGATATGCTGGGAAGCACGTCCTGGACGACTTACTATCACGCAGAAAATACCGTTGCTGAAGGTGAATTTGGGCCAGTAACATATGATTCTAAAACCGAAATGGAATTCGGTTTAAATGAGGCTATATTCATTTTCAATCTTGAGGAATGCGATGAAGATGACCGATGTTATACTTTAGAAGTAGATGAAAAAGAAAAGATTTTAGAAATTACGTTGGCTCTAGTGGAAGATAGCCAACCAATCGATTGCGAAAATACCGAAGACTTAGAGCAAATTGAGGCCTGTGAGGTTGAATCAGCAGGTTCTACCGGATATTGGATAATCGGGGGGGGTTTGGGTTTACTTGCGTTGACTCTTTTCCTAGCTTGCATTAGTGTAGTAGGTTATATTCCTGGATGGATTATAAAACTTCTAAGTTCATTATCTAGCATCATTATTTTCGTTGGGCCAATTGTTTGGTATGTGATGTTACCTGACCTTAACGTTGGGTTGGAGCCTAATGAACAGAAATGGGTTTTATCTCATGGCTTCTACCTTACTCTTCTTAGTGGCCCGATTATTTTCTTTGGCGGATTATCATTTGGTAGTATGGAGGCATTTGCTCTGGAAGAAGACGACGACTGGGAGGTAGATGATTATGATGAAGTTGTTAAAGAATTTTCAACATTTTCAACCTCAATTTCACACCAAGATACTTTGAGGCTTGAACGTCAGAAAAAAGTCGATGTCAATTGGCAGGGAGTTTGGGGTGATGATGGATATGAGTGGATAGAGCATCCTGAAGGCAGTGATGAATGGTATTGGCGCGACCAAGAAACAGGACAATGGGTTCGACACTGAGATAGATATCATC
>Ga0066846_10000925_pt1 | contig 14284 bp, 10 predicted proteins | sample ETNtaG_33_FD_65489 | JGI IMG/M metagenome (GOLD analysis project Ga0066846, IMG submission 65489) | Marine microbial and viral communities from oxygen minimum zone, Eastern Pacific Ocean - ETNP201310SV76 | ecosystem: Environmental > Aquatic > Marine > Oceanic | place: Pacific Ocean: Eastern... | reverse complement strand
TTCCATTATCATTACATGGAAGCCTCGTTTAAGGTATAACTCGGCTCGACCTGCCATTGAATTGGAACTACTACGCCAACCATGAATAAGTATCATTAGTGGTGCTTTCTTGACTTGCATATTTTGCACAATGGCTATTTCGGGGCCCTCGTGCTGTAATCTTATCATGTTCCAATTGCCACCTTCTAAACTCGCTTTGACCTTTCCTGGTGCGATAAAGGTTAATGCTACATAAGTCTCAATTATACTATTATAAATAGCCAAAAATGATACAAAAACAAGAAGTATTGTAATAATTAGATTTTCCTTCAAAATATATATTGAAGTGATAGAAACTAATGTTAGAAAAATTGCCATGAGGCAAACTATCCAGCGATTATAAAGAAGTCTCATTTATTGATCACTTCGATGCTTTCTTTGCTTTTGCTTTTGCTTTAGGCTTGGCTTTTGCTTTAGGCTTGGCTTTAGCCTTTGACTTATCGTCTGATGGTTTCTCATCCTTGTCATCTTCTGCCATGGCTTTGGACTGTTCCAATTTCTTTTCCTTATTTGCTTCTCTACGAGCAGCAAATTGGTCTCCATAATTACCCATGTTTTCCAACTTACCCCAGAATCCTGAAGATGCATCACCTTCAACAGGGACGTGCTTTACCAAGTATGCTCCAAACATCAAGTCATATATTCCTTGCTTGAATTCACTGGCACGAGAGAATTGGAAGTTTACAATCCATATAATCAAGAAAATAGCTCCGAAAACTGTCCATATTATAGGCGTTGAACCTGCTGCTTTGTCGCCTAATTTCTGGAAATTCATCATTATGGCAATCAAGCCAAATAGTGAGAATATTCCTGCGGAATTTGATAACATGCCTTGTAATGGATTTGACTTGACCCCTGCACTGTTCACATATTTGATACGTGAAACGAAATGCCCAAGGGACCTTCCTGTCTTTAGTGGAAGCATGATTACATTTATCAACATCATAACAAATGATACAGCAAGCAAAATCGTTGTTATAACGCCAGTATCAGACATCATCATGAAAATAGCAGCAATTAATACACCAAAATTCCAAGCAAAATTGACGACCCAACTCATTGTTCGGTCCAGTGTATTAGCTAAATCAAAACCTTCAGGTAATCCCACAGGTCTAGGCGCCTTTGCTTTCTTTTCTTTTTTCTGAGCCGGTGCTACTTTTTCTGCTACTTTAGCTGCGGGTTTGGCTTTAGCCACTGCTTTGGCAACTGGTTTGGCTTTTGCCACTGCTTTGGCAACTGGTTTGGCTTTAGCAACCGCTTTAGCGATTGGCTTGTCTTTTGGACTTGCTCCTCCGGCTTTGTCTAATAATCCCATGTTTTCACTCTCACTAATACATTTCTCCGACTGTACGGTATATCTCAAAATCAGGTGATGCCACAAAAGCATCAATAGAATCTTCACTCATATTTGCTAATTGTCCATCAACAATTGCGAAGAATCTCCCTCTAAGTTCATCATCTGCTGCTAATGGTTCGCTACCTACCTGCTGATAAACAGAAAAATCATCGCTTTCGACAAATGCGTTAACAACTTCTTCAGAAAGATGAGACCCTAATAGTTCATCTACTATTGCAACAAAGTTAGCAAAAATATCTTCGCCATCTTCAGCTTCTTGAGCCACTACTGCTTTCGCCTTAGGAGTTTCACTTGCGAGTTGTGATTTAATCGACTTGCGCTCGCTCATTAGTTGTTCAAGTTGTGGTCTCAAAATATTGAGTGATTCAGTGTCTCCAGAAGTCTTAGCATTTTGGTAATCTGGCTTCAATGTACGGATTTGATTTTCAATCTCAGTTAGTTTATCTGAAAGTGATTGCTCTATGGCTTCGTTTTCAACTAGTTCCACGACTGGTGCATCTCTAATTTGAGCAACTTTCTCATCATGCTCTTTCTTTCTCAAAACAATGATATCTCTATCCAATGAATGTCCAAAACGATCTGCATACCTATCTAAAAGAGAACCAACTTCTCCAGTGGAAATTCTATCAATGTGGCCATAAATTTGAGGCAAGGGTTTATCAGATTTTTTAGCCCATAGTTGATTGTATTCTTCATCTGTTTGCTCTACAGGAGATGGTTTAGCCTCCGGCAATGGTAGGGGTGCTGGTAATGACTCATTACTTGGAGTAGCAATTGGTAATGGGGCTGGCAAATCAGGTAAGGGGGCTGCTCCTGGCAATGGCATTGGCATACCTGGAAGAGGTGGCAATGGGGCTGGTGGCAAAGTCGGATTAGGCAATTGCTCTGAAGCTTTTTTCTTGCCTTTTCGGAATCCCATATAACTCACCCTAATGCGGGTGGGGGGCGGTAGAGTCTTGAACCTTACCGAAAGAAGAACAGTAAAATATCAAATTTATGATGAATTTTTTACCGTCAGTTGACGATTTTAGCCCAACCCTTCAAGACCAAAAAAGTGGCTCCTGCCTCGTGAATCTCAAATGTATCTCCCGATGATGCCTCGGTTCGCTTACCGAGGAATTCAAAAACGCATTCATCTTTGACCATTTCAACCTTTATTGATTCTTGAGTACCTAATACAACCGCTTCAGATAGTGGCTCATATGGATTGGAACCATCGGGGTCTAATCTTTCTAATGGAAACTCGCTTACTCGCATTCCTGATTTACCATGGAGTGATGTAGGCCATCTTATTTGTCTTCTGACGTCAATTGTTACAACCTCATCAGTTTCACCAGCAGAACCAAGTATCACAGAAGAATCGGTTTTTAGTAAATCTAAAAAAAGTGATTCATACCTATCCAGAACGCCGAAATGGCCGTCTAAAAGTCTGTTACTTCGCCTAGGGTCTTCTAGTAACTTTGATAGTTTTTGTATCGAAATTACCCCTTTAGTAGAAGTTCTACCTTCGCGTTTTGACTGAGACTTTAGACCCTCATGCAATTCATTTAAATCTGCTTTATATGACTCACCTTGTTGCGAAATATTCTGTAATTTTTCAACCATTGCTTCCATCCCATCACGAATACGGTTCGACCAACCAGAAGAAGTATTATCATGGAATCTCGCCAGCCCTCCTTTGACATCTACACCTTCTCCTCTAATGTGAGATACTAATTCCCTACGAGCTCCAGAATCAAGATGGAATAAGCTAGGATCACGATAGTGTAAATGATAACCGCGATGGCCAGAAAATGTCACCTGTAAGAATTTTTCATCAAAACCAAACTCAGGTTCAAGATAGTCATTCCACAAGGTCCACGCCTGTTCACGTATTACTTCAAGCATACCGGGAAAATCTCTGTCGGTAACGCCTGGCAGGTGGTCACCATCCAAATCAAAAATTAGGTCGGCTCCAAACCAATTTTTATCTGCCATTTTCAGTTCAAAAGGCCTCTCCCAATATGCGGTAGAATAAAAACATGAATGCATCGATCTTTTTGAAATAAAATCACGGACTGAATCGATATCTGAAAAACCTTTGTGTCTTATTGGAGGGGCTCCTCCAAAAGGAATAAACATCCATTCGCGCAGTTTTATCCGCGGCGGAATCCATAATTCCGCATTACGGTAGTACTTTGCAAATCTATGTGCGAATCTCGACCAACCAGAAGATAACATATTTTCACAACAGAATCAGTCGAGGGTAAATAAATTCAATCACTCTCGGCCATCCAAAATCTCTGCTCAGCCTCTCCAACAGTGGTAGCACTTTTAGCACCTGTCAGTTCAACATAACAATTCCAACAAAAGTAATTTTTGTCGATGACCATAGAATTACCGAATGTCAATCTAATTCCACATTCTTTACATCTCGGGCCCAATTCACCGTTTGGTGCTTGTGCAAGTTCAATATTTTCATGTGGCATTATATCTCCTCAACTACTGCAAATATCAACGGCACTTGAATTTAATCATCAATCACCACTTTGTTTCGCCCCATTCATCGGTATTACACCAAGCCAAGAGGTCCAATGCAACTTCGCAGGATTCTGAAACTTCCGGATTGGAATCCTTTAGATGTTTTTGAAGTACAGGTTTAACAGAAATATCTCCAATCGCCCCCATGGCCTCAGCTGCTTCATGTCTGACCATGACATGTTCTTGTAAATCGTCAAGCCTCTCAATCAATGAAGGTAGAGCGACAATGTTTTGCATTTGGCCAAGGACATAAGCCAATTCATGTCTTAGCAAAGCGCTTTTTGATTTAAAGCCAAAACAAATAGCAAGGCAGGATTCATCTGAGCCATCATTTCTCAACGAAAACACATTGCGCATTCGTTGGAAAAGAGGGATTTCTTCGTCAACCAGTGAATTCTTCCAAACTTCAATATCACCTACTTTCGAGGGCGGAGCGGGGTCAACCGAACCATATTGACTCGCCTGCGGGATTCTATCGGACATTGTTCAGCCTCTGCCAATAAAGTCGACTATGTCTATATTGAAATCTTTATCGATTAAACCAACATCCTGCCCTTCTTTGATAAATTGCCTAATTGAAGCACGGCCATCATCGCCATAATCGATAGTTCGTTGGTTGACATACATTGAAACAAATTTCTGATTAGTTTCATCATCAATCCCTCTTCCCCATTTTTTGGCGAACTCTAGAGCTTCTTCGGGATTTTCAATAGCATATTCAATACTCATCTTTGTGTACATAGTGATATCTTCCATGGCCTTTTGTCCAAGGTCTCTGCGAACAACATTTCCTCCAAGTGGCATGGGATAATTGTCTGTTTTGGCGTTCCACCATTTTCCTAAATCAATTAGGACCTCTAAATCATGCTCAACATATGTTAATTGTCCTTCATGAATAATTAGTCCTGATTCATATTTTCCATCTAGTATTGCAGGAATAATATGATCAAACGGAAGTACTTCAACATCGACTTCCCCCCAAGCCAATCTCAATCCAAGATATGCACTTGTTTTCATACCAGGTACAGCGATAACAGATTTCTTTGCGTGTTCAATAGTAGTTCCTTTCCTACAGACAATCATCGGGCCATACCCCTCGCCCATTGAAGCACCACAGTTCATCAGAGCATAATTTTCAGCAATATCTGGATATGCGTGAATTGACACTGCTGAAACTTCGAGTTCTTTGTTAATGGCTCTGTGGTTTAAAGTCTCAATATCTTGTAATTCGTGAACAAATTTATACCCTGGTGTAGGGAATTTACCATTTGTCATCGCATGAAACATGAACGCATCATCAGGGTCTGGTGAATGCCCGATTCGCACAATTGAGTTCCCAGCCTCGTCTTGAGGTAAATGAGCGCTCATGTCGGTGCGACATGCCTGTCCTTCAATAAGCAATCGATTTTGGTAAGTGCCAAATAGTGATAAAATTAAACAAAAACTCATTTTGCTTGCTATATATTCAAGTATCTTGAATGTGAGGCACGATTGGTCAAGAATAATGATTCGTCAGTTTATTACTTCGTTTTTTACTCTTTGTATCCTTGGAAATTTAATATGCACAGGTGTTTCTGCTTCTTCGCAATTAGTTTACAATGGAGTGACTAGTAATGATGCCGATTCTGCAACATCTTCACATGTGGCTATTAATAATGATAATACTGTAATTGCAAGTTCATACTCAAAGGACCTAATGCTTCACGATGCATCGAATTTCTTGGAAATTGATAAAATTGAGTTTCAAAGAAATATCCATGACCTAATGTTTTCACCAGATGGTAAAACTCTTGCTATTACAATCGTTGGAACATCAGAACTTGTCGATTCAGTTCATATTTACGACATGGAAAATATGGTGATGAAGGCTGAAAAGGGGAAATCTAACAGTCAAAGAAGTAATATTGAATGGTCCCCCGATAGTGAGTTCTTGGCAGTGGCAAATTTCGATAATGGAATTAATTTGATCGATGTTAATACAATGAATATCGTAAGAGAATATTCTAATCAGCACCAAACTGATGTCACCTGCATAGGATTCACTAATGATGGGGATGAATTAATCACTGGAGATTTAGATGGTAATCTTAAATTATGGAATTTTGATGGTACATTCACTGGAACATCATTCCAGTTGGATAGTGAAATTGTCGGATGTGGTTTCAACTATCTCGACCAACGAATTTCAGCTGTTTCGTTAGATGGGGAAATATCAACATGGCTAAAATCTGGTAGCCTGTTACACGAAAAAAACATAACCAAGGCATCCGGAATGTTATGGTCTAAATCACTCGACAAATTATATGTTCTTGAGTCGGGAAGTTCCCCTCGAATGTTAGAATTAGACGGTTCTACTTTCAACGAAATTTCATCAACATATTTCATACATAAAGCAGAAGATTTTGACATTTATTTCCTCGCTAATGGAGTTATTGAAGATTTGTATATGGCTACTGATACATCACATATTTCCAACTATGCACAACCAGAACTAAGATTTGGTTATGGTCAACTGGGGTCTGATTATGATGGAGACGGGATACCCGACAGCATAGATAATGATGACGATGGTGATTCGTATTTAGATGATTGGGACTTTAATTGTCCAGCCGACGTGCTTGAATGTCATAGAAGTCCTGATATGGACACTATTAGGAATGTTAAAGTCAAAATTAGTGGAACTTCGTTGACTATCGAAGACACGTTCACTTTCGGACTTTATGAATCAGCCGAAATTCGTAATCTTACGAGGCGTGCCTCTATTTCAGACCGGCAGATAAGTTATGAAGAGGCAAATTTATTTGAAAATGCAATTTGTCAAAATTTGGATATATCTAGCATGATAAATTCATGGAAAAACTCGCTCGAATTTTCAGTTGGCCAAGTAGAAAACGGAACCCTAAATTGTATAGTAATAGATGGATTGGTATTAAAAAGTACATTTGACCCAAATGGAATTAAGTTAATGTTTAGAATAAGTTTCGATATTATCCCTAGCGCTGTATTACCATTGGATTTAACAATAATAGAACAAGTTTCACATTCAGATTCATCTATCACTCATCTGGTAGAAAATCATCCAATATATGTTTCTCATCAAATTCAAAATGAATTATATGATGGGAAAATTTGGTGGAAGTCAGAGGGAGCCATTACCGTCGCATTTGAAGAAATAGAAGTTGAGGAAGATCCTATAGAATCTTTCTTAGAAATGGTTTTTTCTAACTGGATTCTACTCTCACTAGGTATTTTAGTTTTGATTGGTGCGTTATTTATTGTTATTCGTAAAAGAAATGCCATCTCTATTGAAATGGAAGAAATAGGCAATGAACAAGAATTTTCGGACCATGACAATACAATAGAAGTTTCCAAACCTGAGCCTATAACATATAGTGAAAAGTTGTTACAGGAGGAGGAGGAAGTTATTCAAGGGGACATGAAACAAAATGATGATATATCACCTGCAAATCGTAAATCATTCATTATAGATGACCTGGGACAGGAGTCTATTCAACCTAAACGAAGAAAAGTAAACAGCACAAATCGTAACAAACAGGGTCCGATAATGGCAACAAAAAGAAAGGTACTAGGTGGAAATAATCAAACACAAAGTCCAAAGAAGGTAAACATCAAAACTGTCAAGAAAAATATTAAGACAAGAAAAGTAAGAGTTACAAAGAAAGATTTTGAAGATTGAGAAAAATTACATCATTCTAAAAACTCAGCACCCTCTGATAAATTACAAGCCTTTGAAAGAAATTCGTTAAGACCTTCGATGTGAGGTTTGTCCAAACGATTGAAAACTTCTCCGAAGTATTTCTCTAATCTAGAACGAGGCAAGCCTGATTTTTCCATTGCTTTGACAATAACAGAGTTTCGATACTCAGCATTTGATTCAAATAAGTTTAAACTTTTCAACAGTTCTTTTTGGGCTGCTTTAACTTCAAGAACTGGTGTGTCCTTTCTTGCTGCAAATACTCCAAAAACCATCGGCTTACCAGTGTTTTCCAGCCATGATTTACCAAGATCTAACTTAACCTTATTAGGAAATTTTCTCGCATATTCAAGGGCTCTGTCACCGATTAAAAGCGCGCCATCGCATTCATCCAGCATAGGCTCGATTTCTGGAGCCATGGTTTTGAACTTAGGACTGAGATTACTAAATTTTAAAATGTACTTCAATAGTGCAATAGAAGATGAAGAATCGGAAGGTAATGCAATAGAACTCATTTCATTAACATTAGAATTACCAAATAGAAGAACACTACCCACTTCACCTTTTGAACAAATTCCAAGTTCAGGGATTAAAATAAGTTCATCATGATTTTTAGCGTAATCTGCAGACGGAATTGGTGCTAAAACGCAATCTCGTCTAAGCAGGTGGCCAGTTAGCCAAGATGGCGGCGCTGCAAGTACCTTCCATGGAGAATCTATTGAATGAAATAGTGGGTCACAGTTCAAAAAAGCAACTCTAGCAATAGTTTGTTTCCAACTTTCATTGAATTGAAGAAGTCTCTTACTATTTTGTACTACCATTTTATCCCTCCGTATTTATCACTTTAAGCCGCCTTGGTCTTTGAGGAGATTTTATGGTATAAGGTGAAAAATTTTCATATTTAGTATCTCGTATTACTGGAATACCACCCGAATTGGCAATTAATTTCCCCAATTGATACTTATCATAGTCTAAACTAGATGTTGCTCCAGCAAGATGCATAATAGACTCTCTACCAACGGTGCCATCGACATCATCAGCACCAAAATTTAATGCTAATTCTGTAAGATAATCGCCAATGTTCATTCTATAAGCCTTGATATGCGGAATGTTATCAAGCATTAATCTAGAAATTGCAATGGTTCTTAATGTTTCATTAGCCGTAGAAAGTTGTGCTTCAGGTAATCGTGTTGAGTCGGGTAAAAACGGATAAGGAACAAAGCATTGGAACATAGAAGTTTCATCGGCTAGTTCCCTAAGTTGGATCATATGTTTCAATCGATCTTGGAAATTTTCTATCGTTCCAAAAAGCATAGTACAATTTGAGGGAATTCCTGCTTTATGGGCCTCTCTGTGAATATCAATATACTCTTTTGAGGTCTCTTTACCATGACAAATCTTATCTCTAATATCATCATTCAAAATTTCTGCACCTCCTCCTGGTAAAGAGCCTAGTCCTGCATCGATAAGTCGTCTGAATAATTCATCGATTGGAAGATTGGATGTCTTGCAAAGATGTTTTATTTCAACAGCAGTTAGCGCCTTTATTGAAATAGATGGGAATCTTTCCTTAATGCTTGAGAATAACTCACAGTAGTATTCAATATCCCAGTCAGGGTGTAAACCACCCACGGAATGCACTTCATCAATTCGAGAAGCATATTTTTCTAATTCTGATAAGTATTGTTCAATGCTAAGAGAGTAAGCATCTTTCGATTTTTTAGTTCGGCTAAATGCACAAAATTTACACGATAAAACGCAGACATTAGTTTGATTTATATGGACATTTGAATTAAAAAAAACATATTCGCCGAACCTTGATTTTTTAGAACTAGTTGCTAGCCTACCTAATTCGAATAAATCTTTATGATGAAATAATTTCAAACCATCATCTAGGTCCAATCTTTCTCCATTTTTCAATTTATTAACTATAGGTGTTATTTCTTCACTCCACAGCATTTGCGATAAAATGCTAGATAGTTTTAATCTCCATTCAGAGTCACTGCCAGCCAACTCCATCGTAGAAGTCCAGCCAGTCATAATTGCTCGTCAAACTGATACTTCAATAATATATGTATGAATTAGTTCTAAGTAACATAGTAGATATGTGCCTAAATTAATCAATATGCACTCTTAATAGCAAATAGTTTTGAGTTGACGATAAATTTTCGGAACTCTTCTATCACCAATACTGAAAATGCAACTGCTACTATTATCCCCCAATCGCTCATTGAAAGAACCTTAGTTGACAACAGGCCTCCAATCTCGATATCTGTTAGCGGGATAGCTAAATTGGCTAATTGAACGAAGAACAAGAGTAATCCAAAGGAAACAAAGAATGCAATGTTTATCGCTTTATTTGAGAATGCTCCAAGAGAAAATATACTTTCTTCCTGAGATCTACAATTCATCACATTAAATAATTGGAACATAATGAATACTGATAAAGTCATTGTTTGAGCATGAACAAATCTATCATCAGCATAATTCTGCCAGTCAGATAAAGCATCTACATCACCATCATTGCAAAGGTCTTGGTCAAATGGTAAACTTCCTTCACCTGCTAAAGGTAATCCTTCGCAAGTTTCTATACCGCCTCCTGCAAGGAAAAACACCAGTAAAGTTCCAGTGACCATAACAGCGCCAAGATAGAAAATTAACCAAATATCACCTTTATTTGGTAATCCTTCGTCAACTGGGCGCGGAGGCCTATTCATAACATTACCATGCTTCTTCTCAACACCTAGAGCGACTGCAGGGGGCCCGTCCATCAAGATATTAATAACTAAAATCTGTGTTGCTGTCAATGGTAAATTCCATCCAAAAATAAGTGTTGAAATTATGATAAGTGCTACGGCCGCAACATTTGTTGAAACCTGATATCTGACAAAATTACGTATATTTTGATAGATTTTCCGACCTTCTTCAACGGCGTGGATGATATTGGCAAAATTATCGTCTTGTAGAACCATGTCAGCCGCATCTTTGGCCACATCAGTTCCCGCAATTCCCATAGCAATGCCAATGTTGGCACGAGAAAGAGCAGGTGCGTCATTGACGCCATCTCCAGTCATAGCGACAATTTCACCTTGACTTTGTAAGGAACTGACTATACGCATTTTTTGGTCTGGGGCAACACGTGAGAAAATTGTCGAATTAGATGATGCTTCATCCATTTCCGAATCTGTAAACTTCGAAATAGCACTACCGTTAACTGATGCTATTGCCCCGTCAGTAATGCCTAATTCTTTACCAATAGCAGTCGCAGTAAACTGTTGATCTCCAGTAATCATTTTCACCTTAATACCAGCATTTTGACAAATTCTTATTGCTTCTTTGACCTCAGGACGTGGAGGGTCCATAATTCCAACTAGGCCCAAAAATATCATACCAGACTCAACTTTATCAATATCATATATATCTTCATCATCATCTAATCTCCTAGCACACAATGCAAGTACTCTCATTGCTTTATTAGCCATGTCCTTGTTGGCAACTGATGCTTTATCAAAGTCGGAATCTTCAATGGGAACGATTTCATCATCTTTGACTTTCCATTCAACTAAATTAACATAGCCACCTGCGCCTCCTTTTGAAAATACCCATCTTTCACCCTCATACTCATGTATAACTGACATACGTTTTCTTTTAGTGTCGAAAAAGAACTCATGTATCCTGTTGTGACGTTGTGCAAATTTCTGAACATTGCCATTTATTTTCCACCCGGCCACTGCACAGGCAGAATCTGTAGGGTCTCCAAGTGCTTGCCAATGACCATCTACCTTGGATATTTGTGAGTTGTGACATAAACTTAGACATGCAGCTGCAAGCCTAAATCCGAGATTATTTTGATGGAGAGAAAATCCGTCATCCCCGAGTGGTTTTCCTTCAAACAAAATTTCGCCCCTCGGTTTGAAACCTTCACCAGTTATCTGAAAATTACCTTCAGTAGTAGATATTTGACGTGCCGTCATTTGATTTTTAGTCAGAGTACCTGTTTTATCAGAACATATTACAGTAGTAGAGCCAAGTGTTTCAACTGCTTTCATTCTACGGATAATCGCTTTATGCCGGGCCATGTTACGCATTCCCAAGGCCAAAGTTATGACTAGAATTATTGGCAAGCCTTCAGGCACAATGGCTACAAAAATAGCAATTGCAATGATAAATTGATCTATGGCCGCTTCCTTAAGGTCAACATTTGGCTCACCGTAGGCAATAATCATCTCCACAGAGACCAATAATACTGCTACAACTAGGGCTATGAAACCGAGAAATTTACCTAAGGATTCTAATTTCAACTCCAAAGGAGTTTTTGGAGAATCTGAACCTGCAATATCACTAGCAATCTTACCAAGTTGTGTTTTCATTCCGGTTGAAACAACAACCCCTATGGCTCTTCCAGAAGCGACACAAGTGCCCATGAAAGCCATATTCTTACGCTCGGCAAGCAAGGTGTCCTGATTTAGAGAATTAGAATTCTTCTCAACAGTTAGTGATTCTCCGGTGAGTGCTGATTCGTCAATTTTACATTGATATGATTCGAGAATTCTTAAATCAGCAGGAACATTTAGGCCCTCATATAAATTAACAATATCTCCTGGAACCAATTCTGGAGTTGGAATTTCCATATCTGTATTATTTCGTACTACAACACATTGTGAAATCGACATTTGTTTCAAAGATTCCATCGCCTGTTCTGCTTGTCCCTCTTGCCAATAACCAAAATAGGCATTTGCTGTTAATACCATGAAGATAAAAATTGCATCTCCTGGCTCATCTGGGTGAATAAGAAGAGCGATAAGTGCAGCACCAATTAATAAAAAGTTAAGAGGATCGTTATACTGTGATAAAAATCTAATCCAACCAGGGGTTTGTACTGGTTCAGCAAGCCTATTTTCACCATATTTGGAGCGCCTAGAAAGTACTTCCTCAGAACTTAATCCAGATTTGGTTACTTCCAGTTCAGTCAAAGCCTCATCAGTAGAAATATTATACCAAGTAATTGTCAAGTGAACCACCTTTGATTACTTTTCCGAGTTCGAACAAACTTATCATGCTGATGGTGGAAATCCCATTAATTTAACGATGTTTTCAACAACTGGTTATTATTGCCAATACCATGTCCGAACTTGGAGAGCCATATATTCCGGCCTCCGAATCACCACTTGAACTAACTCGAAGAGTAATAGTTGTAGGAATTTTACTTGGTATATTAATGACAGCAGCAAACGCCTACCTAGGCTTATATGCTGGAATGACTGTATCTGCGAGTATTCCTGCTGCAGTGATGTCCATGATTATCTTACGTTCACTTTTCAAAAATGTAACTATCCTAGAAAATAATGCCGTCCAAACAATGGCAAGTGCTGGAGAATCTTTGGCTGCTGGAATCATTTTTACTGTCCCAGCGCTACTTGTTATCCCTAATGTATGGGATGAAATAAAACTCGTTGAAACAACAATTATTGCCCTACTGGGAGGATTGTTAGGCACTATGTTTACAATAGCACTAAGACGATTATTCATTGTTGAAGAAGCCCTTCCTTATCCAGAAGGTGTGGCTTGCAGAGAAGTACTTGTGGCTGGAGAAGAAGGTGGGGAAGGAGCCCAAGCAATTCTTTATGCTCTAGGAATAGGCGCAATATATGGATTGGTCGTCAAGGGTTTTCAAGCAACACATCACACGGTTGAAAGTGCATTCTCATTCCTTGGCACTCGATTATATGCCGGAATGGATTTATCGATTGCCCTACTTTCTGTAGGATTCATTGTAGGTATACGAATTGCTTCTTTCATTTTCCTAGGAGGAGTGATAGGTTTTGGAATTTTAGTACCTATGTACGGACTGATAAATGGTTGGGGTGCATCAGGAAATGATGTTGAAAAATTTTACACAATTTGGGCAGAACAAATTCGATATGTTGGCGTAGGGGCTATGGTAGTGGGCGGATTGTATACTCTATGGTCTATGAGAAAAACAATCATTACTGGAATATTAAAGGCAATTAAATCAAAAACTTCTGATGATTCCGAATTATTGAGAACCGAAATAGACTTGCCAATGAATAAAGTATTCATTTTCTCAGGAATCCTAGTTCTAATTACAATACTGTTTTACTGGGCAAAAACTGGTTCACTTATCCTAGCTATAGCAGGTGGACTATTCTTGGCCCTTACAGCATTCTTTTTTGCTGCTGTTGCAGGATATATTGCAGGAGTTGTCGGTTCGTCCAATTCCCCAGTATCTGGAATGACAATTGCAACATTGTTATTCACTGTTGTACTTGTATTGCTAATTGGTGATGGGTTACTAAATCTTGATACTTCCACACTTATGCTGGCTACGATGTTAATAGCATCAATTGTTGCTTCATCCGCAGCAATTGCTGGAGATGTAATGCAGGACTTGAAAACTGGACATATGGTAGGTGCTACACCACGTGTTCAACAAATCGCTGAAATCATAGGCGTCATTACTGGCGCTCTTGTGATAGGTCCAACTCTTAAGTTACTCCATAGCGCATTTGGAATTACACAAACTGCATGTCTTAGAGAAGCAGAAGTTAATGGTCGTGACTGTTCAAATGCACTACTTGCGCCGCAAGCCGAACTCATTGGTGATATCGTCAGAGGTGCATTTATAGGGGATG
>Ga0066846_10000923_pt1 | contig 14287 bp, 7 predicted proteins | sample ETNtaG_33_FD_65489 | JGI IMG/M metagenome (GOLD analysis project Ga0066846, IMG submission 65489) | Marine microbial and viral communities from oxygen minimum zone, Eastern Pacific Ocean - ETNP201310SV76 | ecosystem: Environmental > Aquatic > Marine > Oceanic | place: Pacific Ocean: Eastern... | reverse complement strand
ATTCAATATCTTGACAGGGCACGAAATGACTCAGACCGCAAGACTAAACGCTTCCTTGGGCTTTCTGAAGTTTCATCATTCCATAGGACTTGCAAAGGCATGGATGAAATTCATCCCAAATCACAATTGGTAATCGAATTAGCGACAAAGGGCTTGAAAAAAGATGGGAAGATAATCATCTTCACCGAATATCGTGATACTGTAGACCTACTTATCTCCACACTTGAACAAATGGATGGAGTGAGGCCTGGACGCTTTGTAGGTCAAACTAGCAAGGCGGGAAATATTGGCATGAAACAAAAGGAACAGATCGCCCAACTCGACCGCTTTAGAAATGGTGAATTGAACGTACTTGTAGCAACTTCAGTCGGTGAAGAGGGTCTCGATGTCCCCGCTGCAGATAGTGTGATTCTGTACGAGCCGGTTCCAAGTGCTATCAGGGCAATTCAGAGGCGTGGACGTACCGCTAGGCAGCGCGATGGAGACGTACATATTCTGATTGCACGAAATACTCGTGATGACTATGTTCAACATGCATCATTGAAGCGTGAGGAAGCGATGTATAGAACTTTGAACCGCTTACAAAGACAGAGGTTTCTCCCCCGAAGAACCCCCCCCTCTGACGATGTATTGAGCGATTTCAAAGTGGACGGGATAGATGCTGAAGAATTCATCAATTCCGAAAAGATTCGTCTGAAACGAGAGCCGGTTATTCCAGTGGAAGAAGAGGTGATTGAAGCACCGAAGACTCAAAGTAAATTTCAATCAACAAATAGGCCACGCTCGCAAAAAGGATTGTTTGATTTCAATGCGCCTTCAGAAGACAATTCTGAGGAATGGTGGCGCCCTGTATTGGATGGTAGTTCATCGCCTTCAAGAATAGAAGAAGCGGCTGCGGCTGCTGCGGCCCAAACCGAAGCCGATGGACTTACTGAATCGAATGATGGGCCACTAATCAGCCTCGACCACAGGGAAGGACAGTCCACCTTGCCTGCCATGCTGAAACTCCACGGTCACGATATTAAAATCGAAACATTACCAGTAGGAGATGTACGAATATCTGACCGGATAATCATCGAAAGAAAATCGGCGAGAGATCTTGTAGATTCGCTAATCGATGGACGATTGATTCACCAGGCAAGAAGGTTGCTTGGAGCGGCAGCAAGGCCGCTATTGATAATTGAATCAACTGAAACGGAAAGAGTTCATCCAAATGCAGTAATGGGCGCTATGGCTTGGATAACCCTTGACCTAGGATTACCAGTATTGATGACAGGTGGGTCGGAAGCAACTGCTCGATTCATCTCTATTGCAGCACGAAGAGAAGCTAGAATCCTCGATTTACTATCTGGAAATAGTCGTCCAAAGTCCCTCGATGCCGAGACCACAACAATCGAAGCAGCCTCTAGGGAAATACGTGCGATTATGGAGGGGGAACAAAGCGAAGGGCCATTGGCGAAGAGATGGTCTGAAGAAGTGATGGCTACAAGGTGTAGACTTCTCGCAGAATTACCAGGAATCGGTATGAAAACCGCCCGCTGTATCATGCAAGAAGCAGGGGATATTTCGACTCTGTGTCAGTTAAGTGAGCAGTCGCTTGCATCTATTGATGGCGTGTCGCCACAACAGGCGAAAGAACTCCATCGATTTTTGGTTGGCTAATCAACTGCCAATGACCAAAGCACGAGTGCGTAACTGGGCAAAACGGTCGGTATAATGACCGAAAGCAAAGGCGATAATTTCAGTTAGGTTAACCACTGGAATTGCTGTATCTTTATTCGCCACTCTTCCAGCCTTACCTTGATAGGAATCAAGATTGGAATGAGAAAGAGTGCAAGCACTGACGATGACATTCGCACCTGCACCTTTAGCATCTGAAAGGACCTTTGCAGTCATCTTCATCACGCTATCACCAAGTGTGAGCAAAGATGGGTTTCCGACAGAGCGCGTTTTCGAGGAAAACTCGACAGGGCGTCCACCTAGAGCGGTGATCAACTGCTCCATGTAAGTAGGATTCCAGACATCGTCGCCACCACATGCTCCTTCTTTCTGCATGGATGGACCATAATAGCAAGCGATATCGAGGTCAAGTGGGTTAACTACAGCAGCCTCAACCTTGTCCAAGCCGATTTCATCGACCAGTACATGTAGAAGGTGATGGGTCTGAACTTCGCTAGCATCTAGTGACATTCCGGTAATCTTCTCAAGCACACGGTTGGCGCTTGCAAGAGCGATTGGATCATTCTTGAAAGTAGAAAGTGCGTCATGCATTACACCTTGAGAAGATGCACATGCTGTGATGATATCATGCCCGTTATTCTGAGCGAGTGCGAAGTTTCGAGCGTTGAGGGCTAATTGCAACTCAGGGTTTCCCTGTCTGATGACATCGCCACCATCGCTATTGTAGCCAACCATCTCAATCAAATCGATGCCGAGGCTTTTGCAAAGCGGTTGGATGGTATCTTCTACCTCTTGGGAGGCTTGGCGTGCAACGTTGCCGGGATAATAGGAATACTTGACCATCGCAAACACCTCAGAATCTCCTGTCCAATTCATTGAACATCGCTACCACTTCGTGGTGATTGTGAACCTTTGAATTGAACATATCTGGAATCTTACCAATTCCAGCTGGTGGCATCAACATCCCCTGGAAGCCTCTCATCATCGGTCCACCATTTCGTGTGAACCCAAGCATCATCCTAAGTGAAACACCATTCATGATGTTTGAACCAAGTCCAAGAGGGCCGAGGACCTGACGGTAAAGTGTGGTCTCGTTCACATTTCCAGATAGTTTGACCGAGCGTGCATACCATTTGACCATGCGTCCACTCTTACCTGAGAATTTGAATTCCGAAAGTAATCTTGCACGGGCGGCATAGAGTTCATTTGCTACTTTTTCTCCATTTGCTCCATGCCTTGAAATTGCGCCTATGTCAGCTTCCGACCATACGCCGCCATTTCCTTGGAGTAGGGCATATATTTGGTTGGTCTGTGCTGTTCCACTGCGTGAATCCTGAGCACGTATCCAGCGTTGCAATGCAACCGCTGGACCGGAATATGCACCATCAATACCGTAGGTATCAGACATTGCATTGAGTAGTGGGAAACTCGAAACATCACCCATTTGGTGAAGTTTGGTTGCTTCGGACGAAGCCATAACGCCAATTGGTGCTCCACTTGCAAGGCGTTCTCCTTGACGTGGGTCGGCTTCCATCCAAGGCTTGGAAGATGACCTTTCATTCTCCCAAGAATCATTTGCTACAATCAGGTCCTTCAGGACTTCGTGACCGGGTAGTGGTTCAACGGACAGTAAGTCTCCATCATCGATTAGATCGCAGATTCTTACCGTGTCAGCAAGGACAACTCGGCCATTTGCCATAACTCCGGTTAGTGGGTTTCCACCTGCGTGGCTTGAACTTCGGAATGATAGTGAACCATCTACTTCATTTTGAACTGCGGATAGTGCGTCCTGAATTGTAGCATGGCCTGGCAATGCACAAGCAATCGTATCATGGCCAGTTTCCCCTCGGTCAGGGTCATAGCGGAATACCTTGAGTGTTAGAGAAATCTCAGGCATGGAGATTGAAGCAGGTGTGAAGTCTCCCTCTACTCCTCCGTCATCATCGTCGCCAGATCCATATGCAATCATAGCCTCGACCATGTCTTCTTGGAAAGTACCAGAATCATCGACACATGCGATTCGGGGAAGTGCTTGAGCGACCCACTGGGCCCATGGCTCGTCGAAATCGACATCGCAGAGTTGAATCTCTTGAACAATTGTTGCACCTAGGGCGGACAACTTGTCATTCCAATCGATTCCGGCCTTACAGTATTCATCGTAAGAGGAGTCGCCGATTGCACAAACCGAGAGGTGCACTCCACCAAGAGCGGGTTTTGCACCACAGGTTGCTTGCCACAATGCTTCTGCATTATCTGGCATTTCTCCCTCACCCCATGTTGAAGTGATAATCAACAAGCGCTTGAGTGAAGGTAGGTTTGCAAGGTCGAACTCGTCCATATCAACCACGCTGGCCTCAAGGCCATATGCTGCTGATAACTTGGCGGTCTTTTCTGCCAACCCAGTAGCATTTCCAGTCTGCGAACCGAAGAGAATGGTAAGTGCTCTATCTCCTGCAAGAACTCCGGCGAGTACGCCGTCGTCTGCAGATGGGGTTACTGCGGCGGCGACTGGTGCTGCCTCAACTGGAGCTTCTGCTTCGGCAGGCTCGTCGCCTGCTTCTGCAGATTCGTATTCGAACTTGATAATTTCAACGGGGCAAGCATCAGCAGCCTCTTCGATAATATCGGAATACTCGGCACGGAATTCTTTCTTGATGGCGGAGCGGCCTGTATTCTGATCGAAATTACCATCCTCACGGACAGCGGCAGCGATGAAACTAGTATCATCAGTTACTGTGAACACTTCGGGAAGAATATCTTGACATGCATCACATGTGATACAATCTTCTTCTATCCAGACCTTTGCTATGGTTGGCATGGGGGGCACCTATGCTCACGCTGAGCATTCGACTCGACTCGGAAGTAGTCTTTGAAGGTTGCTCGCTCTCCCTAAAGGGAGAGCAGTTGCATTGAGAATATTTTCTCTTGCCAGAATCACATATGGAAGTCATCCATGCCGCCCATCATATCTCCACCGGAGACACCTTTGGACGAGATGACATCGTCAATTCTTAGAATCATAATCGCGGTTTCAGTCGCTGACTGAATTGCCTGCTCGACCACACGCTGTGGTTCGATAACATTGGCCTTCTTCATATCCATGACCCCGCCTTCATCTACATTGATTCCAGCGTGAACCTGACCATCTGCGTGAGCCTTGCGTAACTCGATGATTGTTGTAACCGGGTCGAGTCCAGCATTCTCAGCCAAGGTTCTAGGAATGATTTCCAGAGCACTTGCAAAAGCTTCGATTGCCATTTGCTCCCTTCCACCAATCGACTCTGCATATGCACGAAGATCACGTGAAAGTGCAGCTAGTACACTACCGCCACCGGTGAGTACTGCGCCATCTTCCCAGGCTACTGAAACCACACCAATCGCATCATCAAATGCACGGCGAATTTCATCGACTACATGTTCGGTTCCACCACGGAGAAGAACCGATACCGACTTTGCCTCTGGACAACCGGTGATGAAAGTCATATCCGACTCGCCAATCTTGCGCTCTTCCACCTTGGCAGCCTCGCCAAGATCCGATGCAGTAAGGTCATCTATATTTGTGACAATGCGGCCGCCTGTAGCTTTCGAAAGTGCTTCCATATCGCTCTTCTTTGCCCGACGAATTGCAAAAATTCCACCTTTTGCCATGTAATGCTGAGCAAGGTCATCAATTCCTTTCTGGCAGATGACGACATTTGCACCACTCGCCTGAATCTTTTCTACAAGTCCACGGATGTATCCCTCTTCCTCTTCTAGGAAGGATGCGAGCATTGTAGGGTCGGTAATCTGAATCTTGGCATCAACCTCGGTCTTCTTGACCTCAATTGCGCTATTTATGAGAGCGATTTTTGCACTGGAAGTTGAACGAGGCATTCCAGCGTGTACTCTTTCCTTGTCGAGGATAATTCCATCGACGAGAGTGCTGTCCTTGATTGAGCCACCTTGTCTCTTCTCTACCTTGATATCGGAGAGGTCTATGATGCGCTCATCTTCTTCGATGTGTCCAACGGAGTTGACCGCCTTAACACAAATTTCTGCGAGGAAAGACTTGACTGCGCCTGCACTCTTGCCGGTTAATGCTGTCTTTGCCACCTCGAGAAGAACTGAATCATCATCTTGGGTGGAGATTCCATGAGAATCCATGCCTTCAATGGCCTTCTCTGCAGCAAGACGGAAACCTTCACAGATTACAGTAGGATGAACATTTTGTTCGATCAAATCCTCGCTGCGCTTGAGTAATTCTCCAGACAGGACAACCGCTGTAGTAGTTCCATCATAGCAATGCTGTTCCTGAGTTTTTGCAACCTCGATAATCATCTTGGCTGCTGGGTGTTCAATATCCATCTCCTTTAGGATGGTAGCACCATCATTGGTGATGACGACATCGCCCATGCTGTCAACAAGCATCTTGTCCATTCCCTTTGGACCAAGAGTGGAACGTACCGCATCAGCAACAGCCTTTGCTGCTGCGATGTTATTTGATTGAGCACTACGGCCGCGCGTGCGTTGAGTACCCTCTTTTAGGATGAAGATTGGAGCTTGTCCGTTTCCGTACATATACAGTCCTCGTTTGATGGTGCGACGGTCGGTGTGTCTTCAACCCTCCGTCGGGGGGAATTACTGCTGGTTGTCCAACCATTGCTGGCCATAATGTTGCCACTGGTCCGTAGTCCAACCCGCAGGCAATCCGCCGTCAGGGATAGCGGGTCCAGCATCTGCCACTGGTGCAGGTGCTGGTTCTGGCGCTGATTCCGACACTGGTGATAGCGATGGTACTGGTGCTGGTCCGGCAGGAGGGGGAATCTCTGGGAGTGGTTTTTGCACTTCGATGACGGCGCCAGATGCACCGATTGTTGGGGCAGCTGCTACTGCACCATAGGTTGCAGAAATAGTATCTTCATATCCTTCTTGGCCCCAAGCCGGCTCTTCTTCTTCCTCTGAACCGTTGATTACGACTAGGAGGAACGCGAACAGTGACACGATAATTAGTGCACCAACAATCCAAATTGCTATGCCTACATAATCGGTATCAGAACCGCCGCCAATTGAATCATCTCCACCTTCACCTTCTACTTTGTAGAGGGAGATGTCCATATCTAATGATGCGGCATCAGTGACGGTGTTTGAGCGAGCCCAAAGAGTGACAAATGTGTCAACTTGAGTATCTTCGAGATTCAGTAGGGTAGATTCCTGAACATCGAAAACCACAGTGATTGTACGCTCTTCTTCTACATCGAGCCAGAAGTCTCGATCGCTGGAAGCGATTGCGCCACTAAACCAGCGATTGGATTCGTGTTGCTCCATCGACATTGATACGGATTGGCCCTCAGTATACTGATTCCTAACACGGACAGATACGAGATATTCTCCACCCTCGGTAAAGACCGGCCTCTCGGTTGAAATGATTCTTAGCCAATTTTGTGAACCGACGAAGTAAGTACAACTGCCATGACTACTGATGTTACCATCATTGACACTGGTGGCAATAACCTTGAGAGATAATTGGCCATCACTGCCCTCATCGAAACTGAATGTTACTGTGACATTGTGGGATGAGCCCGGTTCCAATAATGGGGTTCGATTGTCTATAATGTGCTCGAAGATTGCATTCATTCCCTCTGGAACATCCATGGACATCATGAATCTGTCAGGCATGTTTCCATCATTTCTAACCTCAAATCGCATCGATTGGGCTGCATCTCCCGGGATATAGGATTGCTCGGCAATCTCATCGGAAACATATACTGCAGCGGTATCGGTAATTTCGATACTGATTGTGATTTGCTTGACTACCGATGGGTCATCGACGCTAGATGCATCGATTCGTGCAGTATAGAGTCCTGGATTAAGACCTACTGGCATTGGTAGATTGAGAATTATCGAAGTCTCGCCATCCCACGCATCGAGGATTGCAGTTTCAGTAGTGGATAGATATGCCTCTAATTTCCAATTGGATTGAACCATAGATAGGCTGAATTGCTCATCAGCATTTCCGAGATTAAACAAATCGACATAGACGCGCTGAGCAATCCCATTTGCTGGGCCACTAATCTGATAGGTCTCTGCAACCAATTCGAAATCGCGTAGAACAGGAACTAGAATCTTCTTTGAGATTACATCATTACCAAATAATGCTGAACCACATGTTGGGCAAACAGCCCTCAAGGTGAATGGGATTTCACCGGGAGTTGAATCATCAGGCGCGGTTATATTGAGTAATAATTCGATGTCCTCACCCTTGCTCAGTGGGATTGGCATCTGGATAATACTTCCATTCAAGTCGGTGACAAATGCAACCCAGCCATCCTCTTGGAAATTAGAAGTGACTGTGAAGCCTGCTGCCTTATTACCCGAATTTTGTAATCTAAATGGTACATCGCTTGTATCACCTGGAACCATGCTGTCAGCAATCAGAGGTGCTGACGAAGACAGGTGAACACCATACTGCTCAGTAATCGCTACGTCGGATGTAATACGACCTAGTTCACCAAGGTTAGTCCCCGCTACATCTTCCCACCAAACGCTCCATGATTGCTGCTGCACATCTGCACCAGCGGGAACGGATAGGTTGATCCAAATCTCTGTAGTATTTCCTCCAGGGATTGCTGGGAGAATTACACTTACGCCATGCTGGCTAGGGTGGTCAGAATCAATTCTGATCATTGGCAAACTCGGATTCATCCATGTATCATTCGTAACATTGGATGTGATTCTTGACATTGCTGGCATGTATCCATTATTGGTAACCGAGCAATGCATTGCAATGATGGAATTTGGAGCTGCGGTATATCCGCCAACTGGGTCGTCACAAGAAATGTTCAGTGTGTATTCAGGTACCTTCTTGATACCAAACATCACGAAATCATCGATATGCATTCCACCTGAAGCACCTGAAGAATCTGAATGGAATAGCATTCCATATGACCAAGAATGGCCACCAAGAACATCGGTTGGGTCCCACGAAATATTGGTCCATGCTCCTGCAGTACTACCGGGGGAATGCTGTGTGAAATTATGAGCGATTGTGCTTGCTGGTGCACCGTTACCTCTCCACATCTCAAACCCGACATTGTCTCCTGCTCCCATTACGCCCCAGGTCTGAGCATGCATCTGAACAGAAACATATGCTGCAGAGTTCAACTGCACTTTGCACATAAACTGCCAATATGCTTCGGATAATTTACCATCTAATATCGCGTTTTGACCGCACTGATTGCTGGATTGTCCTAGAGAGAATGCATAGATTAGACGGCTGTGAGAGGCTGAAGGATAGTCGCCACCATTGGAATGTCTCCAGTGGGCTGCACCATTTACTGCTCCACTGTTATCCTTCTGCCAGATACTGTATCCGGTAGCTTCACCACCCTCGGCGGGATATTCACCGCCAAAGAAAGTAGGAACGCCTAATTGAGGACTTGTAGAAGTGTCACGAGGATCTCCTTCGGCCTCCATATTATCTTGGGAAATTGCAACAGGTAGTTCTCTATCCATGACATCGTTCTCATTACGATCGTCTTGAGCATTCATCACACTAGCACGGATAATGATACCACCGGATAACTCGTTGGTATCGACATCGAGTATCGAATGGGAAACCAATGCTGTCCAAGTGAACGAATCAGTATAGGATTGCCCACCGATTAATGCGGTGGTATTCCATGTGGTTGAATTCATGATATAGCCAATTGGATGTACAATCTCAACCTTGACTTCTGCAGCCAAACCTGAGAACGCATTGCCTCCTCTCTTTACCTCAACATCGATGTAAACCTCATCGCCCTCTGCGATATACTCCATCACGCTGCCATCGGGTTGTATCCATTGATTGATTGCTGATGCATTTGATACGGTAATTGTCCTAACAGAAAAGTCGTCATTTGCACCGCTGCGGCCCGAAACCGCAGCTTCCGCAGGTGCTGCAATGTAGACCAAGGTCTGCATCAACATTAGGGCTACCAATAGTAGTGGAATCGACCTTCGCATGTGCATCAACGAAATTGCGAACCATGTTCTGCATATGAATGTCCCCTTCCCTTGTCCCCGTAGGGGACAGGGGGCGCATTCACAAAGAGGGTGTAGCAATGGCCTTCTGAACCACTTTTACAGGGGCAACCTTTGAGAGAGGTGCGAGGCCGGACAGGAGCGTGAGTACTGTCGTGGACAAAGGGCCGTTGACGGCACGAATCTGGCTAACCGGTGTGGTGTTCTGCCAAATTTTCCTTACCCCAATGGCTGCATTCTCAATTACCTATCTTTTTGACTTCAAATTCGCATCTGAGAATTTCACGATGTCATTCCAGACAGAAATGATACCTTGGATTGTCGCCGCATCACTTGCATATGGAATGTTAGCCCTATTCTTGGCACTGCTTAGCGGGGGTTTCACGCCAATATTTGTTATTGAACGCGGTGGATGGAAAGCCACTCTTGGTTTGACCCGAAATAAGAGAGATGCTAGTCTATTGCGCAAGGCGAGAGCAAATCATTCTCGAACCCCACATGCCCGGATGACTGTGATGGTTTCTGACCGCCTATTCAAAGGGCATTCGCTGATATCTACTCATGGGGGGTTAGTCCTACTCGCCATTCCATTCCAACTACTGCTTGTAATCATCCCCCTGGGAGTCATCATTTTCTTACCAGAATCAGTAATCAAAGCGAATCGACGTTTGGAAGTTGCATTGATAGTTTACCTTGTTGTACTCATATTCGTGATGAGAATCTTTCCGAAAATTGCGAGAAGAAATATTACCGCTGCCGCATTCACTCGCAGATGGTTGATTTCGATGACAAGGCTATCGTGGCTTGCACCGGTATTGGTACTATGGTTACTCGGTAGACTGGCAAGTGTGATAGTTCTGTCATGGATGGGAGCCGATGTAACTGCAAATCTGCATCTTGAACAAACATTCATGGAAGGTACTCTCAATATTGGCCGAGTGCCTGAAACTTCATTCCTCGATCTCCTAACCGCTTTGGCCGTCATGCCTATTGCAGCTTTCACAACCCTAGCAGTACTGGGCGGAGGTTCAGGTAAACCTCCTGAATGGATGAGAATCGGCGATGAATCCGAAATCAAGACCAAGGCAGAAGAGGGTGATGGCGGAGTATTATACAAAGGTGGAAAAATAATTAGTTCAACCGCAGGTGCTGCGATTGGAATTGGTGCAGGATTAGCTATGACTGCTGCGAGTGCTACAGCAAGTAAAACTCAGATGGCAGCAAATACCGCGATTACTGCTGCACAAGCAACCCCGCAGGCACTGGATTCTACATCAAAATCAGTAGAGGCAGGTTCAGAGGTATTTTCATTCGTCGATAATGCTGATAGTGCAATAGATGTGACAGAAAGTATTGGAACCGAGGACACCGACCAAGAGGATACTTTCGAGGGCTTTGGCTCAATGTTCGACTGATTACTCCTCTTCTCCAAGAGGTGCAGCAATCGGTCTGCCATCAGTAATCAGTAATCGGATAATTCCCTTAATCCAACCATCGCTTCGTGGGCGTCCTAAATCGGGCCTTGACTCGGCGAGCAATACTTTCCGACAAGTGCTGCATCTCACTGCAGTAACTTCCCAAACTGGTAGTGAATGTTCGCAACAAGAATCCTCGGATTGAGAATCATTTCTGACTTTTTGTAATCGCATTGCAAGTTGCTTAGTCCATGGTGGACCGTCATCTCCAATTACACACATTATTCTCGAAATTACGGTCCAACCTGACACAACCCAAAGACCGAACCCCATTGCAGCACCACCATACTTCAGGCTAGCCCATCCAAGGAAAAGTGGTAGAGATGCGAAGAATAGCCCTGACCAGAAAAACATCCGCATGTGTAGAACGCGCTGGATGAGATGCGGATCGAGTGCTATTGGTGAAGGGTGTGCACTAAATTGGTCATTCCATGAACGCATTCTCGGGAACATCATGAATGGAAGTCGTATAACGACATATGCAAAACTCGCACCAACGAAGAAATCGAATAACTCATTCCACATTTTACTCGCCCCTCAGCCGTGCGAGCACGACCTCGGTCTTGTCCATTCCGCGTGAAATGTCTTCTCGTGAAATGGTATATGCGAACCTGAGATGGCCTTCACCACTTGGCCCGAATGCCGAACCGGGGGAGCAAAGTACGCCGCCTTTCAGCAATTCCATTGCCACATCTACACTCGACATACCGGGAACATCGACCTTTGGGAACACATAGAATGCACCTTCAGGAACATGGCATTGTACTCCTGGCATGGCATTCAAACGTGCACAGATTATGTCTCGGCGTGCTTTGAATTCTTCACACATTACATCAGGATAATCAGAGGCCTCATCAAAGGCTGTTAGTACAGCATATTGCATTGCATCATTTGAACAGGCAGTGATGTAATACTGCATTTTGATCATCTGGCCCATCGCTTCCTTATTCGCACTCATGATGTATCCAATTCGCCAACCAGTCATTGCAAAGGTCTTGGAAAAGGAATTGATGAGGATTACACGCTCATCATCGCAACCAACAAAACTCACATGCTTGCCATCGAAGACGATGCGGTCATAGACCTCATCGGTGATAATCCATAGATCATGGCGCTGTGCAAAAGCTAACAATTCATCCCTTTGTTCAGCGGTAATTGTCGCACCGGTTGGATTGGAGGGGAAGTTGTAGAGAATGGCAACTGTATCATCGTCTATCAGGCTTTCAAGATGCTCGATTGTTGGTACGAATTCATTGTCGAATAAGCATTCATAGAATCTTGCTTCGCCACCCCATAATCCTACATCAGGCCCGTATAATGGGAAATACGGTTCTGGAAGAAGAACGTTTTTTCCAGGGTCGACTAATGTACCAAAAATGTTCAGAAGAGCATTTGTCCCACTCATCGTCATGCATACATTTGACTCATCTAATCCCGGGCAAAGGTGGGCCCATGATTCAGCAATCCTCGCTCTCAATGCGGGCAGTCCTGCAGTGGTAGTGTACTTGTTATGTCCATCTTTCATCGCTTGGTGCATTGCCTCAATAGCGATGGGTGGTGGTTGGAAATCGGGCTCACCAAGACCGAAGGAAATCACATCATCGCCCGCCATGTCAAACATCTTACGAACACCTGTCGGTTGTATGTCCATGGCCCTTTGAGAGAAGCGACGCATGGCTAGGCCTATGCACGGACCGCTTTTCAATTCAGAGGTGAAAACAACCCTCAATCTATGAGTTCTGCTTCAATTATAGTACCATCAACTGGCAAAGGAATATCTGGAACTGCACCCAATTTGTAGGTCATAGCGAATGGCTCCTCTGTGCTTTGGCGGATGAAGACCCATACGCCAACTGAAGCAACGGCGACTCCAACTATTGAGATATACATGATGTAACCCCATGAGGTTGCCATTCCACTAACAGAATATCCTGTGCCTTCAACCCAAACTATGTCTGGAAGGGAATACATGCCTTCAGCGTCAACTCCGCGTATCATGATTTCATTAAATCCTTCAGGAAGTTCACCGCTTTCGATGACTATTCTCCAGTCAAATGTTTGGTACTGAGTGAGGTTTTCCTCGACTACTTCGTATTCTGCTTCAGTCCAAGTAATGCCATCGGTGGACCATTCAATACGCTCCATTGCCAGACCACGAGTCCATGCAATGCCTTCGATAGTAGTCGTCCAAGAATTTCCATTCATCTCAACAGTTGCATTTTCATAGTGAACTTGGAGATCGAGATTCATATCGGTATAATTCAATTGATTCTCTGTTAGTTGAGCAGCCAAATCAACGGCATCGTGAGCATCTACTAATCCCCAACCGAAGTCCTTGTTCCAATGAGGATCGATGTCAGGTTGGCTTGCCGGGCCCATTCGTGTTGCAGTTTGACGTAATATCTCTCGTGCGAGAAGTGGGTCCATATCGGGATTGACCTCAAGCATTAGAGCGATGACTCCGCTAACTGCTGGAGTAGCATATGAAGTGCCTGAACCTCGACCAGTATAGCCATTAGTCGATGCATCTCCACCTAAGAAATTATTACAACCACCAGCAGTAATACAGGCTTCTGCTTGTATGATATTAGTTCCCGGTGCTGAAACATCGGGCTTCATCTCATTGAGTGGGTCACCATCGCCATTATCCCTACGAGGACCACGGCTTGAGTAAGAAGCGATTCCGTCATCACTACGATTGACTGTATTCATATCATCGGTTGCTCCAACTGTAATAGAAAGTGAAGAAGAACCCATTCCCGAAAATCCATCATTATCAGGACCGTCATTTCCAGCTGCTACGCTAACTGCAATTCCCGCAAGTGTAGCCTCATTGAGAATACGAGAATGCATGTCTTCTCCATCGCTACCGCCATTCTCATGGCTGGTGATTCCCCAGGATAAAGAAATGATATCGATACCATACAGGCTCTCATCAACGCCGGGCCATGCCGTGTCCTTATTGTCGATAATCCACTGTAGGCCATTCATCGCCGACTCATAGAATTCCTGACTCAAAAGATAGTTTTCGAAAGGACCTGCGCCGGCATCAGTACCAATACGTACATCGATTAGGCTCGCATTTGGTGCAGAGCCTTCGAATCCAGTTTGCTCGCCATTAGAATCTAATC
>Ga0066846_10000903_pt1 | contig 14457 bp, 10 predicted proteins | sample ETNtaG_33_FD_65489 | JGI IMG/M metagenome (GOLD analysis project Ga0066846, IMG submission 65489) | Marine microbial and viral communities from oxygen minimum zone, Eastern Pacific Ocean - ETNP201310SV76 | ecosystem: Environmental > Aquatic > Marine > Oceanic | place: Pacific Ocean: Eastern... | reverse complement strand
AGCGAAGGTCGTTTGTGACTTCCCACTCGCCATAAATATCCACTAGGGTATAGTCTGCTTTGTTAAGTGAATAAAGCGAGTCGGTCCAACCGTTTTCCAAGGCCTGATGTAGTGTATCTATGTTGATGTCGTCAACCATAGTGATGTTAAAGCCAACGCTAATGTCTGCAGTAACGGTGTAATCTGCACCAAGTACCCACGTATCACCGCGACTATTACCTAAGCCAACAAACTCGTATCCGTTAATATCGATGCTGTTATAGGGTACGCTGTACAGATCTTCACGAGGCATCAATTCAACATCTACGCTTGAAAACCCAAAGTACACGTCAACAGAGTCCCAGCGATACGCAAGGTTAAACTCTACGCCAGATGATTCTAGGTCGCCGATATTATTAAATACCGAGTTTCCTTGATAACCGCTAAATAGCACATCATCAATAGTAGATTCATAGGCGCTAAGGCGTGCATTAAGGTTATTCGCGCTGTATTCGATTGACGCTTCAATATTAGTGACAGTTTCAGGCACCACGTCACTGGCAACAACGGGAACGTCCTCACCATCATATAAGTATTCGTCAAGCGTGAAACCATCACCAATTTGCTTACCGCGCGCCGCTTCTGCGTAACCAAGACCAAGGGTCCAAGCTTCGGTAAGCTGATACTCAAGACCGACGTTAAAGCTAAGTTCATTGTCGTCTAGTCCAGATGGCTCATCGGTAACGGGTGTGCCGTAATAGTCATCGATCAAGATTTGTTGCTGAAAATCAAAGTCGTCATAACGAACACCGTAGCTCAACAACAACTCTGGTGTGATATTGCTATGAGCTTGCGCGTAAATACCCATTACGCTGCCTTCTTCTGCGTTCTGCACAGGACCTACGCCAGGACCACTTTCTACCTCATCTTTACGATAGTCGATACCGTAGGTGAATACGTGGTTTGAAATGTCGGTGGTGTTTCTAATATCAAAACCATAGGTATCGATATCAGACAAGAAATCGAAACGGCCGCCGCGGAACGATGATGATGTTTGGTATGCAGTGGCTTCTAAGAAAACCAATGCGCTGTGGTCAAAGCGGTAGTTCGCTACGTAGGTATCACGCTCTGCTTCACTAGGATAAAGTGGAGCACCTTCTAGTACTACCCAGTTAGGTCTTGCCGAAAACTCACCTTCTTCATCGCGCTGCTCTGCACTTATTGAAAGGTATTGATTATCCGCAATGTAACCACTGGCTTTAAGGAACATGAGATCTTGATCTGCGGCAGTACCCAGCACTTCGTTGCCGTCGCCATCTTCAAAGTTATCTCTGTCAACCGTGCTGTAGTAACCTAGCAAGCCCCATGAATCACTTAGCTTTCCATAAAGGCTGCCGCTATATCGGGTGCCTTCGTTTGAGAAATAACTCGCTTTTACTCGACCACCAAATTGTTCGTCGCCTCTCAATAAATCTTGCGCATCTTTGGTTTTAAAGCGGATTGAACCACCAATGGCACCTGGGCCACTGGTTGCTTCACCTGCACCAGCCTGCACATCGATTTGCTTCAAAAGATCGGGATCTAGCGTTACGCGGCCAATGTGGTGAAATAGGGTTGAGGTTTGTTGCGCGCCATCTACGGTTACATTCAGGTAGGCATCTTCTAGTCCACGGATAAAGATTTTCTGTGCTACACCTACTGAACCGCCAACGCTGACCGACGGAGACTCTCTAAAAACGTCAGCTAAATCGTTTGCCTGAAACTGCTCAATATCCTCGGCAGTAATGCTCAAGTTAGTTGCTGCGCCTACCACAGCAACTCGCTCTATAGACTTGGTTTCTTCATTCTGGTTTTCTAGGGATTGCGCAAATACTACCGGACTGGATAGCGTGCATACTGCACTGGCTAAAACTAACTTTTTCAAGGATGTCTCCATTTGATAATCAACAATTACAAATAAGAAACATTCTCATTAACTTTAGTCTAAATGGATAGCACTTTTACATTTGTTACAATTCTCTCAGTTCTTCGCTGTCAAAGACTCACGCTCATTGTTGTAACGTACTTTCTGGCCTGCACGCAGACGTTCAGCTCCTCTCACCACGACCGAGCGCTTCGGGTTCACATCGCCAAACACTTCAATTCTATCGCCCATGCCCACCCCGGTTGTCACCTTAACCTGCTCCGCTTCATTATTTTCATTGAGCTGATAGATAAAGGTTCCCGACTTTCTTAGTACCAGTGCATCGCGGGGTATGGTGACACCATCATGAGTATCGCTGCTAGGCAACGCCACACGCACTGCACTGCCTATAGGAAAGTCACCGGGGTTGATGGCAATTCGTAGCTCCATCATGCGCGATGTATTGTTGCCTACCGGTACAATGGCACGAATAGATTCTTCTACTTGGTTCACGTTATTGTGAACGCTTACGCTCATGCCGTTAGCAATATAGGGTAATACGTTGAGCGGTGCGCGCACCTGAACTTCAACGCTATCAGGGTTTACCACGCGAAGCAGGGTTTGCCCTACCCCAGTGTATTCGCCCGGCGACTGCAGCCTTTCAACCACCAAAGCCGTAAAGGGAGCACGAATACTGCTTTGTGCTATCTGATATTCGGTGAATTCTAAATCCAATTTGGCTTGCGCTAACTCCTGCTTAGCATTCTCTAAGTCTGCTTCCACTTCCTCTAACTCGCCTCTGGACGTGTTTTGACTGGCCTGAAGGTTTTTGTACCTCCCGAGTCGTTTGGTAAACAGTTCAACCTGCGACTGCCATCTGGCAATATTTGAGGCATTTTGATTGCGGGTAATGCTTAAGCGAGTATCGTCGACTTTAACTAAAGGCTCCCCCGCTTTTACCACATCACCTACATCTGCCATCCAAGTGATGCGACCATCTACCTCAGAAGCAAGGTTTGCATCGATAACGCTTAATACCGTTCCAGGAACCCAGGTTAGTTGTGAAATCGCTTGCTCTCTGGCTTCATCTATTTGAACCAGCACCGGTGGTGGTTGATTGCTATCCTGTGCTTGTGCGTTCAACGATACACTGCTTGCAAATAAGGTAAACAAACTAAGGGCGAGAGTAGAAGTCATTGCTTTCATGGTTGTCTTTTCCTTACACATGATCGTTGTATTTATTTTGTTTTACGGTGGATGAGGTAGTCGGCGAAGCGCCAGTGCTCTCTATGCGCTCGGCCAGGGGTTTGAGTATATTTACAGATGACGTTGAAGCCGTCATACGCAGCAAGGTAGGCAGTAATAGCAAGGTGAATATGGTACTCACCGTCATTCCTCCCACAATAACAGCCGCAAGACCTCGATAAATAACGCTGCCTGCACCTGGTAGCAACAGCAGGGGCAGCATGCCAAAGATTGAAGTCAGCGTGCTCATAAAGATAGGCCGTAAACGTAGTTTGATGGCTTGTTCTACCGCGTCATCACGGGTCAGCCCTTCTTGCTCTCCTAGGCGAGTCTGATGCACGAGTAAAATGGCATTGTTTACTACAAGCCCAAGCAAAATAATAAAGCCAATCATGGTTAACAGGTCCATGGGCTGGAAGGTAAAGATGTTCATGATACGAATAGCAATCACCCCGCCCACCGTGGCTAGCGGAATAGAAAGTACTACCAGCACGCTGTCTTTTAACGATTTAAACAACCCCGCCATTAACAGCAGTAGCAACACCATGGCAAAAAGAAAGTTATCAGCCATCGAGGCAATAGCGCCTTTTAAGCTATCCGCGCTACCACCATAATTAATAGCGCCATCGGTAGGCATCATTGCCATGATGGCGGGCTCAACCTCAGAGGTAATCACTTTCATGGCTTCTTCTAAACTCATACCCTCTGGCGGATTTACGTTTAGCGTAAGGGTTCTTCGACCATCAATGCGCTGAATACGACTCGGACCTACGGCTCTTTCAATACCTACCAGTTTGCCTAATTGCACCACCTCGCCTGATGGCGTCATGACTGGCGTACTGTTCAAGTCTTCGGGTGTAAACCAGGGCGCTGAGCGGAAGATAATATTCATGCGTTTGGTGCCATCGAAGTACTCCCCCACATACATACCATCACCCATGGCACGTACTAAGTTCCCCATACTGCCCCGATTTAACCCGACTTCCATCATTCGGCTGTCATTAGGGTAAAAGCGAAGCTCTGGTTCGGCTTGCTCTAGAGGAGGATTCGAACGCGCATTAGCGTTAGGGAAAACTTCTCTCAATTTATCTAAACCTGCTTGCGCAGCAATGCCGAGCATGGCTTGATCAGTACCTTGAAGATGTATGTCGATTGAGCGACCGTTTCCAAAGCCACCGAACAAATTGCCTTGTTGTGAAAAGGTCTGTGTATCCGGCAAATCCTTTAAAATTTCATCGCGAACAATGGCTTCTAACTCTTTGACCTTAGACTGATCTTTAGCGCGCACGCCCAAATTCCCGCCATTTGGCCACGTAATAATGTAGTAGTTCTTAAGCGCAGGCTGCTTTTCTCCGTCCATATAGGGCTGCAGTCGCTCAACGATAATTGGCATCACTTCTTCACTAATAAAGTTTTCACTGGCACCCGCAGGCAAACTTAAGAAGGCGTCAACGGCATCGCGTTTTACGGGCGGCAAATAATCCATGGAAGGCATAAGCAAAACACTACCTGTAATAGGCACGCCCATGAGTGTTATGACTAATACAAGGCGGCGAAGCGGCGTACTTGATAGCGACATAATAGCGCGGGTTATCTTAGCCCATACCCGCTGTAAGCTATCAGCTGGCATGTTGCCATTAAGGTATCTAGCGGCAACGACAGGCAATACCGTTACCGCAACCACTAGCGACATACACACTGCAATGGCAATGGTAAGAGCGAGGTCAGCAAACAATTGCCCTTCAACATCTTCCAAAAACATGACGGGAATAAAAATAGCAACGGTGGTGGCTGTTGACGCCATGAGGGCACCAAACACTTCTTTCGTTCCCCGATGGGCACAATCCTCCATGTGCGTTTGTGAATTTGGGTCTTTGTTTTCGATTTCGGCTTCGGCGCTCTTGCGCGTTCTTACAATGTTTTCCAGCACGACAATAGCGGCATCTAGCACCATACCTACCGCGAAGGCGAGTCCTGCCAGTGAAATGATATTGAGCGAGCGACCGGTAAGTTGAAGCACCACAAAAGTGCTAAGTAGTGAGATAGGAATGGCCAATGCCACAATGAGCGTTGCCCGCAGCTGGCGCATAAAGAGCCAAAGCACGGCAATGGCAAGCAGCACGCCTATAAATAAATTGCTGGTAACTAGCTGCACCGCTCTATAGATAAACACTGAGGCATCGAAGCTTTGCGCCATTACTAACTGTTCAGGGGCCAAGTCCTGTTCGTTTATTTGTGCAACTTTTGCTTTTACGGCTTCTAAGGTAGCTAAAACATTGGCGTTGTTTTGTCTGTCTACGCGAATAGATATAGCCGGATTGCCGTTTTGCACACTGTAGTTTGCACCGTCAGCGCGGGTGATTTTAATTTCGGCAATATCATTTAGAGTGATAGGGCTGCCGTCTCGCCATTCAAGGATCATTTCACCCATTTGCGTAGGCTCGTAGCGACCTTCAAAACGCAGGGTATAGCGTCTTCTGCCCACATCGACAAAGCCGCCTGAAATATCATTCGCACGCCCCAACTCGTTGGCAACTGCCGTTAGGTCAATGCCTAACTGCGCCGCTTTAAACGGGTCGAAAACAATTTGAAACTCCTCAACGCCGCCAACCCCGCTTTCCATACGCGCCCTTGCAACGCCCGGGATAGATTCAAGCTGAGGTTTAATGACATCGGTAAAAAAGGTTACATAGGTATTAATTTCGTTTGGATTGCCCGGAAGGCGTTGAAGAAAAAAGTAGGTCAAAGCGGGGGCGTCTCCCCCACTTCCAGCAAGCATTATATTAGGGGACAAGGCATCGCGAGGTAGTGGCGGTACGCGATTCATGCGGCTAATCACTTCAATGAGCGTTTTCTGCATGTCCGTATCTAAACCAAACTCTAGATTAATCCACGCATTACCTTGGTTTGCCCATGCATTCATCGACTCAAGGCCAGGGATCCCTTGCAGCACTTCCTCTTGAGGTTCAATGATCTCCGACTCAATTTCTTGGGGCGACGCAGCGCGCCACGAGGTCTGGATGTTAATATTCGGTCTTTCAATGTCAGGAAACAGCTGTACCGGTAAATTAAACAGGCTATATAGCCCTAAAAATACCAGCAGTGTTATTCCTATACCTACCCCAGTCGCGTTTTTTATTGCTTGCTTAGTGATGTCCATAATATGGCACTTATGCTTTTTATTGTTTGGTTTACTATAGGTCGCAGGAATGACAGAAAAAGTTTAAAGCCATGACACTAAGAATTTCAGCGATTATTAACATTTTGTTTAAACACCGTTTAAAAAACGTTATTTATCGCAGATGAGTGGACCTCAAAAATACGCCATTTGTCGGCGCTGGACATATTTGCTTACACCCATCGTTAATTAGGCGTCGCGACGTGGAGTGAGGGTAGGGATATTTTAAACTCGCCCTTCGAGAAGGTCTGGCAAGCTTCACTCTGGGAATTTAAAAAGCAACGGCCATTCCTGCATTCCCACGCTTTGCTAGGAAACTTGCCAGCGCCTTCTGGGTGGGCAATCATCTATGCGGAATTGGTATTGATCTTTAAGTATCGAACAAAAATTTAGAGCAAAAAAAAAGCCGCTCTAGGAGCGGCTTTTTTCAAATACGTCAGCGATTACGCTTCAGCAATGATGATCACTTTGATTGAAGTGATAACGTCAGAGTGAAGTTGTAAGTCGATGTCATACTCACCAGTCTCACGAAGAGTACCAGTAGGTAGTTTAACTTCTGCTTTTTGTACTTCAACGCCAGCTGCAGTGATTGCATCAGCGATGTCACGAGTACCAACAGAGCCAAATAGTTTACCTTCGTCACCAGCAGGAGCTGCGATTGTAACTTCAGCAAGCTCAGCAACTTTTTCAGCGCGTGCGTTAGCAGCAGCTAGTTGCTCAGCAATTTTCGCTTCAAGTTCAGCACGACGTGCTTCGAACTTTTCAACGTTGTCTTTAGTTGCAGGAACCGCTTTACCCTGTGGGAAAAGGAAGTTACGAGCGTAACCAGACTTAACAGTCACTTGGTCGCCCAGGCCGCCAAGGTTGGCGATTTTATCTAGTAGGATGATATTCATCTTAGCTAACCCTTATATTCGCCAAATTACTTGTGTGAATCAGTGTACGGAAGCAACGCAAGGAAACGTGCGCGCTTGATCGCAGAAGACAGCTGACGCTGATATTTTGCGCTTGTACCAGTAATACGGCTAGGGACAATTTTACCGCTCTCAGTGATGTAGTTCTTAAGAGTAGCGATATCTTTGTAATCAATCTCAGTCACACCTTCTGCAGTGAAACGGCAGAACTTACGACGTCTGAAAAAACGAGCCATGGGTGATCTCCTTAAGCGTTGTCTTCAGTGGTTTCAGTTTTCTTTTCCGCGCGATCTTGGCGAGGAGCAGAATCGTCACGACGCTCACGACGAGGCTCTTCTTTCATCATTGGAGAAGGCTCAGTCACAGCAGTCTTAGTGCGCATAACCATGTTACGTAGGATCACGTCGTTGAAACGGAAAGCATTTTCCAATTCATCAACAGCTTCTGCAGACGCTTCAGCATTGATTAGTACGTAGTGGGCTTTGTGCAGCTTTTCAATTGGGTAAGCCAGTTGACGACGGCCCCAATCTTCTAAACGATGAATCTGACCACCGTCTTGCTTTAGGATTGTGGTATAACGCTCGATCATACCAGGTACTTGTTCACTCTGATCAGGGTGAACCATAAATACGATTTCGTAATGACGCATTATAGCTCCTTACGGTTGTAGCCTCGACAGTACAGCCGACTGTATGGAGACAAGGAACGAATTGGGATGGCTGTAAGGGCGCGCATTATACGCAGCAGTTACTAATTGCACAAGCATTAATCACCTTTAGAACAATCATTTGCCCTTTCCCAAACACTACGCTCAGACATTTAACCAAAATACTGTTTATTTATACAGTAAAATACTGTACAGTTTTTGTGTCTTTAATAAACAGGGGACCTACCATGGCCATTACCACACAGTATGTTGTTACGCACAAAGGGGTAGAAAAATTGGTAACTACCGACAAAAAAGAAGCCGATCAGTATGACAAAATGCTCGATGCAGCAGATAACCTTGCTGACTACATTCATGCGAAGGGCGTTAAGCTAGACGATAGCGTAGTGGAAGAGCTCACCATCATGCTGTCTAAAAACAAAGATAAAATTAGTAAGATTTTCAAAGGCGCTACCGCAGAAAGCGTATTAGAAGATGAAAGCGCAGAAGTGGTAAAGCTACAAGCTAACGGCTGATAATTTAGGCGCGCCTTTCTTTTGCGTCGTTATGATGAGCAATTAATAAGAGCAATTGCCGCTTTAGGCTGATGAGATCTGATAGCATAGCTATACGCAAAAATGTTATTTGATAACATTACCTCAACGCGGCAATGTGTTTTCTCTGGTTTTTAACTGGGTGAACAGACGTGTCGCTTTTGCTAATGTGAACATAAGACGTAAATACAGGTCGGGCTTAGCGTGAATACCATCAATAAAAACAATAGCACTCACTCCCAGCGCAACGCAGTGTCTGAAGAGCACAACGCAGTGTCTGAAGGGCGCAACACAGCGATTGAAGTTAGCAATTTACAGTTTTCGTACACCAAAGAAAGCCCCCCCATCATTGACATTAAAGCGTGGCAAGTTTCGCAAGGTGAGCACGTTTTTCTCTCAGGGCCTTCGGGTAGCGGAAAGAGCACATTGCTCAATTTGCTGTGCGGAACATTAACTCCAACTCAGGGCGACATTGCCTTATTAGCGCAGCCTTTCTCCGCATTATCGAACCGACAGCGGGACAAGTTTAGAGCACGCAATATCGGCGTTGTTTTTCAACAATTTAATCTTATTCCCTACCTTTCTGTGGCACAGAACATTAATGCGGCGGTGTATTTTGCAAGTACAAACGTCAGCAAGACAGCATCAGACGCAAAGCTTCGTCATTTACTGGACAAGCTACAGCTGCCTTCTCACGTGCTGCATGCGAAAGCTGACGCATTGAGTATTGGTCAGCAGCAGCGCGTTGCCATTGCCAGAGCACTGATTAACGACCCACAATTATTAATTGTCGATGAACCTACCTCTGCCCTAGATACCGATGCCAGAGATAGTTTTATGTCGCTGCTAAAAGACGTTGCAGGTGAAAGCACCATGATTTTTGTTAGTCACGATAAAGCCATGGAGAGTTATTTTGACCGCCACTGCAGCATGAGTGAATTAAGCCCAAGTACAAACCACATAAAAACGCGAGGCGATGAGGCCCCAAAAGCACAGGAGCGTGCGTAATGCTAAGTACCATTGCTATTGAAAGCTTAAAGCGCAGGAAAACAACGGCAATCCTCACACTTTTAAGCATTACCATCAGCATTAGTTTACTTTTGTGCGTGGACATTATTCGCACCCAAGTTAAAACCAGTTTTACACGCACCGTTTCTGGTGTTGATCTTATTGTTGGCGCACCAAGTGGACAGCTTAATTTACTCCTATCGTCAGTGTTTAATATAGGCACTCCCACCAAAGGTATTGAATATAAAAGTATTGCGGCGCTTCAATCTAACAAGCAGGTATCGTGGCTTATCCCACTATCTTTGGGTGATACCCACAGAGGTTTTAGAGTAGTAGGTACGACCAACAGCTTTTTCGATCACTTTAAATACGGTGATATGCAATCACTTGAAATGGCAGCAGGCTCGGCATTTACGCAGCCATTGTCTACCGTTGTTGGCGCAGACATCGCCAAATCATTGGGGTACAAGGTAGGGGATAAGATTATTATTTCCCATGGTCTGGGTAGCGTATCGTTCAACAACCATGACGATCACCCTTTCACTATCTCAGGCATAGTTAAGAAAACCGGTACGCCCGTAGATAAAGCCGTATACGTTACCCTACAGGGACTTGAAGAAGCCCACACAGGGCCTAAACATTCGCCCACCTCAATGTTAGGCCGTAAACCTGCTGACAAGGCGAACGAGCATGAGCATGAGCATGAGCATGAGCATGACGAGCATACAAAAGAACATGCAGCTTACAATAGCGAAGCGTTTACGCCTGAGTCAGTATCCGTGGTGATGCTGGGGCTAAAACATCGGGTAACTGCACTGCAGCTTCAGTATCAAATTAATCAAAGTAAAAAAGAGCCGCTAATGGCTATTCTACCGGGCATGGCACTCGCAGAACTTTGGCAAATTATGGGAAATGTTGAATCGCTATTGCTTGGCCTTTCCGGTCTTATCGTCATCTGCGCGCTTATTGGGCTTGCGACTATGCTGCTAGCAACGATGAGGGAGCGTTATCAAGAAATCGCCGTTTTACGAACTATAGGCGCAGGACCGTTTACCTTACTGCTACTCATACAGATTGAAGCGATGCTGCTTACGATTGTGAGTGCCGCACTGAGTTTCGGCTTGGTAGCTGGGCTTATGAGCGCACTAAAACCTTGGTTAAGCAGTACCTATGGGTTGTTTTTAAGCAGCCCGCTGTTTGGACAAAGCAGTGTTATTATCATATTACTGATACTGGGGTGCACATACTTGATCTCGCTATTCCCGGCTGTGGCGGCCTACAGACGCGGCCTACACGCGGGACTAAACGCGAACTCATAAATACCCATGCCTACAGCGTTGTTTCGAGTTTTATAGGCTTCTATTTAGCCCCACATCTGTGCGCCGATAGGCAATAGGTCTTTTAATGGAGCGAGCTTAAGCGAGCTGGAGAGAGTATTACTCTCCCACTCGCTTATCTGTACTGAAACGCAATATTAGCTCGTGAACCTGATTAACCGTTGCGCGCAAATCGTGACTTGCTGCAAGCGATGCTTCAGATGAACGCTGGGTTTCAGACGCGCCGTCAGCGACTTCTACTAACTGCTGGTTAATATGCTCTGCCACCGTGCTTTGTTCTTCTACCGCTGAAGACATCTCTACCGTGGCATCAGCGATACCTTTCACTGCATTGTTAATTTCAAACAATGCACCTCGGGTTTCTTCTACTATAGCGCTGCCGTGCTCAGCTGAAGCTAGCCCTTCCGTCGATACCCTAACAGCGCGGTCAGAACGCTCAGCCAATTCATTAATGATGTTGTGGATTTTATCGGTCGATTCGCGAGTTTTCGAAGCTAAAGTACGAACCTCATCGGCAACAACCGCAAAACCTCTTCCTTGTTCGCCAGCCCTTGCAGCTTCAATCGCAGCATTAAGCGCTAACAGGTTAGTTTGCTCAGCGATGGTCGAGATGATATTGGCCGCTTCGCCAATATCGCTGGTTGACTGAGCCAACTCTGTCACTGTGGTAGAAATAGACTCTACCGCCTCGCGCAACGCTACAATCGCCTGCATGGCTTGTTCTGCTTTTTGGTTGCCTGTCTCTACATTGGATGCCGCTGTCCTTGCGCTCTTTGCGTTACTTTCTACTCGTTCGGCAACTTCTTGAATCGCTTGACTCATTTGCGTTACCGCAGACGCAATTTGCTGTGTAGCTTGATTTTGTTGAACAACCGCGGCACTGGTGCTTTCCGCTTGTTGATGCGTGGTGTTAGCTATTGATTCGAGCCCCGCTGATGCATCTTTAATTCGGGTTAACGCCGTGCGATTTCTGGCAAGTTCACACCCCAGTGCAAGTTTGGCTTGGCTTATGTGAGGAGGGTCTGGGAAGTAGGTTTGTGCCACCGTTTCATTAGCATAGCTTTCTGGGCTAAGAGAAAGCAGCGCGCCCCAGTCTTTTCTTGTCTTGGCTTCTTGAGCAATCATTAAAACTATAGCTCCAAGCAGCGCAATACCTGCCGCTGCCCAACCATGGGTAAACGCGAGTACTAAAACAAGTAGGGCGCTTAACAGTATTGTTGGCGCCATGTGCATGAGGCCTTGCCCCAGTCGCGACATCGGCGATACCGCAGATTTTCCTTCCTGCATTCTGGCGTAAACGCTAGATGCGCGTGCTATTTCGTCATTTAACGCCGGCACTCGAACAGATTCGTAGCCTACTACTGACTTACCTTCATAAACGGGAGTCACAAACGCCGAAACCCAATAGTGATCGCCATTTTTTCTTCTGTTTTTGACTAACCCAATCCAGCTTTGCCCTGATTCCAAAGTACGCCACATTTCTTTGAAGACAGGAGCAGGCATATCTGGATGACGGATAATGTTGTGATTTTTGCCAATGAGCTCTTCGCGACTGAAGCCACTTGCTTCTACAAATGCGCTGTTACAATGCTGGATTACACCGCGCTTATCGGTAGATGAAATAAGACGATGATGTGCGGGAAACTTGTACTCTTTTTGGGTAACTGGCTGATTATTTCTCATTGGGTGCTTTCTCCATGTAGCAAAGCAATCATCCGTTAATCGTAGGAAATGTTGCTTACCTCCTAAGACTAGAACATAAACGAATTCTGTCTAGCAGGAAGAAAAAATTAGAGAAATTCTATATTCTATCAGCTATTTAGGAAAGCACTTTATACTTTAGGCTAGAGGTAACAAAACGGTAACGCGCGTACCCTTTCCTTCTTCGCTAGTGATATTTATCTTTCCGTTGTGCTCTTCAACAATAGTCATGGAAATAGACATTCCCAACCCTGTTCCCTCGCCGGGTGGTTTAGTTGTAAAAAAGGGCGTGAATATTCTATCCAGTGTTTCTTTCGACATACCAATACCCTCGTCTTCTACGATAAGCATGGCGCTTTTGTCATCTTGCTGCACTTTTAGTGTTATGGACTTCCCTTCTGGTGTTGCATAAATAGCATTGGTCACAAAGTTAACCAACACCTGCTGAATCTGTCCCGCATTACCAAGGAAATAGACATCCTTATCGGGTACTTCTACATTAAGTTTGTTTTTGTACCTGTGCAGGTTATTTGTTAGCTTGATCACCGTGTTCATGGCGTCAATGGCACTAATTTGTGTATGCTTTCCTGAACCAGGATACGAAAAACTTCGCAGCGCTTTTACAATTTCAATAATTCGTTCAATGCCCTCGTGAGACTCATTGAACATCTCTGTAATTTCGCTCGCACTTTCTTGTAGTGAAAAGCGCTTTTCCAGCGCCTCGAACTGAGACTCTACCTCTCCACCAGCAGTGCGACAAAGCTTGCCTATTTCTTCTAACGCGTGTTGATAATCGCTAAAAATTTCTTTTGCAACCACCGTATTGCTTCGAACATAACCGATAGGGTTATTGATTTCGTGTGCTATACCCGCAGCAAGTTGCCCCAACATCGCCATCTTGTCTGCACTAACCAGCCTTTCTTCTAGAAAGTCTCTGTCTTTTTTAACCGAACTCAATTCTATTTGCCGACTGGTGAGCTCAGTTTTTTTGTTCTGGTAACGAGACGTAATGTTTAGATAATGTTTGGTGGTATCAAGAACGTGTAGCGTTTCTTCTTCTAAGTGATCGTCTTTGGTAAGCAACACGAGCCAAGCGAATTCGCCGTCTGCCATTTCATGCATAAAGTGAAGTAGCCTTGCTTCTTCTTTTGTATCTGGTCGCTGCACTGCATTAACGCACCAGTGAGAATAGCTCTCGCGCAATGTCAGAGGGGTTTCGTCTTTGAGAAGTTTGGCGAGCTCGGGAGAGCTATACCATCCATTATCGTGAGATAGCACCTGGCTATCATCCCCCACCGTTAGCGCTTCACCTTCTACAATAAATGCTTTTCCACAATGAGCACCGCTAAATTCGACCGCCGATTCCAGCGCAGAAAATATAAAACTCTTACCCGGCTGAGCATTTGAAAGCTGTGATGCGGCACGGTTAAGGTACAACAACTCCCTTTCCCGCTGTTTTGAATCTTTTAAGGCTTTTCTTAGCGCTTGATTCGCTAAGTAAGCATCTTGTGAGTAGGTTTCAAGAAAAGACTCTGCGTTTTTACGCGCTATTTTTTGACGTTTAAGCTGTCGTTCTAAAGAGTTAACGCGGGCTTCCAGCGCTAGAATGCGCTCTTGTTCGGTGGAATACGATGTTTCACTCACCAAAAAGCCCTCCGTTTAGGGCGCCGCTATGAATTCGGGCGCCACGCTTTTCTATAGGGCCAGTTGAACCGCAAGGCTCTACGGGCGCTAATTAACTAGCCTATCAAGTAGTGTTAGTACTCTCTCACTGGCTTGTTCCATTTCCATAAGCTTAGCATCTGCCTCAGCATTGTTGCCATTTTGTTTAGCTAGAACGGCAGCGATACCGCTACTATGCACTTTTGCATGCGGCGCTTCAATCTCTCTGAATGCCGTTGTCTGGCCAATCGCTTTGTTAGCATTGTCACTATACCACTGCCCAAGGCGGCAGTTCTTATGATCGCCAAAGTCCGCCACAGATTTATTGCT
>Ga0066846_10000896_pt1 | contig 14513 bp, 8 predicted proteins | sample ETNtaG_33_FD_65489 | JGI IMG/M metagenome (GOLD analysis project Ga0066846, IMG submission 65489) | Marine microbial and viral communities from oxygen minimum zone, Eastern Pacific Ocean - ETNP201310SV76 | ecosystem: Environmental > Aquatic > Marine > Oceanic | place: Pacific Ocean: Eastern... | reverse complement strand
GACTTACGATAATGGAACGAATACAACTCTGACATTCTATTACGGTACAACTGACATGGGTAACCAAACTTCAGGTTGGGATAGTAGCACTAGTTTTGGGAGTACAACAGTTGGTAATCACTCACAAATTGTTTCTGGACTGACCTGTTGCGGAACCAATTATTACGGCCGAATACAGGCCTCAAACGAGGAAAACTCAGTTTGGTTTGGACCATTAAATTGGACAACGGATTATCTTGCCGACTGACTTTTTCTTCTCAGTAAATTTTCAAAGGAAATTTCGGGGATATATTTCTGGTGTAACATCGCCAAAGGAATCCAAATTAATGTGTGTCCGATAGTTACTAAGAAGGCCGGAATTAATTCTAGACGGGGCTCACCTTCCATGTACATTGCTGCAATACCTAATACTGCGAAATGAGAGATGTAAATAGTCAAAGTCAGTTTTCCTGCTGGCTCCAAGAAAGATAGTTTCTCACTTCCTGTGGATGAATATGCTGAAAGTAACTTTTCTGCTAATAGGACGAACGTTGATGCGACAATAATGAAAGCCATAGTTGCAGGGAAGAATGTAAGCACCGCATCTCCTTCAGTTAGCGCCCAATCCATATTATTGTAGGCAGAATAAGCAATGGTTCCAGTAGTAATTGCAAATCCTAGAGCTATCATGCTATCGCGTTGCTTAGGGGTGTTTTCTAAATCACTAATTAGAGATCCAAGGAGAACAAATGCAAGCCATGGAAGGACGGGATAGGTTCCATTCAGTATGAGTCTCTCAAGCCATTCCACAAGACCAATTGAATCCACTCTCTCAAACCATCCTAATTCAGGTCCTGCGAGGCCTCCAAGAACTAGTGGTGTAACCATCAATAATGTCATCATTATGCCGCGATTTGCTGTACTAAATCTCGAAAGTAATGGCGCCAATAGTGCAGCTATTGCTAGTAATGTGAGGACACCTGGTGTCTGCCACTCAAATCTGCCACCTCTTTCCACATTCAACAGAATATTGACTAGGAACTGGCACATAGTTAGTAGTATAACACGAGGTAGCACCCAGTCAATCCACGCACTGTTGTTGAAATTATCTGCAAATCTACGTTGTGCACCCCTATGGATTCCCCAGCCAGATAATGTCACGAATAAAGGTGCAGCCATTCCTCCAAATGCTGCTGCGACAAAGGCTGCAGGATGTCCTACTGAGATTCCTTCAGGAGGAATAATCGCAGCTGTGTGAACTTCAACCATACAGAGAACTGCAATAGCTTTCATTTGATCGATATGATTCAGCCTCATGCTATCACCTGATAATTTCGCTCACCTTCGAAAGAACTTCAATCGAATCATCTGAAATGGTAAATGCTGATTCTAGTGACTTAGACATTCCAATAGGTAGGTTCCCTCGGTGGTAGATTACTAGGAGTGAGTCTCCTACTTCCAATTCATCTCCAACTTGCGCCTCGATTATTGCACCAACCGAATGATCTATTGAGTCTCCAAGTTTTTCCCGTCCAGATCCTAATTCACAACATGCTAGAGCAATGACCATTGCATCTATGTCTGATACATAACCACTCTTTTCGGAGAATATTTCTGTGGCATTCAATTGTGAATCAAGAAGACCTAGTCCCCTTAGCATGGACATATCAGAATCAAAAATATTGCTATCTCCTCCTTGTGCATCAACCATAGTGATGAATTTCTCTAATGCAGAACCATCATTGAGTGAATCATGAATCATTAAGGCCCCTTCTTCCATATTTTCTGAAAGTCCTGTAGCAGCCAAAAGTAACCCTCCTTGAACACAGACTAATTCTTCTAAATCATGAGGTCCACGGCCACATAGGGTCTCCACACTCTCTACGATTTCCAAAGCATTTCCAACAGCACAACCTAGGGGCTGATCCATTGTGGTCAGAACGGCTGTGGTACTAACGCCCATACCATTTGCAGCATCAACCATTGAGCTTGCTAATGCCGCAGCATCTTCTCGTTCTTGCATGAAGGCCGCACGTCCGTATTTGACGTCTAGAATTAGAGCAGACAATCCTTCAGCAGTTTTTTTTGAGACGATTGAAGAAGTAATTAGAGGAATTGAAGCAATGGTGCCGCTAATGTCTCTTAGAGCATACATTCTGCGGTCGGCTGGAACAAGGTTTTCACTCTGTCCTACCATTGCAATTCCTATCTTTCCAACCTGGGTTTGAATTTGTTTTGAGGCGAGTTCTATATTGAATCCCGGAATACTCTCTAGTTTATCCAAAGTGCCTCCTGTATGACCAAGTCCTCGTCCTGAAATCATCGGAACCTTCAGCCCACAAGCGGCCAGGGCGGGGGCTAGAGGAATCGAAACTTTGTCTCCAACTCCACCTGTAGAATGTTTGTCAACAACAAGATTAGCCCATTCCTCAGGCCATTCAAGAACTTCTCCTGAATCTCTCATTGATTTTGTTAAATCGATAATTTCATTGTTTTTCAAACCATTCTCAAAAACGAAATTTAGCCATTCTAGAACTTCTGAATCATTCAAAGAACCAGTGGCTACTCCTTCGACAATTTTTTGCATGGAATTGCTCATGCCTCGTCCTCGCCGAATTCGTCACGTAGTTCTTCAATCGAGATTCCTTGGTCTAGCCTCCACTGAACCTGATCTCGACTGAGTTCTTCAAATCCAAATCCATCTAGAACGATTGAACCATGTTTGCCATCATCCCTTCCTTCAGTCCATTGCCTTGTATCTTCTGATGATTCGTCAAAACGCGTTCCAGATAGTATTGCTTTTTGCACATCAGCTTCATCAAAACTATACCCTGAGTCATCAATTAGTTTCTCTTCTGCTTTAGTTTTTGGACGACGGATTATTGACACCCCTGCTCCAATTACAGAGATGCCGGCAATTACTGTCAAACCAAGCAGGAATTTTGCACCAGGAGTGGATAAGGGGTTCTCTCTAACATTAATAATTGGAATTTCGATTCCTCCCTGATTATCAGTTTCATTGGTATTGTTTTCATTTTCATTTCCTGATTCATTAGTTTCAGTATTGTTTTCACATCCAAATTGTTCACCGTCCGGAATGCCATTTTGATCGACATCCGCTGAAACCATTGAGATACCCGGCGATCGCATTACTGATTGAGCAAATGCTTCTTCCTCGCCATCGAGGATACAGTCGTCGTCAGTATCATTATCATTTGGATTTCCATTGAGTAAATATTCATTAAGATTATTCAGCCCATCGTTATCACCATCTAATGATTGTTCAGATAATGCAGTACCCAACACTGCAGCATTATGTCTGTCTAGTCCATACAGTGCTTCCCATGAATCGGGTAGCAAATCTCCATCCGAATCTGTAGAATCATCTAGTCGATTCCAATCGTCAATAAATTTAGAGAGAAATATTGTAGTTAACTCGGAGGATTCGCTAATTATGCCCATCTCACGATTCCGTAGCATTGAGTTTGAACCCCAGTTCATACTACCCACTAGTACAGTATCATCATCTACAATCATTCCCTTGTTATGCAGTTTCCAAATTTCAGGGGCGGTTGACATTAATCTAGCATTTACATCAAGTCCCTGAGTCGCATTCCAATCTGTATTGAATAAATTTACAGCGTCACGGACATCATCATCCCAATCTGCATAGAATGCATTAATCATTAATTCAATTCTTACTCCTCTTGAAGCGGCTTGATGTAGAGATTCTAAAATTGGATTTTCCGCACCGAATCCCCAATACCAATCTAGATCAAGATACTGTAAGGAAAGCCGAATGTTCGAATCTGCTTCATTTATCTCGGAAACAATACCGGTGACACAGTCATCAGGACAAGTTAGAATTCTAGTACGGAATGGAGTTGTTGTGTCTGGATTAGGAGATTCATTTGGCAATGTATTCGAAGGTTGAGGTAATTCCCAATCATCAGATGGAGCATAATAACTAGAGTGAGAGTCAATATGAAGGTGATTAGAATTCTCATCAAAAATCATCCTCTCTAGTGCCTTTATTGCAACTTCGTTAGAGTCTATGAATAAGGACCATTCTCTATTTCCTGATTCATCAACAGTAGGTAGACTTGACTCCTTCCAATTACCGGATGAAATCCAAACACTCTGAGAATCTTTGACGGCGACCTTACTGTGAATGAATTGATATGGAGAACTAATTACTGTTGGATCAACCATCCAATAGACTGTACCTCCAGCATCAGAAATAGATTGAGCATGTCCGCGCTGATCATTTTTCGTTGAAGAATCGTCTAGAATCCCTTCCTCTAGAAGAATTGTGACGCTGACATCTCTGTCTAGAGCAGCAATCAAGGCATGAGTTAGGTCAGGGTGAAGGAATTCATACATGTGTACGTGAAGAGAAGTGTCTGCATCCGCAATCCAACCCAGTAAATCTTCAAGCCCAGTTTCTGGGCTAAATGAGGCCGTAGCACTCATCCCAGAGTGTGCTTCAATCAAACCCCCATCACAGAAAGTCGAAGCCCCAATACGAATCCAGCGAATCTCCCATTCTGTAGCAGAATCAGAATCTCCACCCGGCGAACAACCATCTCCACGCATTAGTATCAACCCCGGAGATCCGTCTCCTGGGACTGAAACTGCACTTCCGGTCCATCCCTCAATTTCAGCATCACCTCCATTGTAGACGAGAGCATCAACTACAGTTCCTGCCGGTTCCTTTAGTTGAAAAGCAGCGCCTGAATCTACTAACCATGGCATATTATCCAAAACGGAATTTCCATCTAATGAACTGATTCCTCCATCAGCTAGTAGATTTGCAGGATTTTCCGATAGGACTACTGATTCACCAGCTGGTATCGTGAAAAGACCAAACTTAGAGACCCATGGAGTAGTCGATCGAATACGTTCTATACTCCAACCGGTAATATTTGCCTCTTCATCTCCGAAATTAGTTATTTCTAGCCAATCATTATCTCTATCTGGAACTTCACCTGGCATAATTCTAGTGAACTTGATGTCATATTCACCATCCCAAGGTGAACTTCCAGAATCTACCCAATCCGAGCCTCCACCTCCAGAGCCAGAGCCTCCACCTCCATTCACATTGGCTTGTCCTGGGGAGGGGGACTCAGCATCTATCCATTCTGAGTTGGAGTTGTTAGGATCTGCAATCTTAGATATGCCATTACTCGAGGGGCTTGTTACCACAGTGTCGAGAGTAGTGTTTGTAGAGTCTTTCAGATAGATTGTTTCACCAGCATTGTTTAGTCGAAGGGTGCCGATTTCATTTTCAGCAATCACAACATAGTCTCCTGCTTCAATCGTGTAGGGTGTTGTTAGTTGGTCAAAATCAACCCAGGAACTCTCATCTATGGGGTGTGTCCACCAATTTTTATCTACAATTGTCCAACCTTGCAAATTTACAGCACTGACTCCAGAGTTCCAAAGTTCCACCCATTCACCTTGTGGAAATATTCCTTTGTCTGAACCATCAGCATCTGCCATCACTTCGTTGATACAAACTACACACCCATTCTCACTTGATTCAGAACTTTCTTGGATATTATCTAGGAGAGTCATTGGTGATACTAAACTACTGACAAGAAGAACCAGCCCAATGAGGGCTGCCGACCTAGCGGTAGCCTCGTTCATGATGCGAATCCTTCAGCGCATCACGGTTGAACCCTTCGCGCGAGCGTGCACTCGGCCGGCAAAGCCGGCCGTAAGTAGTACAGCCTCAATCTTCGTTTTCTGAACCTAAACTCTGAATGCCCATTCGAACTCCACCAAATGCAATCATTGCAATCGATGCCACGTATAGAATAGCGGTTATGTAATCGAGGACTGCAGTTCCCTCAAGGGCACAGTCTCCTTCGCCGCCAAAGTCAGTCCAATACATAGGATCAGTATTCTTTAGCACCTTACATTTGAGAGTCTCAGCCGAGTCGTCAGGTAATTCAGATAGTGTATGAATTTCAAAGACCGGATGGGTGTCTACTCCAAAATCAGGATTCATGTTACCTGCTCCACGTAGGTCTAAGTGGAACATAGAAACCGACTTTCCATACATTGGCATATTTGTTATTGGTTCGACCATAATTTCAACATCTGAACCGAAGTATACTGGCAATGCACCAGGGAGTACATCGACAAACGTATCTGAACCAATCAGTTTAGCTTGGATCTGATTTTCAGCAGGGTCGAGAGTGATGGTATGATGACGCATTGGTACACCTTTGAATTCACCCATTTCACCGGGGACTGTGTCGGTAATTGAATATCCAACAAGATTGTACTTGAATGATTCATCTGCACTGCCAACACCACCAATAGTTCCTGCCAATTCAGTGACATCGTTACCAACGTGGTCGCTTAGTAGGCCGTATGTGTTTGCTTCACGATGTGGGGCCCTCCAAGGAAGGTGTCCGGTGAGCCCATAGATTTCTCCCTCCACACATGGGTACCAACCATCCGAATCAGCCTCAGCCTCAGTTCCATCAGCGTTCAACTTGAAGTCACAATATCCATCACCATCAGAATTGATGTATCCTTCCATCAATCTCTGGCCCATTGTTCCATCATTTGCATGCGCACCAGTCCCTGTACTTGCAACATAGACAGAAAAGTCACCAGTACTTTTGTTATCTGAACCATAGTAGGTGAGGTTTGTTTCTAGAGATACCCATGAGTTTTCTTCGCCGTATAATCCAGTCAATACCGAGTCGCTCCAGCCATATAGCCAATTATCCATTGACTGTGTGGTGTAAGGTGATGCGCCGTATTGGAAGCCAAGTAGCGAACCAATGACGCTAGTGAACATGAAATTCTTCACCCAACTTCGTAAAGCTGCAGCATCAGACTCCGTGATGCCATAGGCATCTGCAACAAATGCATCGTCCCAATCTACTACATTTCCGCCCATTTCAAAGCCAATTCCATCCTGACTCATCGGCATTGTAGTTCCTGCTAATTCGTTATACATGAATACACGAGCGAAATCTCCAGTTAGTGCATAATCGGATGTGTAAAGGATTTCTTGGACCTTCTCAACCGAGAGATCAACAGTTCCTTCGTAAGGTCCTTGATTCAGTCCAATAGAGAAGTATCCTCCAGCTAGTGGTTCCTCGCTACCAAATGCAACTTGCCACCATTGGTCTGCATTCATTGTCCCCGAGCCTCCCACAAGAATCATGGGGAAGTCAATTGGTGTACCCACCATACCAATCCATCCTCCTGCATAATCTGCTAGATCGAGTAATTGAGTCAGGCCAATTCCATACTGGATCATTGTTGTGAATGGGTCACCTTGAGCCCCTAGTAGAAATAAAGCCACTCCATGTAGGGGAATGCCATTGTAATCGGTTTCTGAAAGCATTCCATTCCCAAGTTCTTCTCCTACGACACCGAATACAACATTGTTCAGTGCATCAGCATTTGCAATATCAACACCGGAAACTGCCCTCAATCTATCTCGAAGGTCATCCATACCTCGTGTTAGCTCTTCTCCTCCGCCATTAGCAAGGAACGTTGTACCAGCCAGTCCATACACTGCCCAATCCATTAGCGTAGTTTCAACAGGGTCAGTCGAACCATATCCCAGCAGAGCAGCGCGAATAGGAGTTACCGATTCACTTGGCTCTCCCATTCCAGCTACTAGCATTGGCCCTATGTCACAAGATAGAGCGATACAGATTCCAGTAGATGGATCGACTGCAGTATTGAGAATTGAATCAGCCGAAGCAGAGAAATCTGGATTCATTGACCCCATTCCTCCAGCAGAGGCGTTCCAGTTATCATATGCACCGGACAATACGGCGGCTGGAGCCATGGCAGCAGCAGTCGCAGCATCATATCCGACGAATTCAAGTTGAGCCGCTGCACCTAATTGCATATCAGAAATATCTTCAGCAGCCCAAATGCTTGGTGCCTTGTTGGAAAGGTCATTAGCAATCATTTGGTTAGAGAATCCCGCCTTTGCGAATATTTCTCCATATTCGATGCCTGTAGCGATTCCTGCTATTCTCTGAGTATTCCAAAGAATATTGGCATTGGTGATATTGGTTGAGCCAGGGAGTGAAGCATGCTCATTTCCATCATCATCAGCCCAAGTACAATTAGCGCACCAATCGAAAACATCGTATTCAGAATAAGTTACAGTGCCTGCTGATTCATCGAAATCTAAGAGTTCGCGATGAGTAGTAACTTCGTATATGAAGGGTCCCATCTTCTCAAACTCGGCACCTATTGCTGAGTTCTCAGTTAGATTCTCAGTATTGGTAATTGAGTAGGCGAAATATACTCTTTCTGCAGTGCTATTATTCCAATCATCATTGGTATAATCGCTTTCTTCATCATATCCTGTTGCAACCTGTTCTGCAACTCCTGCCTCGACTTGACCAGCAACAAAACTTGCCAATGCCACATAGTTCAATCCTAGAAGAATAATTCCTGTTACAATTAGTGCTGTTGCTTTCTGCCTGCCATCCATAGTTATCACTCAGCGTTGCACGCACGTGTATGAGAGATAAGAGATTCTATCCGTGCGAAGTGATTTTTCAACGCTTTTTTTCAGGCAAATCCGAAGGCGTCTAATTCACGCGCAAACGTGTATACCATGATTGGAACTAGAATCACACCCATCCCATGGGAGCGTCTAATTCCGATTCTTGGAGCCATCAAACCAATCATCGTGCCGATAACAAGTGTTCCCACTCCAATCCAATCAGTTGAGATGTAAACAAGAACAGTGATGAAAATACATACAGATAGGACTAGTGTTCTCAATGGCACGAGTTCGTGCACTTTCAGCATACCTTTTCCAACCTCTATCATTACCGGTACTGCGAATAATCCAGCTGCCACTGTAATCGCTAATAATCGGATGAAATCAGCTGGAGGTTCTACAGCATTCCAGATATCTATTGGGTACATCATATTGAGAGCCAAAGCAGCACCTGATCGCGGCCTTCCTACCATGTATAGGAAACCTAGAACCATTACTGTGACAGCAGTGTTGACGGATGAGAGAATTGCAATTATTTCTAGGTCCCGCTGTTGGTTATTGTTTACGAGATCGAGGTCAGGGCTTGCACCTGCTTCTGCAAGAGCCTCTTGGAATAGTTCACGTTCTTCTGCTTCTAGTTCTTCCATACCCTCGAAAACCATCATTTGCGGCATGTTCTCAAAGCCAGGTTGAGTTCCATGTTCGAAATCAGCTGGAATATAATTTGGATCTGTTAGTTTGCCCCATAAGTTTCGCGCACTCATCACCACTACAGTGGCCTGAGCGGCCGTCATTCCAGGAAGGATAGCCATTACCGAGGAAACAACCGCTGAAAGGAAAGTAGGTACTGCAAGTGGTTTCCAAGGCGGCATCTCCCAGTTGTTTTCTTGAGGTGGAATCTCACTAGTTGTAACATATATGTCAATTAGATTAGCAATACCGAATAGTCCAGCAAGGCTTGGGAACAGTAAGGATGCTGAGGGGATTCCAACAGGTGAGCGAGCGGGTAACTCGAATACAGCCCAACCATAGAATCCGGTTAATAGGAAATAAGAGGTAGCAACTAGAATACCTGCGGTTCTAGAGCTTGCACCGAGGCGTAAGTCAATGGAATCATAGCGCCTACGAATGCTAAATTTGCCAAGGGGAATATTGAATTCGATTCTCTTTTTGAGAGGGTAATTTAGTTTTTGAGTTACCTTTTGAGACCATTCAGGCCAAGGTAGGCGTGTGGTTTCGGTTAGAATAAGGAAGACTGAGATGAATAGTAAAAGCCAAGGTAATTGGTCTCGACTAGCCTCATACAATCCTAGTCCTGGATTGTCACCGAAAAGTAGTCGAGCTACTATTAGAAGAGGAATTGACATCAGCATTCCCATTTGTGAGCCACGTGCTGAATAAGCAACACCTTGAGCAGCTTGACCGGAAATCAACATCCTATGCCCTGGTAGTAAAGCAAGAGCCATGTTGTCATCAGGTGCACCGACCAAGGCGCTTGGGATATAATTCAAGAAAGTGTGTACAGTTCCACAGGCTACAATAATTCCTGCAACGGCATCCAGTGGAATCCCAATCCCTACTGCGACAGGGGATAGTGAAAGAGCAATCAATGCAACATTGTTAACGTGGAATCCAGGAATCAAACCAGTTAGACAGCCAAGAAAAATCCCGAATATGAACGAAGCGATGAGCCAAGCGAAGTCCAATAGCCAGGGGTCCACAGAATCACCTCAACGAATATCTAAGCAGAATTGCATTGTATTTCCAACACTTTCTTCTGCTGTCGAAAGTCTTCCAGTCCAGTCAATAGGTTCGCCAATCGATTGTTGTTGGCTGGCCTCAGTACCATCTCCTAGTAGACATAAGTGCTCATCCGAGCCCGAACGCTCAATCCACTGATTGCCATCCTCATCCATCGTTGCTTCTCCATTAATCACTACTAACTTCCCTATGTCCCATTTCCATGAGTTGTACCCATCCCCCCAATTCAGACGGTTAGGTTCCGGTGCATCTCCTACGAGAGTCCAAGTTCGTGCTTCTAGGATGATTCTGCCCTCACTTTCTGACCAAGTTATTGTAGCGTTGAATAGGATTTCTTGTCCACCCTCAATCCACTCAGCGTGCTCTCCAATCAACTGGAATCTGAGTTTTGTTGAGCGTGAATAATAATCAGGCCCATCACCGACATAACCCTTGTCATAGTCGGGAGAAATAGGGTCAGTGACCCAGCCGCTAAAGGTACATCCATTGATGCAATGTATATTGATGTGATCAAAAGGTGATTGGGCGACATCAAGAAGCGATGCTTCCCCTTCTTCAATTACTGGTGTCATGGCCGAAGCATTAAATCCTCTATCAAGACAAATTATAGCTTCATCAGTTGACCACATTAGTCTCCCAGTCCAAACTTTGTTGATCCCTTCGATGTCATCTTCGAGGTCTTCAGGAGAGGGTAACAAGCAAAGCACATCATTTGGAGAGGGGCCTAATAACCACCAACCATCATTTTGTTGAGTTACATTACCTTCGATTGCAACTAATTTCCCTACTTCATATGATAGAGAGTATGGCTCTAATTCCCAAGATAAATCAACGGTTGACCCTTGATTAAGAACTTCGATAGCAGTAGCTTGAACCAAAAGACGCCAGCGTAGAGATCGCTGGTCATATTGTAGCCAACCAGAAATTTCTACATGACTTCCCGCTTCTACCCACTCCATCACACGTCCTTCAATTTGCATATACAGTAAATGGTCGGCGTTGCCATAGGATGGATTATCCATCAGGCTCAATGAGTGGTAAGTCACATCCGGCTCTAGAGCTTCACTTAGGAACCCATCAACTCTAACCGACATATTTGCATAATCTGCAGGGTTCATTGCGACTTCCACAATTTGAACTGCAGTATATTCAACACCATCACATTTTGAGTCTGCACAATGAATTGCCCCATACCCGTTGGACGATAACCAAATTCTCCCATTCCACTCAGTTACTTCTCCTTCAACTGTAACAATTGTTCCTATTGGCGGCACGTCAATGTCTCTATCAACATACCATCGTACTTCTGCCATTGAATGACCATCAACTTCGCGGATTTGTAAATCAATCCTATCTGATTGTTCACCATACGGGTCAACAACGAAACTAGTTAGTACTCCTAAAACCTTGACAGTTTCTCTTGGGTATTCATGAATCTCATCAATCTCAATCATATCGGGTTCGCGAATAACAGCATAGAAATTCATTGTTGAAACAAGTAGTAGAGAAGTGAAGAACATTACCCAAAGCTTCGCCATGTGTTACGCGATAGTTAACCTACCCTTGAACATTCACTGAAGCCAACCCCCGAAAATGTAGCAAAGCCGCTGATACATTTCACCTTCCCTGAGAACAAGGTTCATCCCTCAATCACCTTCGAGGCATCATCAGGACCCGTAGCTCAGTTGGTTAGAGCGCTCGGCTCATAACCGAGTGGCCATCGGTTCAAATCCGGTCGGGTCCACCAAAATTCACATTTTTCGCTTTTTTTGTGAAATATTCTTACTTTAGTTAAGAGAATTGCATTATTCAGCAACCTAACGAATCCGGCAACTTATCGAAGCCTTTCAGGCTAATACTCAAATACGGCCTGAGTCGGCCTTACTGTGATGAGTGCCGCACGTTCTGTTCGACCTGCCCTAATGATGCTGGCAGTTTACTTCTTGAGTACATGGGCAGGAGTGGCGGCTGTACAGGCACAAGGTGCAGTTCCAGACATCACACTTTCTTGTGACCAGCCTCAGCCGATAGATGTCTATCCTGGTGCTACAAGATCTAGTCTCATAAATTGCAGACTTGAGAATCCAACCATCCATCAAGAGAAGGTTAGAATCACAATTCAAGCAGGTGTGCTTGCTGTGTCGGGCCCCGCCTCTCTATCAGTAGGAGGGGGCTCCGAGGTCCCTTTCCAGGTAATGGTGCGAGCTGAATTGCGTGCACCTGAGGGTCAGCATCAAGTCACGATCTCTGCAGAAGTGACAATGGCTAACGGAGTACCAGTTACTAGCGACCCTCAATCCTACAATATCATGGCCATTATCCGTCAATTTAGTCGACTTCGAGTCGCATCAGAAGTGGCCTTCCTACAACTGCGACCAAAGGTTGATTATAATCTGATTTTTGATGTCTATAACGATGGTAACGCAATGGATCGATTCAATATTGAGGTTCAAAATTATGATGAACTAAACGATGAAGGATTCCAGCTCAGTATCCCGTTGGTTAGTGTTGAAATTGAATCCATGGCTCCTCCGGAGAAGATAAGAGTTCAGATGAGGACTCCGAAAAATCAAGGTTGGACTGACAAATACTACTCTTTGCAATTTAAGGCCACTTCAGAGTATTCTGTTAGAACTGAAGGTATTCCGAATTATCAAATTCAAACAATGACTATTTACATCAGGGGTGTTTATCTACCTGGGTTTGAATTCATTGGAACTATGATGATGACTGCATTAGCTGCTGCTGCATTTGCTGGGCGAACATCTAGGGAATCTGATGATGAATCAGAATTAGTAGAATTAGATTCTCGTATTTTCTGACAACACAATTCAATGAATCATTGTCACTTATGTTGGCAACGGGTTGATAACCGAAGTACGTGGACGGCTAATCGACTAGAGAGGCCAAACATATGAGCAACGGTGGGCTACTTCAGAAGGCGATGGAATTTCAAGAGGCGAATGACGAGATTGTTGCAACAACTGTGTCAGATGAAAAATCCGGAATTATTAATCTCGGCAATTCTTCGATGATTGGTTTAGTTTCCGGATTATTGTCAGTAGTTCTGATGTGGATTCTGTCAGATCCATCAATTCAGAGCGATTTTGCTTTTGTTCTGATAGTCCCTATTCTTCTTGCAGGGGTTTCATTTTGGTTCATTTGGAATGCCATTGATAGGAAATATGCCGGTCCGATAGCTGTAGTTCTAATTTTGCTCCTCTCTTCTCCATTTTTGGCCATGAGTGTCACATCTAGTTCAATCACAATTACAGAAAGTGAGTTGTCTTCAGATGCTCAAACTATTGAACTTACACTCCGTGAATCTGGTGGTCTATTCGGTTCGTCATCCGGTGATGCTGTTATTTCAGTAACATACGATGAAAATGAGATTTGGAGCATTTCTATGCCTTTGTCAATAAATCTCAATGATGGCATTGGAAAATATGGTAGATTGGTTCTTCCAATAGAAGAATTCTACTCGGGTAACGCCGCTGATGATTCTCGTTATGTCGTAACTGTAGATTCGGGCAGTTCGTCAGACTCATTTATTTTGAATTCGGGTCACTTGGAAAGAACTGTTGACACAACACAAAATCTCGCAGTTGGCGCAATGGGTCAAGGAAATGACTGCTCCGGGAATAAGGACAGTTGTGTTATCGGTGTTGGCTTGAAAGCTTGGGTTGGTTTGCAAACCAACGTAGGAAATCCACCCGCTCCTTTGCCTCACGCTAATTTCGAACTTACAGCGACCCTCTCCAAGGATGGGGTAACCGCTATTTCGTACCCCACTGTAACAGTAATTAACGGCGAAGCAACTTGGGATTCTATGAGTGGTGAATATGGTTCAGGTTCTTCAGTTGTTGGGGATTTTGGTTCAGAGATAGTTCTCGATGGCTCCGTAGAAGACTTCGCAATTAACATGCATTTCATACCCAGAGATGATTGGGAGGAGTCTGATTTTGGCTGCTATGAGTTTACCGTATCCGCTACTCAAGGACCACCGTGGGGAGATCGTACAGCCCATGTTTCTACCACATATTACGAACTTGCAGAATTTGGTAGTGATGACGAACATCCTCAAGATACAGATGAGTCTTGGACTCAAGTCAACTCTTGTTGATAGGTCTGAGATTATTCTTCATCAGAACTCGTTCGCTGCATCATTCTGTAGGATGCAAATCCTGTGATGGCCGCACCGATTAAGAGCGCAATTATGATAGGAATTGCTGACCCCTCATCATCATCAGGTTGATACCAATTTATCGATGCA
>Ga0066846_10000895_pt1 | contig 14513 bp, 11 predicted proteins | sample ETNtaG_33_FD_65489 | JGI IMG/M metagenome (GOLD analysis project Ga0066846, IMG submission 65489) | Marine microbial and viral communities from oxygen minimum zone, Eastern Pacific Ocean - ETNP201310SV76 | ecosystem: Environmental > Aquatic > Marine > Oceanic | place: Pacific Ocean: Eastern... | reverse complement strand
GTTTCAGTTGGGTCATCATCAAATGCATCAGCATTATCTCCAACACCATCTCCATCAGTATCTACAGTCTCACTGGAATTATTTGGGAATGCATCAGCATTATCTCCAACGCCGTCTCCATCAGTATCGACAGTTTCAGTAGGGTCATCATCAAATGCATCAGCATTATCTCCAACGCCATCTCCATCAGTATCTACAGTTTCGCTGGAATCATTTGGGAATGCATCAGCATTATCTCCAACGCCATCTCCATCAGTGTCTGCCCATTCATTTGGGTCATTTGGAAATTCATCGACAGAGTCGCCAAAACCGTCTCCATCAGCATCATTTTCAACAGAATTAGTGATATTAATAATATCTGATTCGACTAATAGTCCAAAATCAACACCATCTTTAGGCTTAATTGTAACTTTCCAAACTTCTCCAGCAGAAGTTGCAGAACTAGGCAAGGTAGTTAATCCAGAATAACTGACTTCAATATTTCCATCTTTCAGCCAATTGATTTCAGTTCCAGATTCAGCATCACCATCTGCATCCGAGTAAGTGTAGGTCATACTGATATCAGAGTTAGTTACAGCATTTGAACTAGGGCTAAGAACTATATTCGAAGCAACTGGGGCATAATTTTTAACCAAATTTTCAGTAATTGTATGAGAGTCAGTTGTCCATGCATCACCAGAGTTTGCCCCATTTGAATTTGCCATCAATCCAGCAATGTCTATTGTTACAGTTCCAGAATTGGCACTCGGTGAAACCCAGTCGAAAGTCCATGATGCAGAACTACTAGAGGTGTGTGTTACACTGGCGCCGCTAACTGAAGCCCCCGTTCCAGCATTTGAGAAGGAACCCTTGTCTGCTGTAATGGAAAAACCACCATTTGAACCAGCAGAAAGACTGACTGTGACGCTATATGATTGACCAGGCGTATATGCTGAAGGGAAATTATGATTAATTCCAGATAAAGCACCTGAATTATAGTGACAACTACACCCACTGCTATTATTGTGTTTTCCCGAAGACGAAGCATCAATTGCAGGTGATTGACTTGCAATTAAAATTATCATGAAGAAGCCTAAGATACCGAATCTCGACAAGCGCATAAATTTGGCTTGACAATACTTCTCTTAAAGCGATTGGTGCATTGATTAGACAAAGTCAATAAATAAACAATTTGAATAACATCAAACTTTTCGGAGTTCTATGCGAATTCTTTCCCAAGTTGATTTTGGGGTTTTCAAACGCTCAGAAACATGGAAAGCATTTGGAATAGCGGCGCTGATGTTTGTAACAATCTCATTTGCAGCACTATCAATGTTCGATAGCATGGATGAAATTTTCCAATCGGATGCAGAACCTGCACCAGTTCCAAATATTATCTTCGAATCATTGAATAGAACCGAGTATGAAGCCCCTTTAGTTAACGAAACTGGTTGGTTTAATCTCGATGACCACATTGGCGATATAATTATTCTAGATTTCATGGCTCGTGACTGTGGTAGTTGCCACAAAGTACAGACACACATAGAAGAACACATGGCAGGTTGGCAAGAATTAGCAAATAACTCGAATAAATCTCTCAAAGTTTTTGCCTATGGTTCTTGGTATTCGGAAGGGTTGGATTATCTAAATCAGTCTTCAGGTGCATATCATGTTCCTTTTTACGCAACAGGAATAGGTACTACAAATTCTGCAATACTTGAAGATGGTTCTACAACTGACCCTGTCAGGCTATTTACTACTGCAGGAACTGGACAAATACCTGTAATTTTAGTCTTAGATGAAGAAGGTTACATCATAGCAAGACAGTCTACTGGAACTCCAACCGATGGATGGGAATCTTTTGATTCGGTAGTTGAAACTGCCTTGACTGGAGAAATGGAAGATACAATCGATCTAAGAATAGCTTGGGAGGAGCCTTCCACCTCCTATGTTGCAATTTTTGCTCTAGGATTAATTCTCTCAATACTGGTCTATTTCTCTCCATGTGCTTTCCCTGTTCTTCCAGGATTTATCTCCTATTATCTCTCACTTGGTGCGCGTGAAGATGAACTGATTGAAGCTGGTAAACTGAAAACTAAAATGCCCAGTCCGGTTGCAATCGGTGCCCTTTCAGGTTTGGGTATGTGGACATTTTTCTTGCTTATTGGAATAGTTGCAATGATAATGGGGGAAGCATTTGAAAAGTCAGGTCTTGTTCACTACATTGCCATAGGAATCGCAATACTTCTTGTTATTTTAGGTTCAATGATGTTACTTGGTATCACTTCTCACTTGATGGGATTTGTTCAGAAGTTCGTCGACAAATACAGTACAACTGAAGATGATGAAATATTTACTCCAAAGAGAAATATGTATCTATATGGAATAGGTTATGCAGCAGCATCAATAGATTGTACTGCTGCTGCAGTTTTGCCTTTCGTTCTATACTTAGGGACTCTTAGCACTACAGCGACTGCTCTAGGAATTGGTGGCTTAATGGTCGGTTTGTTAGTTCTAATGATTATTGTGACCTTACTTGTTGGACTTGGTAGGCAAGTGATGATAAATTTCCTAAGAAGAGCCACAGGAATGATAAAATTAGTAGGTTCTTGGATGATGATTATGGCTGGTGTCAGTCTGACAATCTATCTAACTAACCCGGAAATAGTTAGTTTGGTATTTGGTTAATCATTCATAATTGATTCAAAATCCGCAATCATTTCTTCATCGTTAGAACGGTTAAGTATCGGTAAAAACCAATATTTCCAAGCAGCGATTGATATTGCAATTGCAGTTACTGTATCCCATACGAAGTGTTGCTTGGTTGTCATAACTGAGATGGCTAGTAATGTCCAGCAAAACCATAATACTGCCAAAGAAAAATTATGCTTATTTGATTGTCCAGCATACCATCTTTGGACAATTAATACGCTCAATAAACTCTGAACTATATGTAGTGAAGGCCACGCATTCCATGGTGTATCAACCGAATGAAGAGATTCAAAAAGGCTAGACCAAATGCCTAATTCCTCATAATCGATTGAACCTCGAAGGTCAACTTTAGCAGGTAGAAATATGAAAACCATCCAAATGAACCATGTCATAATCAGCAGAATTTGATGGAATAGAATGCATTCTCGTTTTGTTTGGTCATTTTTCATGCCGAGCATTGCCGCCATTGGATAATAGAAATAAAGTGTATAATAAGGCAATATCATCCATGGGATGACAGGAATTGCAGTATCCAATGATGTGTTTGGGTCAAATGCTTGCCAGTCGCGCCAATTGGAAAATTGGTTAATGGCAAGGTAACCAACACCAGCGCCTAATATTATCGAAGCAATCAGAGCGATAGGTAACCGGTAACCAAAAAATGTATTTTGGTTTTTCAAATGGCTCCTCCATATTTTCCAAGGTTTAGAACCCAGTTCTAATGCCATGATAAAGACCTAATTGGTTTTCAATTAAGAATAGTAGGGTGTCATCAAAGTGAATTGCCACAATTTGGGCATGCATTCCATCCTGCCTGTGTTGTGTTTCCACATGAATCACAGGCATTAGATGGGCTGGGTTGTGAACTGGTTGAGGGATTATCTCCTCCACTACCATCTACAGCCTTTTGTGCAGTTTGTTGCTTCAAAAATTCCTGCATAACATCAGGGGTTAATGCTCCATTTTGTGCTGCCATTTCCATCATTTTCACTTGCAAGTCGTTTTGTTTATCCATACGTTGATTTTGGTGGTCATGTTGTTGTTCGACTCTAGCACGCTTTTTTGCTTGAACTTGTTCGAAAAGAGCCATTGCCTGATCGGTCTTATGACTTGCTTCTTTCATCTTTAGTTCTGAACGACCTTGGTCTCTCTTGAGTTCTGCTTCCCATTTTGCCTCTTGCTTACGTAATTCTTTCAGTTCGCTTTCCATTTCAACTGAAACTTTTCCAGCAGCTTGTGCTTTAGCAACATTGACTTCACATTCAATTCTACGTAGTGTGGCTGCTTCTCTTACTGCAATTCTTTCCATAAGTGCTTCAGCATGTGCTCCTTCAGTTTGAGTTGCAGCAGAAAGTTCGGACCTTAACTGTGCAATCTTTTCGCTATCTGTCGAATTTGTTGCAACAAATGCCTTGAGAAAAGTAAAACCAAGTGTCGATAATGTTGAACGCATTTCAACTTCGGCACGCATTTCAAATTGTTCTTGGAAGTCAGGTTTTCTGAGGTCTTCTCCCGATTGACATTGTGAAAGTGCAGGCGCAATAACTCTGGTATTCAATTCATGTTGTAATACTTTGATTAAGCGCTCTCGGTCCAGTAGTGGTGCGCTGTTAGCAAACATGTTTAGCAATTTAGGGATGTCATCATCGCGAATTTGAACTCTAATATTTGCAAAACCTTGGACCTTTGAACCATTAGGCAAATTATTTTCGAAAGGAATCGAAATATCAGCGGGACCAGTCATAGCAAAAAGCATTCGTCTATCTGTTGCAGTGGCTCCAAGCATATCTCCAAGGTAGCGACCCAATCCTCCACCGACATTGCGAACAATTTTCTCAGAAACAATATCTCCGATTCTTCCATCAATAATGAATGCGCAAGCTTCATTTGGTTTCAGAATTACTTGTTTTGCTTTCCATGTTTGAATATCGTTGGCATTAACTAATCTTGCGAGAATTGTAGGATTACTTCTCCATCTAAATACATTTGACATTTTTTTCACTCCTTCTTTACTTTCTTCTTTTGGCGTAGTCCGCCGAGAATAGTGGCTCGAGTTCCAAAGAATCCTCTACAACTTGTTGTCATCTGTTGGCATTGTCGAATCAATTGAATAATATCATCAGAACTTAGGTCTGTATTGAATCCATGCTCAGCACTATTAGCGATATTGACAGATTTAGTGACCATTTCAATTACATCATGGTCATGTTTGATCAATTTCTTCAAATCCGAATTAGATGCTGAACGAGAACCGGAAAAGAAGGCATGGTCCATTCCAGTCGATGCTTTATCAACATCCTCAATGAGCGCATCAATTTCAGTACAAGCAGATTTGGCTGCACGAGCAATAGGAATTGCCCCATCTTTGAATGCTGCATCATGAATATTCGAAATATGGCTACGGGCTCTTCCAGCAGCACGTTCAATTTCTTCTCGAATTAATTTGTCTGCATCTCTACGTTTGCCTTTCGTATAACCGGAGTATCCAGACAATATCATTTGGATACCTCTTACATAAGGTAAAACATCTAATGGGGTCCCCAACATGTGCGCTCATACATTCTTTGTCATTACTCGTTATTATTGCTTGTCCTAATCAGTTTTATTTTGTGAACATAGTTCTTCCCAATTTAAGACTAAATCAGCAACCAATTCCGCTTCATTTTTATCATGGGTGACATGTATCGCAGTCATCTTTCTAGACTTGAGAAATTTACGAGTTTCTTTGGCCAAACTACGACGTGATTTTACATCTAGTGCAGAAAAGGGCTCGTCTAGCAGAAGTAGTTCCGGATTTGCTAATAATGCTCTTGCAAGAACGACTCTTTGAGCCTCTCCTCCAGATAGTGATTCAATTTTTCTTTTGGCAAACCCAGGTAATCCTATGAATTCAAGTTCCCTCTCAACTATCTCCATATTAGATTTTTTATCACCCTTGAGCTTTGAACCTAACAAAATATTCCTACCAACATTTAGGTGCGGAAATAAAATTGGCTTTTGGAAAATTAATCCGATTTTTCCATAGATATCAGAACCACAGATATCTTGGTTTTTGAAATAGATAGAATCACCATCGCAATTCTCTAGCCCACAAATCATTCGTAGCATTGTAGTTTTACCACAGCCACTAGGGCCGAGAATTGCGATAATTTGATTCTCTTCAACTATAAGGTTGAGATTATTAAAAATCCTATTTCCGTCAAATTCTTTATCTAGATTCTTTATCTCTATGACTCGTTTTGATATATTTTTATCCATCAAAAACCACTTCCTTCTCCATTTGGTCGAACTTTCTCAGCCAGCAAGAATAATACGAATGTAAGTGTCATCAAAACAGTTGCACCTGCCATCGCCATTGGATATACTAGGGGGTCAAATTTTGGTTGGCCCATCAACTGGTCAATAAGGATAGAAAGAGTATCCCAAGACCCTGAGCGAACCAATATCCAGGTAGCACCAAATTCACCTAGTGAGAATGCTATGATTAAAGAACCAGATACAGCGAGTGGTCCTAGTAAAAAGCTCAATCTCGAATGAATCCAAACTTTGATCGGTGAAAGGCCAAGCATTTTCGCTTGTTCTTCAAATGAATTATCTAGACTTCGAATCGCAGGAAGCATAATTCTTACAACAAAGGGGGTAGTTAGCAGTATGTGAGGAATAACCGGTATCAAGAACCAATTGAACATTGTTGGGATCCACCTTAGGATTCCCAATAAGATGCCAAGGCCAATCATAACTGCAGAAATTGCTAGTGGGGCCATACTTACCATGTCTACAATTTTAGCTGATTTCATCTTCCCCGAATTTTCTAAGCGGTGAATTGATGAAGCCATAATCCAGCCGATAGTTAGTGAAAAAATCAAGGTAATCAGTGCATAAATCAGTGAATTACTCAGTGCTTCAGATATTGATAAAGTTGAATTATCACCATTCCAAGCCCCTTTCCAAGCGTCAAATGTAAATTCATTGGAAATTTTCCCATCTTTGATAGTTCGAACAATAAATGAAGATAAAATTACTAGCATTAGCGGCAATAATGTGAATATCAGTCCAACTGTGATGATTATTTTGCCAAAAGCATTAGGTTTCCCACGACTGTTTCTAGCGCTGGATTCACTTACCATTGCATGCCTTAAGGAATGTTTTCTTTGTAATCTTGAGGTCAATCCTAATGCAGTTATCAATATGATGAGTTGTACAAGACATATGGCTAGAACAATCTCGCTGGTGTCTACACGGTAATTGTAGATCCCCGCAGTTCCACCTGACTCAGCCATTAGAGATTCAAGTGTTGAATTATTTGGTGTTAGCCATTTTACCAAGGCAAAGGATGTAAACGTAAATACGAAGCAAAGAGCAGAGGCGCAAGCAATTGCGGGGCCAATGAATGGTAGCCAGAGATTTTTGATTCGACCAAAGCGAGTACTTCCTGCAGGGAGTAGTTTGATTTGCTCCTCCCAACGTGGGTCCATGGTGGATAATGTTGGTTCAACCATTCTAACTATTAGCGAGATATTGAACCATGCATGTGCTATTATCAAAGCGATAAAATGCCCAGTATTTTCAAATCCAGTAAGCGAAGAAATTTTTCCGATAACTCCACTTTCAGTTCGCAAGTCAATACCCACTTTACTTAGTGGCCCACCTTGGCCAATTAGTGCTAAAAAACCCATAGCGGCTACAATTGCTGGCATCACAAATGGTATTGATAATAGTGAACGAATTATCGATATATGTTTCCACTCATACCTGCCCAATTGCCACGCTAGTGGCAATCCTAGAATTAGTGTTAGACTTACAGAAAATAATGATTCTAGTATTGTGAAATTCAAGGCTTCTTTTGCCTCGGGAAGTTCAAAGAAGGAAATAATCGAATCTAAAGAACTAATTCCAGTAACAGATTCCAAACGTATTATTGCGTAAAGTAGCGGTAAGGCAACTGAGAGGCCAAATGCAAAAACCACTGTCCACTGAATGGAATTCGAAATTATATTTCTCTCCTTGCTAATTAGCATGGAAGACCCTCATCTTTGTGTTGCCTCTTTCCAGTTAGCCAGCCATAATTCCATATCCAGTTCAATTCTTGCTAGTGGGATTTCAGCAGTTTCTGTTGCAATATCAGTATGGAATCTAAAACCATCGGTTTCAGGAAGGCTTGAATTTTCAAGGACAGAATACATTAGGTTATTTTCCGGCATCATCGAATTTATTTCATTAGAAAGAAGGTATTGTATGAATTGTTCAGCACCCGCTACATTAGCAGCCCCGTTTATTATCCCAGTATATTCCACTTGATGGAAAGATGATTTTGGCAGATTTAGGCTGGTCGAGTGTGTCCAATTGGAACTGTAAAAAGCTTCTACTCCAGGGGAATGGCAGTAGGATACTGTAAGGTGGGAATCACCAATGTGGCCAACAGTATATTCTCCATATCCTCCTGTATAGTGTATCTCATATGATTCACTCCATCCCGATGTAAATTTAGCATCATTATTTGCCATTTCACTCCACCAATCAAAGGCATCAGTTTCATTGTCGTTATCATTCTCAAAGTAGTCTATTGTGGCTATCATAAATGCTCTGCCAGGTGATGAGGAAAGTGGTGAAGGGAATGATGTTTTTCCTTCCCACTCAGGCTTTGTTAAATCCCATAGAGAGGTCGGTGCTGATATATTTTCACCATCCACATAATTCTCATCATAGTTCAAGCAGACAGTTCCTTGGTCAAATGGTACGGCCAATTTGCCATTATAGGGTTCTAATGCGGAATTCGAGATGTTTTGAAACTCTGGACTTTGTAAGAACAATGTTTCACGAAGTAGGCAATTATCAACAGCAGTTTGCAAATAAGTATTGTCTAATCCAACCATCAAATCGGCTTGCTGAGATCCTTTTGTTAGCATCATTTGGTCTAAAATACCTCCAGCATCAGATTCCTTGATAAATTCAACCTCAATTCCAGTTGTAGACTCGTAATTCTCTATCATCGAGTCGCTCAAGGCTAAAACATCGTAAGTTAGAATTCTTAATTTTCCATCATCCTTGTGTCCGGCGGGTAATGTTACACATTCTTGATCTTGGTTATCAGCTACATTATCATCCAAGCAACCAGGTAGTGGAGTGCCAAGCAAAATACAAACTACTGCGAATAATTTGAAATTCATAACCTCACCTCAAAGTGATGCGACAATTTGGTGAGTCCTATCTATTAATTCAAGCGGATTATGGGCAAGAATGTACATGCTTGGCTCCCACCCAAAATCTCCAGTATCTAGTATAACATCCAACTTATTATGGGAGCCAGAGATTTTGCCCTTGTTAGAAATGGCAAAAGAATATCCTAGTTGTTGACACATTTGTTTTATTTTATTCTCGTCAATTTTATTGTCATCGTTTATCGGGTTAATGTTGATCATTGATGTCTTTGCATCATTCATTATGTGAGATTGCAGTAATAGGCTTGCAAGGTGGCTTGAGGCCCCAAAACTAGGAGTCTCATGATGTCTTAATTTACCATCAACTATTGATATTTTTCCCGGAAAGGCTGCTACCTGTGATGGATCTCTCGCTCCCTTGTTACATGATGCGATGTTCATTCCAACAGCTGGCATTACATCCTTTATCCTCTTTGCATCGAGTCGCCCTATGGCCCATTCCAACCTTCTAAGTAAGGCTCTTTGTTCCTGGCCTTGGTCCAAATCTAGTCCGGTAAGGGTTTTGTCAAACCTTATTGTGTGGTTGCCCTTAAACTGAAATTCAACAACTAATCTTTGTCTCACAACTTCACTTTTTGGGCCGAGGGAATTCAAAGCTTGAGATAATTCACTAGACCAAGCATCCACCATTGCTTCATCTCCTGAAGATGGTAATTCAATAGTTGATTTTTGAATATGACGTGAGATTGTACTTTGTGTAGAGCCAAGAATATCTGCTATTTCTGCCTGTGACCAACCTTTGGTTCGCAAATCTTTAGCAACATCTTGGTGCAATCTGTCCAGCCATTTACTCCCTACATCTCCTAGCATGTTGCATGTTAGGAGGTTATACTATTCAATGTTACTAATGATTTATGCACTTTGAATAGTGTTTATTACAAAAAATTCACTTTCGATAATGATATCTGTGAGTATTTTTGCAAATATGAAAATTAATATGTAAATTTTCTAATAATTGGAAAAAAGATGCATTATGGCATTAATTTCTGTGTTTATTAAATGAAGTAGCCCGAATGCGCTACGGGTGAGATTCTATTCATAATGCTTAATAGCCATAATAAAGCATAATTTTCCCCGTGTAATCAGCATGTAATCACATAAGACTAAGAGTTGAAAGGATACCCCAGTTTGGGGAGAGATGATGGCACTTGATGAGTTCATCGATAATCTTGCAGAAAGGATTGTCCATTATGTCAAGTCTGGAGATGATAAATCCAAGAAAATCAATGACTTTCTTTCGGCAGATTCACGTTCTAAGACAACGGATCTTAAATTGCCACTAGAGGGTCTAGGGCCGCAGTCTGTAATGGATGATATTGATGAATTCCTCAAGCAATGCGTTAAAACAAATCGAGGCGAATTCATGAATCCTCTATGGGGGGGGTTGAACATTACGGCTTTTGCCGGTGAGGTAATTGCAACTCTGACCAATCAATCAATGTACACATATGAACTTGCACCCCTTGCTACTTTAATCGAGCAGACAATCATAAAGAGAATGTCAGAAATTATTGGTTTTGCAGAAGGATTTGGTACATTGACTACTGGTGGCTCTAATGGTAACATGTTAGGAATGTTATGTGCTAGACAATCCATTCTTCCGCAATCTTCTAAAATAGGTTTTGACGGTAGCAAGTATGTTACATTTGTTTCCAGAGAATCACATTACTCGGTCTTAATGTCTGCAAATGTTGTTGGTATTGGCCACCAAAATGTAATCAAAGTTTCTTGTGACCAAAAAGGGAGAATGAAACCTTCATCTTTACAAGAAGAGATTGACCGAAGTCGTGCAAATGGTTTCATTCCTTTTTGCATTGTTGCAACCTCTGGTACTACTGTAAGGGGTGCTTTTGATCCGATTGATGAACTTGCAGCAATAGCTCATAATGAATCTATATGGTTACACGTCGATGCCGCATGGGGTGGCAGCAGTCTGTTTTCCTCGAAAAAAAGGCATTTGATGAAAGGTGTCGAACTTGCAGACAGTGTTTGCTGGGATGCGCATAAAATGATGGGTATGCCGCTAATTTGTAGCACCTTCATTGTTAAGGACGAAAGAATTCTTAGTAGCGTTTGCTCACACAGTGATGTTGCCCACTACCTATTCCATGAAGATTTTAAAGAGGTTGATTTAGGCAGGTACTCCCTACAATGTGGTAGAAGAAATGACTCGCTCAAATTATGGCTTGCTTGGAGGGAAATTGGCGATTCAGGATGGGCAAAAATGGTTGAAAGTTATTGTAGTTTGGCAGATTACTTGGAGCGAAGGGTCGTTGCAGATCCAAACCTAGAGATGATGTCTCATAGAGATTGGGCAAATGTTTGTTTTAGATATAACGACCACTCGGAAAAACATGACATAAATCAACTCAATTTAGAAATTAGAAATCGATTGCTGAAAGAGGGCGAAATAATGGTCAGTCGCTCAAACATAGGTGATGATATTATCCTTAGGTCGGTAATTTCAAATCCATCAGTTAGTACTGAAATTCTAGATCGTCTTATAGAAAAAGTAAACTCGCATGCCTTGGAAATAATATCTGGAATACCCTCTACTAACTAAGTTAAGCATCCCATTTTTTACTTGAGTTTAAGGAGTGTCTAGTTTTCCATCAACCATGGGGGAGAGCATGCCGATTCGAACTTCGCTATTTGAGGAGCATGTGTCATTGGGGGGCAATATTGTTGATTTCCATGGCTTTGAACTACCAATTTGGTATAGTAATATCAAGGAAGAGCATCTTGCTACAAGAAGTGGTGCAGGATTGTTTGATGTTTCCCACATGGGCGTTTTTAAATTTTCAGGGTCAAAGATCAAACATTGGTTAGAAAGTATCGCCACACAAAAGGTGACCTCAATTCAACAGTCTAGATGCGCTTATACACATTTCTTAGATGATGATGGTTTCATTATCGATGACATGATTTTCGCTGTAGTTTCTGACAGCGAAATTTTGGGAGTTCCAAATGCATCAATGATTGGTGTCATGTGGGATTGGTTTAATTCTAAATTGCCCGATGATGGTTCAGTGACCTTAGAAAATTTATCTGACGATTATTCTATCATTGCTCTTCAGGGGCCGAAGGCAAAAAATATTCTGATAGAGGTATTGGGTGATGAAAATCATGTTGGAAGATTCCGTTGGCAAAACATAATCGCAAACCATCATCAAATCTCAGGTTGGATTCAAGGAACTGGTTATACTGGCGAGTCGGGGTATGAAATTTTCATTCCAAATTCTCAATCATCTCTTATTTGGAGAGAATTAATCAAATCTGGTGCAACACCTGTAGGTCTTGGTGCTCGAGATACTCTGCGATTGGAAAAAGGATACTTGCTATCAGGTGTAGATTTTTGTTGGCCCAAATTGGATTCAAGTGACCCCTTCCTTGCACGTGATACATGGGAGACAAATGTCCCATTCGGTCTTGAACTGGGGCATGATTTTGTTGGAAAGAATCGAGTCATTAACCATCATGAAGATGATGCTAGATGGTGGGGTATCCGCTACCTTGAGAAAGGTCCTCTGCCAAGGCCAGGAAAAGATGTCAGTGATTTAGATGGTAATAATATCGGTAAGTTAAGTTCGGGAGCCCCTGCACCTAGTTTAGACAATACAGGCATCGGTATTGGATACATCAAGGGTGTTAAGGAAGGTGATGAGGTACTCATTGTTGCTAGTCCAAGAAAATCAGTACGAGCGGTAATTATACGGCCACCATTTATCTGAAATGAAGTAGGGAATATTATGGTCGTAGCGCGCATGGATGAAATTGTCCAAGGGGGTTATTAGATGGTTGACCAGTTGCCAAATCGCGGATTAGAGTTAGAAATGCTTCAATCAATGGGCATGTCCAGTATGGATGACTTGTTCGAGGATATTCCTGTTGAAGTACGTATGACGGAGCAATTAGCACTACCTGCTCCACAATCTGAGGAAGAAATCATTGCTGATGCAAAAAGACTACTAGGTGCAAATATGGCTATGACCGATGTAGTGTCATTCTTGGGCGCAGGATTATATCGAAATTATATCCCAGCGGCGGTTTTTCAATTAATTACTCGTGGAGAATTTCTAACTTCTTACACTCCATACCAGCCAGAAGTCAGTCAAGGAATGCTTCAAGCAATGTGGGAATTTCAAACTTTAATTTCAGAACTTGTCGGCCTTCCAATTTCGAATTTATCACTTTATGATGGTTCTACTGCTGCTGCTGAAGCATTGACCTGCGCAGTGAGAGTTCACAATCGTAAAGCAGAACAGAAAAATATTGTTTACATCTCTGAGTTGACGCCTCCAGATAGAATTTCAGTGATGAAAAATTATTGCCAAGGTGCTGGAATAACAATTAAGTCCATCAGGCATAATTCTGATGGGAGTATAGATTTGTCGAGTGTGCAACAGGCAGCAGGTTCTTGCGGAGTGTATGTAGAGCAACCAAATCCTCTAGGCTTGTTAGATGGCGGGTATTCTCAATTAAAGGAGATAATTGGCGAAAATACAGCACTTATCGTAGGAATACAACCAATCTCTCTTGGACTTGTTGAGGCGCCTGGAAATTATGGCGCGGATATTGTTGTTGGTGAAGGTCAGCCGCTTGGTAGCCCGATTACTGCAGGGGGGCCAATCTATGGAATATTCGCTTGCTCCAAACCTTATCTTAGATTGATGCCGGGAAGAATAGTTGGTAAGAGTGTTGATTTGGATGGAAATGAAGCATATTGTTTGACACTTTCCACTAGGGAGCAGCATATTCGTCGTCACCGAGCAACATCTAATATCTGTACTAATGAAACCTTGATTGCGCTAATGGGTGCTATGCATATGTCTCTACTGGGTCCTGAAGGACTTCATCACTTGGCTTACCGAAATATCACAGCATGCAATTTGGCCAAACAAAAGTTGTCTGAAATAAAGACAATCGCATTACCACACCTCCAAGGAATACACTTCAATGAGTTCATTGTAGAACTCCCATCTTCTGCAGCCAATTGTCTAAGTTACTTGGATGGAGCCGGAATAATCGGTGGATTTGACGCAAGTCATTGGTATCCCGAGCGTAAGAATTGGTTACTTGTAACGGTTACCGACCAAACTTCTGCCCAAGAAATTGAACTGCTAGCGGCTCATATTGCTGTATGGTCAGCGGGGGTGAACGGATGAGTAGATTATTTGATTTTGCAGGTGGTGCTGGAATGGGTTATTCTCAGCCAGATACATTAATGCCTAAAGAATCAGTCACATTACCTACCAGTTTAGTTCGTAAAAATCTGCCGAAGTGGCCAAGACTCTCTGAACCGGAGATGGTTAGACACTATACTTGGTTATCACGAAGGAACTTCGGTATTGATACTGGATTTTATCCATTAGGTTCTTGCACAATGAAACACAATCCTCGGGTTAACGAAGTAATTGCTCAAATGCCAGGTATTTCAGAGATTCACCCACATCAGCCCGAACATCATATTCAAGGCCTCCTCTCTATTTTCCATGAGATGCAACACATGTTGGAAATTTGTTCAGGTATGGATCAAGTCACATTACAACCTGTAGCAGGCGCTCAAGGCGAATTTACTGCCGTAAGATGTGTTCAGGAATATTT